>JACSEG010000090.1_pt1 | contig 17362 bp, 20 predicted proteins | sample 8225521 | NCBI WGS metagenome assembly JACSEG01 (sample SAMN15705060, study PRJNA637333) | viral metagenome | isolation source: viral RNA from sea star tissue | host: Pisaster ochraceus | place: USA:Santa Cruz | collected 2018
AATTAACAACGTCTAGCAAGCCATCACTATTAATGTCTTTGTGATTATCTCCTACAAGTACACATCCGAGCGTATGTTTATTAAAATTTCCGCTGTGTATGAGAATAGCACTTCTATCTGGCACACCTTTAATCCAAAACGTCATCCCGAACTTAGGTGATTTATGCGCTCTAACTTTGTAAACTCCGTCAGGAATACACGACTTTCTGCGTTCGTTATTGTTCCAGCCAAGCTCTAAAGTGTAACAAGTAAAGTCATCTACTTGTAATTCGCCTAATGTTTGTTCAGGTTGTAAAAGTGTTCTGTATAAATATGCTCTCATGTTGCTAAGATAAGAAAAACAATTCGTATATTGCGTAAAAAATACGCTTTGAAAGTATCAATTATAATTCCATACAATATTGATAGAGGTTATCTTCAAGAAGCTATCGACAGCGTACACGCTCAAACCTATCGTAATTACGAGTTAATTCTAAGTCAATCAGAAAACACTGGTGCTTATAACATAATGAGAGGTGTTGAGAAAGCAAGCGGTGATTTAATCAAGTGGTTAGGTGAAGACGATAAATTACTACCTAACTGTATAGAACAATCCGTTAAAGCGATTGAAGGCTATGACTTTATCCACGCTAAAGGTTATAACTGGTACACCGATTACAAAGAACCGTATAAACTAACTAATCCAGATTGCAACTTAGATAATATGCTTATTCAAAACGGTATCAATGGCGGCACTGTAATGTATAAGGCAGAACTATTTAAAAGGTTTAGTTTTGATGAGTCACTTTGGACGGCTGGCGAATATGATTTTCACCTTAACTTATTGAGTAATAGTTGCAACCTAGGTTATTTAGATAAATTTGTTTACCTTTATCGGAGACATCCAAAGCAGAAAAGCTTAGGTAATACTTCAACAGAGTACCAAGCTAAGAGACGTAAGGTTGTAGAAATGATTAGAAGCCGATATAAATGATTCACGAAACCGCCATACTACACCACTCAGTAAGAACAGGTAAAAATGTTTCAATAGGAGCGTACACCGTAATAGAAGAAGGTGTAATTATAGGTGATAACGTTACTATACAGGGAGCCGTAAGAATCGGTAAGCATTGCACAATCGGTAATGACTGCATAATTAAGTGGGCTAGTATCTTAACTCAAAGGGTTGTACTGGAACCGCGTGTATTCTTTGGAGTACGTTCTACTGTGCTGGGTTCTGATTCTGATAGGATAGATACTCACGGCACTATTATAGGTGCTGACTGTTATATCGGGGGGCACTCAATTATATTCCCTTGCGCATCAATAACGGCAGGATGTATTATTGGAGCAGGTTCTATTATTAGAAACCCACTACAAAGGCAAGGAACTTATGTAGGCTTATCTAAATTAGTTCAATGAAAGTATTAATACCTACCATAATGTACGGACGGCATGAAGTCTTTGAGGTGTTCGCTGAAGGTGTTAAACAGTTACAAGATTCATTCCTAGATATTCAAATAGATTGCTTAGTAGTTGGAACAGGAGACAGAGAGATAGTAGAGAAACACGGATTTGAATATCATGAGTTTGAGAACATGCCACTATCAAGAAAGGCGCAAGAACGTTTAAGACTGTCAGAAGGTAGAGCAGATTACTATTTATTCTTAGGATCAGATGACTTTATAAGCGTTGACACGTTTAAATACTGTTTAGACTACATGAAGTCAGGACACGATTTCATTGCGCCTTATGATATACTTCTATTCAATAAAGGTAAAATGTATTACGCTGAAGGATATAACTCATACCATCCAAGAAACGGTGGGCCGTTAGCAGTTGGTAGAATAGTATCGAATGGACTGCTTAATAAATGCGGTTGGAAATTGTGGAGTGGTAATAGAGCAAAGAATATAGATGGACTTGCTTACAGTAGATTAAGCCAGTTTGCAACTAATAAACACTTTTACAGGTTGTCAGACATTCAAGGCGTAATAGTAGATGTTAAAACAGAAGATAATCTAAGCGAGTTTAACCCTGAAAGATATGAGTATTTAGGTTTAGATGTAGAATATATTAGTAAAAGAATGGCAGAAAAAACAAAACCACTCAGAGAAAATATAAATCCAACAGCTATAATACACGAAAACGTCACGATAGGCAAGAATGTAACCATAGGTGCAGGCTGTATAATTGGTTCAAATGGTGGTATAAGAGGTTGCCAAGTGTTCAACGGTTCAATTGAAATAGGAGACAACGTTATAATTGATTCAAACGTAGTAATCGCTAAAGGCAAAGAAGGGGTTACTAAGATAGGTAATAACGTTTGGATAGGTAATCTAGCAAACATAGGACACAATGTAACGATTGGAAACGATACCGAAGTAGGGGCTGGTAGTTTTGTATGTGGTCATGCTGAGATAGGTGAACGAGTTAAAATAAAAACAGGGGTAAACATCCGTAACAGAGTGAAGGTAAATAACGGTATTACTATCGGGATGGGTTCAAATGTATTAAACGACCTCACCCAATTAGATACAACTTACTACGGTACACCCTGTGAGAATATGTTATGAAGGTTACAGCAAACATAGCGACCCAACCAAGCAGAGAGCATCAACTAGAACAGATGCTAAAATCTATTGAGGGTAAGTTTGACGAAGTGCGAATATTCCATAACACTAAGTACGAGAACCTAACAGACAACGGTAAGTTTTACGCCTTAGACCAGATAAAAGAGCCTGAGATATTCTGTACCTTAGATGACGATATACTTTACCCACCAGAATACAGAGATATTCTAGAGCGTTCAGTTAATCATTATGGTGCAATAGTAACGTTTCATGGTAGGATATTAAAAGAACCCGTTAGAAGTTACTACAGAGGGCATGAGGTATTTGACTTTAGAGGTGGTTTAGATGAGCCTACTAGAGTTGATGTAGGCGGTACTGGGGTTATGGCTTTTGACACTAGATACTTTCATCCTAAAGGAATAGCACAAAACCCAATACAGAGAATGAGTGACTTATTGTTTAGTTTAGAAGCGACCAAACAAGGCAAGGATATAATCTGTTTACCTAAGGAACATGGTTGGCTTAAACAAATACCAGTGACAGACGGAATAGTGAACGATAGATTTGCTGACCAGTCACAACAAATCAAACTAGCAAAAGAGATAATTGAGCAAAAGAGATGAAATACTGCAATTAATAAGAGGTTGGTCCTTCCGTACAGGTAAGACTAAATACGAGTGCGAAGAATTAACCCAAACGGTATCTCTTAAATACTTAGAGAACCCTAAACCATTTGAGAGTGCAGACAACTTAAAGAACTATGTAGGCATTGTAGTATGGAATACGTATATTAACTTAGACTTGTATTACACAGAGCTTAATTTTGACGTTAAAGAAGACGAGAGAGAAGTACTTGACATTGATAAGGTTAAAGTCATGGGTGAAATGATGAAGCAGCTAAGCGACATTGAGCGTATGTGGATTACTCAGTACATAGAATGTGATATGAATTACTCAGAGATCCAAAGACGTACTAAAATAACAAGGCAATGCGCTAAGGATAGAATACAAACAATACTAGATAAATGGAAACATTTGGATATTTACTTGGATTAGTTAGTTATGTTTACATTTGGGATGCTCACTTATTAAAGAGTATCTGTTATATTAAAACAGACTTAGGTTATCAATCGAGAGGTATTATATTTGAATACATAGCAACTCATAAGCCTTTTAATTGTGCTACTTGTTTAGCTGGTTGGATAGGTTTAATCCTATTTGCTTTTACATTTGATATTTATTTCTTATCTTTACCTATACTTTATAAAATTTTAACTAAATAAAACTATGATAACTTACATAACTGAAGATCACTTATAAAGGGTTGCTAAAGATAATGTGAAGATGAAAGAAAGAAGGGATCGACAATTAAACAGGACTCGACAATTCGGTTTAAACATAGAAGACTGTAAAACACCAGAAGAAAAGAAGTATTACAAGAAAGCATTAAAAGCCTATCTAAAAGGACGTAAAAAGTTTAGGCATGGTTACACAACACTAAAAGGAAAACGAGTACCAGCCTATTTTAATACACCAATAAAATAAAAATTATGAAAGAAGAAAAAGAAGAAGACAGCACAGTAATGAATTTAATCATTCTAGTTGCATCAATTATAGGATTAGTTTACGGAATAGGATTAATATTTTAACAATGGATTTAATAAAAGAATTAGAAGGATATAACTCTCAACTAGACGCTTGGAAAAAAGGTCACGGTTGGAGCAATAAAGAATCGCTTCAGGAAGTAGTAGAGATTTGGGAAAGATGGCAGGAAGAAAAGAAAGAACAGATATACGGCAACTTAAATCATAATGTAATACCAACAGATGTAGGTTGCTCTAGTTGTGTTAGTGATGCTTTAAGCTTACTTTATAACTGGCGAGAGATAGAACGCCCAAAAGTTAAAACAGTATCTTACAAGGCTATCAAAGAAAAGGTAGAAGTGATTGAGCCAACAGTAGACGTTGACAGAATGAAAGACAAGTATAACGCGGATGCTGGAATAGGTAAGATAAATATAGACGAATCTAAATGCGTTCAAGACTTAGAGGATACGTGGGTAGACATCCCCGATTCAATTGAAGCAATAGTCGATAAGGATAACAAAGAACTATCTAAAGAAGATAAGATCACACACCTCCAACAAGAGTGTAGAGAGAAGGGTATTAAGTTTCACCACAAAGCAGGGGTTAAAAAACTAACTGAATTACTAGGAAGAGGTGAATAAAGAAGACGCTTATTTCGTGGGTTATCCTTGCGAGTGGTTTACTCATGGAATAGTGTTCTTTGCAATAAGTTTAAACTAAAACTATGAAAGCAAACGAATTAAGAATAGGGAATTGGGTTATGGCTCCAGTATGGAGAGGTGATAAAGATTATTTAACCGAAGTTGAATCAATAACGTCTTGGATGGGTGGCATGGAGATAAACCATGAGTTCCAAGAAACAGGATATGAGTGGGGGCCTAGTATTAAAGAGGATGTAAAACCAATACCACTAACAGAAGAGTGGCTGATTAAGTTTGGTGTAAAATTAAAATATAAAGGTTGTTACGAACCTTTTTGTGATGTTTGGTGGTATGCCGAGCCAAATGGGACATTAATTCAATCAGGAGAAGGAATTGACTGGGCTATACCATTACCTGAATTTGTTCATGAATATCAGAATTTACATTTCGCTTTAACAGGTGAAGAACTAACTTTAAATTGATATGGCTAAAGAAGGTAGAGACGAGAAAGGAAGGTTCAGTCATGGTAATCTGTTTCATAAATTCGTTAAGGAATGGAACGGAGGTAAACCACCTAAGTACGGTACGCCTTTAGAACTTGCTGAGAAGATTGCTGAATACCTAGATTACGAGGACACATTAAAAAGACCAGACACTTACTCTAAGCAGGGTAAAGGACTTTATACGCTTAGTGGTTGTGCTTTATATTTAGGGTTTGTTTCTACTTCAGCTCTACAAAGTTATGAGAAAAGAGATCCGTTATATTCGCGTGTTATTAGTGCGTTTAGATTATTCATGACAGATTGGAACGAAAAGAAACTATACTACATGGGTACGTTTGCAGGGTCAAAGATATGGCTAACTAACTTTGGGGGCTACTCAGAAGAAAGCACAGTTAACCAGAATACAACGGTAACAGAGTTGAAAGTCGAGCAGGTCAACGGTAACTCACCAAAGATAGAAACAACAGAATAGAGGTGTGGCGAATAGGGTAAACGCAGTGTACGGGTCGCAACCGTTGGGTCTCTATCACCAGTAGACAAGATAGTAAGCAGGTTCGAATCCTGTCACCTCTACAAAAGGAAAATAAACTAACAAGGCGTTAGGCTCCCCTGCTAAAGGATGCGTTCAAAAATGATTAGGGTTCGAGTCCTTTGTTTTCCGCTAATTTTGTCTTAGACATAGAACGACTAAGGCTACAGAAGAAATAGAACATTAAAACATCACCGCTATACGGGGCTAATCTAAACGCCACAGAAGACCTTGTAATAAATCAAGGTGGCACCAGCTCAGGCAAAACTTATAGTATCATGCAGGTGTTATTCTCTATTGCTATAAGTAAAGAGAACAGTAATATCTTAGTAGTAGGCCAGTCTATTCCCAACTTAAAGGTTGGAGCCATGACAGATGCTGAAACAATCTTAGCCAGCTCACCAGAACTACAGTCTTGCGTTAAGTCATTCAACAAGACAGATAGGATATATTACTTTCACTCAGGATCACAAATACAGTTTAAATCGTTTCTAGACTATCAAGACGCTAAGTCAGGTAAAAGAGATTACACCTTCTTTAATGAGATTAACGGAATACCTAAACCGATATTTGACGAGGTACATCTTAGAACCCGTATTCGTACATGGGTAGATTACAATCCAAATGAGGAGTTTTACATACACGATTACATAGGTAAAGAAGGGGTTAAGTTCTTCAGGTCTTGGCATGAACACAACCCGTTTTTAAGTCAGAAGATTAGAGATAAGATTGAAGCCCTTAAAGATATCGACATTGAATTATGGAACGTTTACGCAAGGGGTAAGACAGGTAAGATAGAAGGATTGATATTCAGAAACTGGGAAGCTGCAAGCAAGGTTCCAGATGGTGCCAAGTATATCGGTAGTAGTTTAGACTTTGGATTCACAAACGATCCAACAGCATCAGCAGACGTTTACATGAGTGATGGTGAACTATGGATAGAAGAACAACTTTATCAGACTGGTTTAACTAATCCCGATATATCAAACGTATTAGACAAATCAAATAGATATGTAGGTGATTCAGCAGAACCTAAATCAATCGAAGAACTTAGACGACTAGGATTAAGAATAGAGCCAGCAGAAAAGGGTAAGGATTCAGTTAAATCTGGTATTGATGTACTCAAAAGGTATAAGTTAAATCTGATAGGCCATAACTTAGTCAAAGAGTTCAAGTCTTACAAATGGAAGACAGACAGATTAACAGGTAAACCCGTTAACGAACCTGTTGACTTTATGAATCACTTAATAGATGGTATTCGTTACGTTGCCTTAAACAAGCTCAAAACTAACAAGCGTGGCAAATACATAATGTCACAAATCTAACCAATATGATTAATTACTTAAACAAAGATAATTACTTAAAAAGAGTAACTTATACATTAATAGATCCTTATTCTGGAACTGTACTAGAAGTTCTATCTAATAGGGTTTTCTCTATCAAACAGATAAAAGATAATGCCCACTTAAAAATACTGAATGAGTTTGACAACACTTCAATTGGATGTATAGATATATCATTTAGTGATAAAATATTCAACTAACAAAATTACAAATTTAGACTCATATTAGTATGGTGCCAGATAATTGGAATAAAGTAACCTTAGAAGGATATGCAGCTTTTATGCGTTCACTAAAAGAAGAACCTGAAACAGCAGAAGAAAAGTATAATCTAATGATTAAACAGGTTATGTACTTGACTAACTGCGAACCAGAAGAAGCAGAGAGCGCAACAGTAGAAGACTTTAGTAAGATTAAAAGATTAATCAAAACACCTAAACCAGAACTATTACACAAAGAATTTGAACTGAATAGTATTAGATACCGTTTCAAGTTATTAAGTGGGACAAGGACTGGTGGAGAATTAACAGCGATAAACAATGTTCAAAAGCGTGGAGTTATAGACAATCTTCATCAGATCATGTTCCTAATATCAGAACCGTTAAAGCGTAAACGGTTTGGGTTAGGTTGGGAGCCATACGAATTTGATAACGTTGAGATACCTGAAAGGATTAACGATTTTAAACAGTTAACATTAGAGGTTGCAAATCCAGCAGCGGTTTTTTTTTCGAGAGTCAGAAACGAATTACAAGACCTTTTGGAGAATTATTTATTAGACGAGATGGACAAACAGATGAAGGAACTGAAGGAACTGGAAGCCGACTTGAAAGAACATATGGATTAGCGGTAAGTATTGATGGATTAGCCCAGGGAGATATGACTAAATGGAAACACTTTGAAGAAATGGACGTTACAGAGTTCCTGCACAAGTTACTATACGCTAAAAGAAAAGCAGACGAACAAAGAAGACAAGACGAATTAAATAAATTGAAAAGGAGATAGTGGCATTTTTAGATAAAGACTTAGTATTTGTTGATGACGGTAAAACGTTAGGCGGTTTATTGCAGAACTTTGGCAATGAGTTACAGGATCAATTGCGCATATCTTTAGATAGAAACACTTCAAGCAATACATCTAAACAAGGTGAGCAGTCGATTAAGTTTGAATTACAGTTTAAAGAATTAGGCGTTTGGAGGTTTCAGTTGTTCATGGAGGACTATCTAGACTTTATAGATAGAGGTGTAGAAGGTGTAGGAGGTAACAAGGCAGACGGTTCACCATGGCAAAAGAGAAGAACGGACGGGATATTTAGTTACAAGCAAAACGGATTCCCACCACCAATTAACAGAAGTTCCCTAGGCGGTAACTCATTACGACAATGGGCTAACACTAAAGGAATAAACCCGTTTGCGGTTCAGAAGTCAATATTTCATAGAGGTATTAAAGCAACCCACTTTTATCAAGACGTTGTGACAGATAAATTAATAAGCGACTTAACTAAGAGTTTAGAGAATGCAGGAGCAAGCGCAGTTGAATTAGAATTAGTAGAGATACTACAAAAGGATTAAAATGGCAATAACAAGCATATTAGAAGATATACCAGATTACAACCCCGCATTTAATGATATTGAATGCTTAGTAGATTCTAGTCAGAAAGCACAAACTAATTTCAAGTATGTGTTTATTATTTATGTTAATGGCGTACAAGTTGTCACAAAGAAAGTAATTCCAGAACCTGATAACCAATACGGATATTGTAATGTAGGTGAAATAATTGCCAGTTATATTGAAACTCAGATACCAACCTTTGATTCAGATGCAGGTTTTGAGTATGGATTAAGCTCACCGTTTATTGAGTTTGACGTTTACTATGCAGAAGAGTATGGAGCAACACCAGTAACACAAGAACCGACAGATTCTAGTTTAGGTAGATATGCTTGGGCTGCTTCATTCATCCATACTAGATGGATTAACAGGATTAAGTTTTCACCCTCAGCAGCGTTTGACCCATACTTAATGAAGCCAGTATCTACAACTAGACCATTCTTAACGAACTACAAAACACCAGAAGTCGGTATTTCAGATTTAGGTTGGCATTTTATCATGTTAGATACAGATACAGATGCAGATCACGCCTTGATAACTACATACAATTCAGCAGGGGGTGTGATTAGTTCTTTTATAGTTGACAATAATTTAACAACAGGGGTAACAGAAGCAAAATATTTAAGCGTTGCGACATCACCACAATCATTGAATAATATTGATAATGCAAATATCAGTACAGGTGCGCAACCTATTATAACGTCAAGTGTTGCTAGTTATTACATTGGTATTTATGATTCATCAAATCAAACAATAGGAGAGGGGCTAACGTTTACGATATGTGAACCATGTAGATACACTAGGTACCGTGTACACTTCTTAAATGAAATGGGAGGTTTTGATTCTTTTAACTTTGATAGCCGTAGCCAAATCACGACAAAGGTAGATAGAAAGAGTTACGAAAAGCACGTCAATAGATTAGGCTCTGGCGGTATCACTAGAGGTCAAGAATATGACGGTAAGCAAGATTACTGGGCAATGAGTACAGACAGTTTAAGGCTTAGGTCGGATTACTTAACAGAGGGTCAACACGATTGGCTTAAAGAAATGGTTAATTCAACTCAGTTGTATTTAGAGTTTGATGACAACGGTACACAAAATTTTAGACCAATTAGGATGAAGACTAGCAGATGGGAGCAGAAAGAAACAAGTATTGACAAGTTGTTTAAGCTAGAAGTTGAGGTCGAGTTTAGTAACTCAGACAGAAAACAGCGTAGATAAAAAAAGGGTGTGAACGGCAATCCACACCCAAATAAAATAAAATAAGTCTATATCAAAAACTCATTAAGACAAATATAAGTAAAAGTTTTGAAAGAACAACTATACATAAATAATATTTACATTCCACTTAGTAAGAGTATAAACCCATCTATTACTAAAGCGATAACAGATGTAGCTAATCCTGACAAGCGTAAAGCAACGTTTACCAAGACGGTGAACATACCAGCAACACCTGAGATTAATAAAGTACTAGGTCATATCTATGACATTAATACAACTGGCAGCTCATTTGATGTAACAGTTAAAGCGGATTGTTATTACTTGGTGAATGATGAAGCTATATTCGAGGACGGTTACTGTCAGCTTAAAGCTATAAACCGTAAACATGGTCTACCTGAATCTTATGACTTTGTAATAGGCGGCGGTATTGCTGATTTATTCGGCGAGCTAGGTGAGAGTGAGTTAAAGGATTTAGCAGACGGTAGTTTTACAGGTTCTTTAGACGAGTGGGATCATCCGTTAACAAAAGATATAATTAAGGATAGTTGGTCTACTCAGGTTTATAATGGTGGTACAGCTTCTTTTGTTCCTTTTGCTTTAGGTACTGGATATGTTTATCCTTTGATAGATTATGGCAGAACAACCCAACTAGATAAATGGCCATACTATGAAATGCCTTGTGCGATATACGCAAAGACTTATATTGATGCAATTAGTGCTTATACAGGAATTACTTTTGAATCTACCTTTTTTGATTCAACTTATTTTAAATCTTGGATTATTCCTAGTTCACCAGATAACTATCAGTTAACTCAGACCCAAATAACCGACAGACAAGTAAGCGCAAACACGCCAGAGTTGACAAGCACAGGAACCACGACAAGCGGTAACATAAACAAAGGTGTATTCTTTAGCACACCCGATACAATTATATTCTCAAACGAACTTAGTGATGTATCTGGTATTTATGACGACACAACAGGGGTTATAACGACATCAGTCACAACAGTAGGTAACCAAACTATAAACGCTTTAATTGATGTAGACGCAACCTTCACACCAAGTACGGGTGCATCAGTTGCTTGTGTATCTGACATAGAAGGTTATTTCATGGTCTATGTAAACGGGGCGCAAGTTCAATCGCAGTTATTTAGAATTACTTATGATGACTATCCAACTTTAAGCACTGGTGCAAGGTCAACAAGTTCAACACCTACCTATCCAGATACGGATTATTTACAGCCAGCTTCAACGCCTTACAGTCAATCAGTGGTTGCAGGTTCAGCAAACAATATAGCAAGATCACACGAGCCGCCAAATAGGTATTTAGTTAAGTATTCGTACTACGCTCAAAACGGAGATACAATAGAAATCAAATGGAAGGCTAGATACGTAGGTTTAAACGGTAGTTCTTCTGATATGTTTATTGATGGCCTTAACGCCTTTTATGATGGAGACGCAACGATAGATATTTCAGTAGGTGCTTTATGGACTAAATACGAGAATACTTATTTATCAGAAGGCAGTACGTTTGAAGTTCAGCAAGCAATACCGGATAAGATTAAGATTAAAGACTTCTTTATGTCAATCTGTAAGGCTGCTAATTTATGGGTAGATGTACACCCGACTAAATCAAAGCATTTAATTGTTGAGCCGAGAGAAGACTTTTACAGTTCAGATATACTAGACATCCAAGAAAAGTTAGCACACGATAAGCCGTTAGTTTATGATCCTATGGCAAAGCTTGACGCGTCAGATTACGACTTCACTTACAAGTCAGACAAAGACGAACTGAACACAAGATATGAAGGTCAGTACTCAGAGATATACGGAAGGCGTAGAGTAGTTAATCAAAACGACTTTGTTACTAAAGATAAAAAGACTGAGTTAGTATTTAGCCCAACAGTATTAAGCGCACCAGATGACTCTGATATGGTTATTAGTACAATCATAGGACTTGACAATACAGGACAAAGAAAACCAATTGACCATAATATAAGGCTACTTTATTACGGTGGTTTAAAATCATGTTCAAAAGTTTGGGGGATGAATGGAGGAACAGGAGGTAATGTTGTGTTGAGTCAGTACTCATTTACTACTTATCCGTATGCTGGTCATTTTGATGACCCGTACAACGCTACTGAAGATTTAAACTTTGGATTAGTTAAAGAGGTTTATTATCAGTCTCAAACTGCTACACCTATCTCAGTTAACAATAGCAACCTTTATAACAAGTATTATTCAAAGATGCTAGCTGAGTACACTGATAAGGATAGTAAGATCGTTACAGGTTGGTTTAATATTAATCCTGCCGACTTTAAACAGTGGACGTTTGACAAGTTGTATTATTTTAATAACGCTTATTTTAGGCTACAAAAGATTAACGGATATAACCCGACTAACTACGAACTAACTAAATGCGAGTTTTTGTACCTGGTTAATGCACCAGAGTTTGAAGCGCAGGACCTAGACTTAGACGGAGACAAACCACCAGTTACAGGCCCACCTTTTGGCAGCTTAGATGTAGACGAAACTAAACCCGTTTCAGGTGGTAAAGGTCAGTTCTTTGGAGACGGTAACACAGCATACAATAAGAGCCAGAAAGTTAACGGTGAGTTTAACTACGTTTCACCAGATGCCTACTACATAGACATAAACGGAGATAGTAACACAGTTCAAAGCGGTGCTAAAAATGTCTTAATAACTGGTGACGGTAATACAATCGGATCAGGTTTTGAGAATATTACTTTAATCAATACAGATAATTTAGAGGTTTTTGAATCAGATGTAGCATACATCAATGGAATAAAGATAGAACCTTCAACGATTAGTAGTAATGCAGTGGTAACAGTTACAGCGGCAGCCTATCCAGCAACCACAAGTGAGAGGACAATACTATGTGACACCACAAGTAATGATATAGAAATAGAATTGCCTAGCGGAACAAATGACGGTCAAACGTGGTTTATTAAAAAAATGGTAGCAGCAAACACTTTAACAGTAATTGCAGCGGGAGGTGAAACAATAGACGGAAGTACAACAATAACAATAACAAGAGCTTTAGAAACAATGAAAGTTACATTCGGAGTAGATGAAGATAATTACAGTATAACATAATGAGTTACAATACATCAAGTTCAGAAATAATCTATAGTGATTATCAATCCACTTTAGCAAGTTTGGCTTCCATTACTTCGGGATGGTTAGATATGGAGTCTGTAGATAAAGTTCAATTCTCAGGGTACGCAGATACAGCTGGAATGAGAATGACAATAGAGTCAAAAGTAAACAATACAACAGCACCGACTCAATTAAATACATCAGTTAATTATACGGATGGAACGTTTTATTTGTTTAACGTTATTTGTCGTCAAAGATGGATGCGATTTACTTGGGAGAATGTAACAGGGGGTATAGTTAATGACGCTTCAATGGAGATCAAACAAACATTTGGTAGTTCAGACAAGCTGTCTGTATTTCCTGTTGGCGTAACTCCAAGTATATTCAGTCAAGCTGGATTGATGCAGGCTATTGTAAGGGGTTTAGATACTGAAGATGTTTATCAAAACCTAGCATTAAATAACGCTGGCGCTGCTTTGGTTTCGGACTTTGGAACAGAAGTAGCAAGAGGCAAATATAAAGATTCTGGATGGTCGATAGGAACTAAGTTTGGTAGAAATCCAGATATTGACACAGGTACAACACCAGAAGATATGTGGGCAGGAGGTGGAGAATATACCGGGTTCAATGCAACTGTAGACAGAAACCTAGAAGTGTTTAGTTCAGATAATGATGATAGAGGTTCAGAGGTTTCATCAGGAACAGCAACAGGAGGAAGTTCAACAACTCTAATAGATTCTGGGGCTACATTTGTAACAGATGGAGCAGTAGTTGGAGACCTAGTAATAAATGATACTAACCACAGTCATGGGTTTATTACTTCTGTAGATTCAGAAACACAAGTGACAGTATTTAGAATGACTAACGGAGACATAACTCAAGAATCAAATGCATCAGGTCACGACTATAGAATTGCAACGTCAATAGATACAGGTGCAGCAGTAATAAGAATTGAACAAATACTAAACTCTAGTTATGAGCAGCAAGATCCTGTCTATGTAATTTTAGATGGCACATCAACAGTTACACAATCTACTGACGCATTTAGATGTACTAGAGCTAAAATAATCCTATCAGGTTCAACGGGAACAAATGAGGGCACAATAACAATACGACAACAGACAGATACTTCAAACGTGTTCGCACAAATACCAACAACAGGGCAAACAACTGTTGGAGCTTATACGGTGCCTAACGGAAAGATAATGGTAATAAAAAGAATTAGAGCCAGTATTGTCAGAACTAATGGTTCGGCAGGTTCAGCAACAATACTACTAAACGCAAGAGAGCCGCAAGGTTCTTGGCGTGCTGTAAGGGTTTTTGAATTACAAACAGGAGCACCAACTGAATTTAGTAACGAAGGTGGTTTGGTTTTCTTAGAAGGTGAAGATGTTAAATATACAATAGATGACGTATCAGATAATAACACTGTAGCAGAAGGGGTTTTTGAATACTACTTAATAGATGAATAATGGAACAAGCTAAAATAGATTTATTAATAGAGGGCGGTGCGGCCGCTAAGACATTAGGCGAGTTAAGAGACAACGCTAGAGCAGTTGAAGAAGCCTTAGAAGGTGCTGAAATTGGAAGTGAACAGTATAACAAACTCAATCAACAGTTAATTAATACTAACAAACAAGTAAAGAACTTAGAGTTAGGATTTGAAGCGTTAGATTCTGAGCAAGTTGCCAGTGAGATCGGATCGGTTGCGGGGGCAATAGGTGATGTTGCTACAGGTTTAGTATTAGTTTCAGGTGGTAACAAGTCGCTTGAAGAAATGGCACACAGAATAGAGACTGCTCTAGGTGTATCAATGGCCTTAAAGGGTGCTATCGAAGGGGCACAATCTGCTAGAAAGTTATACAATGATGCACTGGCTAGAGGTAATGCGCTTAGTAAAGTTGCTATAACACTTCAGAAGACTTTCAATAAAGTAATCAAATCAAATCTATTTATTGCTTTGGCTGCTGGTATCGCTGCGGTTGCTTTAGCCTTTTCAGATTTTTTCAAGAGTGCAAGTGCATCAGAGCAAATACAAAACGAACTTAATGAAGCAATTGAAGCAGGGGCAACGGCAGCAGGAAAAGAGGAAGGTAAACTAAAGACTTTAACAGTTGCTTTATTTAGTGCAGCAAAAGGAACCCAAGCCAGAGTAAACGCATTGAAATCTTTAAATGATGTTATTCCAGATTCAATCGGGTACATCACAGAGGAAACAATTGCAACAGGTGAAGCGATTACAATGATTAAGGAGTACCTTAAAGTTGTAAAACAAAGAGCAGAATTAGCAGCCTTAGAACAAATCCTGTCAGAGAAGATTGCAGAAAGATTAAGGCTAGAATTAGAATTAAGAGGTGAGTTGACCGACTTAGAAAGAATTGAGATTCAAGGTAAAATACAAGGTTTAAAGAACCTAGAGAATGCCACTCTGCAAATGACTAATGCAGGACAACAGAATCTAAACAACCTAGAAGGAACAAACGAAGCTCTAGCTAAAGGACAACAACCTTTAAAAGATAGAACTACTCACATAAAAGAAAACACAGCAGCGGTAGTAGAAAATACAGACGCAAATGATGAAGCTGAAAAGCAAAAAGAATTAGCAGCACAAAAAGAAGCAGATAGACTATTAAGGATTGCAGAGCAAGAAGAAGCACTTGCGACAAGAAAGCAAAACGCACAAGATAGAATAGATCAGATAAACCGTGAAAAGGGAGCCACTGATTTTGAGTTAAAGATAATTCAATTAACAGAACAGCATCAAGCGGAAATGGATTTACTCGCTGAGTTTATTCCAGAAGAAAACGAATTAAGATTAGAACTTCAAGCAGAATATGAAGAGCGTCTTTTGGACATTGAAGCAGAAGCAGCAGCACAAAGAAAAGCACAAACAGAAGAAGAAGAAGCTGCAAAGACAGCAGCACGTCAACAGTCTGTTAATTCTGCAATTGATGGAGCTAAAAGTCTAGCAAGTATAGCAGACAGCTTAAACACCTTATTTCATAAAAAGGAACTAGACCGAATTAAACAAAAACAGAAAGCAGGTGAGAAACTAACCAAGGCAGAAGAAAAGCGTTTAAAGAAAGAAGAAGCAATACAGAAAGCGTTTGTTATTGCTAAGCTGGCAATTGATACAGCAACAGCCATTTCTGGAATAATCGCAGCAAGTACAGCAGGGGATCCGTACACTTATGCAGCCAGAGTTGCAGCGGGTATTGCGTCTATCTTGGCAGGTATGGCAACGGCTTATGATGCTTTGGGCGGTGGTTCTGCTCCGAGTTCAGTATCGGCTAATGTACCTAGTACGATAGAAGACGAAGATAATAATCAAACATCTGCACCTATTATAGATGAATTTGAGACGGGTTCTAGTTTACTGAATGACCCGCAGAAAGTATTTGTAGTAGAATCGGATATAACTAACGTTCAGAACAACGTAGCAAGTATTGAGGATTCATTTACTTATGGGTAAAAATAGCAGGGCATAAAGTTTACGTTATATTACTGCCCACCCATCATACCACTAAACCACTACCAGTGTTTTTGCGGGTTGCTATTTACTTATGGGTAATTAACACGATAACCAATATTTAAGCCAAATATAGTTAAATGACGTACTTTACATTCTTCTCTAGATTCAACAGAATAATATCCAAACCAAGAGTGTGGATTTAATTCTTTAACCCAGTTTCGATATGTAGCAAATGCTATTAAAAAGTTATCAGTACCATAGCACCAAGAGTAATTATCATGTGCTAAATCTTTTCTATTTCTTATCATACCTATGAATTAAATTTAATTATCTCTTTCTTGAATCTTTCAAGTTTAGACTCTGCTAATAAAACTCCTTTTTTAAGCCTATCTATATTACCTATTAATTCATCAAAACGACTTTTCATTAACATATTGATTGCATCATCTTTAAATAATGGGTTTACTACTAATGCGTAGCTGCCACTACAATAAAATGTGTCTTCTTTACAGTAGTAGTTATAATTATCTACAGTTACCGAATGATTACCTTTAAAAGTGTAACACTCTTTAAATTCTAGAATATTTAGTTTTAAATCTATAATCCTAATCAAAGATACATCTTTCTTTATTAGTTCCTTTTTTCTACTCATAGTTTAATTGTTTAATGCTAAATCTTCATCTGATTTAAACCCATTAGATTTGAATTTCAACCACCCATCAACATCTCCTGTTGTCACATGCCCACCAAACTCTTTTGATTCTTTGTAAACCTCAAATGTCATAACTATACC
>JACSEG010000091.1_pt1 | contig 17347 bp, 20 predicted proteins | sample 8225521 | NCBI WGS metagenome assembly JACSEG01 (sample SAMN15705060, study PRJNA637333) | viral metagenome | isolation source: viral RNA from sea star tissue | host: Pisaster ochraceus | place: USA:Santa Cruz | collected 2018
GCTCTCGACAACGTGCAACCCGTTAAGCGTATGCTCGTGTTCGAGGGTCGCGTTCGCTTGGTTGCCGTTTTTGAGGTAGAGTTCCATCGCACGACGGACGGTTTTCTTTGAAAAGTAGACGTAATATTCCTCCTCCCCGTTCTTTCGGTAGATAGGTTTGTCGGGAATAAGTGCCGCACCCATGACAAGACGCTTCTCGTTGTCTTGGGTCTTGAATTGGATTTGCTCGTTCTTGAGAGCTACGAAGTCCGATTCGATGGCGGGTTGTTCTACAAGTGAAATTGCGTCGATTCCGTACATCTCCGCTTCTTCGTCGATTATGAGTTCAATTATGTTCATCCTATTAATGACGCTTGGTCGTTTATTCGTTGGTTCGCCTGTTGGCTGTTCGATACTTCCGAGGCAATGACGTAACTCCTAAAGCCCGCTTGTCCTGCTCCGGCTCCTAAGAACCCGAGGTCGAGTTGTGGGGTTAGTGGGATTGCTGTTGTCCCTCCTCCTCCATCAACTCCTGGGGGTGGTGGTGGTGTTCCGCCCGAGTTGAATTGCTGCCTTTTGATTGTGGCAATCTGAGCGGCTCCAGCCGTGGCAACTGCTGCCGTTTGAAGAATACGGAGAAGGGTCGAAGGCTGTGTCTTGTCGGTGAGTGCGGTTGTAACACCCTCAGCCGTGTTCATTACCGCTTGAACGATCGCCAGCTTTTTACCTATCTCAAAGGTTCGCTTTGCTCGCTTCTCATCGTCTTTAGTAAATGCCTCTGATAAAGCCCCAACCGCTTGCAGACTCAAGCTTGCGAATTGGAGTCCTTGATGTGCTGCGAGTTCTGCGTTGTTTTTGAAGTCCTCAAATGTCTGTTTCCGCTGTTGGCGAATTTGTTCCTCTGTGGTCTGTGACCCGAGGACTTGATCCGCGAAGTTGGTTTGTCTTGTTTGGAGGGTTGCTTCTGCTGTCTCTTGGGTAACGGTCAAAGTCTTAACCTCTTCCTCTTGTCGCTTCTGCATCCCTTCGACCGTCTCATTCGCGAGGTCGATTTCGGCTTGTAATTGCTGCCGCGTGAGATTGATTGATTCGAGCTTGAGCGTGTTGAGTTTGTTCTGGAGGGTGGTTTGCATCTCCAAAGACTCTGCCGCAAGATTAAAAACCTCCGCTTGCAGTTCGGCTTCTCGTTGTCTGTCTTCCTCTCCTGATTCGGCAAGTTTGTTTTGAGCTACTACGTTCGCGAGTTCTTCTTCTGCGTTGGCTTTGCGTTGCTCAAAGAGTGCGCGTTCCTTTGCTCCGGCTGCGTCTGCCGCTGCGATTCGGTCGTTGATGTTCTGGGTCGTGTCCTCTGCGATGAGGTTCAACGCCTTAATCTCAGAGCGTTCTTTTGCCGTGGTGACAAGCTGTTCTCTTTGCCGATCAACCAACGCTTGCCTCGCCTTCTCAAGTTCTCGCGCTGCCGTTGTTTCGAGGATGATTTCATTCTTGAGGTTTGCCGTTGCTCTTCCGAAGGCTTCTGTCGCTCCTGTGATGTCACCCGAGAAGAGTTTCACCAATGCACCCCCAAGAGAAGAGAAGCGGTCTGTGATGACTTGAACCCCTGCCGAAAGCCCCGCAAGAATTGTTTTAAATTTTCGCGCTCCCTCAAAGGACTGCGTGAAATACGTAACGACCGAACCCAAAGCCAAAACAAGAAGACCGATTCCCGTTCCTGCGATTGCTACTTTCGTAAGGTTCAATCCCTTGATAAAAGTCCCAACACCTTTCGCAGCCCCAAGAAATTGAGAAGCAAGTCCGCCCGTCAGCTTATCCAATCCACCGACAACCGTTTGTCCGGTAGTCCCCAAATCCTTCACCGCATTTTCTGATGCTTCAATCGAGCGATCGAGATTGCTTGTGTCTGCCGATACCTTTAAAACAACTTCTTCTTCACGAGCCATATTAGAGCAATTAACGGGGTGAGTGCGATACTAACAGAGATGAGAACGTCCAACACCTTGAACCAAAGCGGGACTTGAACCCTCTCGCCTTTGTTCTGAAGTAATTGGATCGCTTCTCCTATATAACGATGATTGTCAAGATTCCTCATTGTTCGAAGGGTTGAAAGCAGTTGGATGTGTCGTTATCGTAGAAATATCCGTAACGTTCGCAGCATAAGCGAGAGACTTGAGTCACCGTCTGTCCGAGGTTGTTTTCAAATTGTATCTTCCCGTTTGCTTTGTCGATGCCTGTTGGGATAAACGTACAATCCCGAATCTCTCCCAATACCTTGAGCATCTCCACCTTCACCAGGTCTTCACTTGTGGCATCATACGAGATTGAAAGAATCCTCCAATACGTGTCTTTGATATATATCTTATCCGAGAACTCGAACGACGCTAATTCGGATCGGGTCAGCCTGAAGAACGCGGTGAGCTTTCGAGCGTCCGAAGAATACAACTCATTAACAAACGGTCTCCAATAACGATAGTACAAAGCATTCAACGGAAAGGCTTCAATCGTATGGAATGGAGGTTCACCACCGAACGAAAGGTCTTCATCATCAACCGAGGCATTCAGTTCGCTATATTGTGAAAATGCAGGGTAACTCGTAGCGTCAACAGAATCTGTGTTCGTGTCATTCTGATAGTTCAAATCTCCAGCGACCAAACCATTCCAAAACGCCAAACGCGGCAAAGGCTTTTTGATAGTCTTTTCGGGTTGAGTTGTGTCGATCAACATTCGATGCACTGCGTAACCCGTTTGCGGAATGCGACTAACTACATGAGGAGCAAAGGGAGTCTTTATTTCTTTGTTGCCAGAAGCGAAGTCGTTTTCCGGGTCGGTAACTCGATACCTTCCATAGACCCGAGCAGCATTTTTGAACACCAAGTCGTTCACAATATCCTTTCCGTTCGAATGCGTCCAATCGTACTGCCTCGCTTGCAGGTCTGTCGTTGGTGAGATGGTAAGGTCTTTCGAGAGGTCAATCTTATTCGTCCAATCTTTTTGAGAACCGCTTGCGATATATTCGTTAAACGGCTCAATCGACAGATGTTTCGCGTTGTTACGATCCGGAATAAAGACAAGGTTGAACATCTTCTGAAGCCCTGCGATAAAGTCGATTTGCTTCATCTCGGGAAGGTTGCCCGTCACGTTTATATTTCCGCTCGTGACATTGGAGATGTAAGGCACCTGCCACCACGTTGTTAAGTTGCTTATATCTCCGTTTCCATCAAGGGTCAACGGGTGAGAGGAGTTGTCAACGAAATACTGAAATTCAATTGTATCGCCTTGGTCGAGTATAAATTCAGGACTTAAGTCAGCGTGTTGAACATCGTTGAATTCAGGACTCCCCATGTTATCAATAAAGGTGTAAAGCTCTGAGCCGTTTTTTGATAGGCGCATCGAAACAAAATTGCTCGAGTGACTCATCCTTCCGTACACGTTTATTCGAAAACGATAATATGCCCGGTATGGAGCCGTGAACGTTGTGCCGCTGGTGAAGCTGTTGCCTTCATCAAAGAACGGAGTTGATTCGCTCCATCCTGTGATACTTGTGTAATTAGGGTGAGCCGTTAAACCCGTGAGGTTTGATTGCAAGCCTACGAGCATCAAGTTCGCCCCTTGAACGTCATTCGATGCCGGGGTTAGCGTTCCATTGTACAAAGCGAGATAGATATCATCTGTCCTTCCCAAGAAATTAGAGTCGTAGGTGTAGCCCGCCTCGGTCATAATCTCCTCGAAGAGTTTAGTCGCTCTGAAGTATGGCGTGAAATCCCCGTGTTCAAGTGGGTTCGTTGATGTCCATATATTCGAAGAAGTCCAATTCTGCCCCTTATCCGGTATGCCGTATTTGATAACCCCACTAAACAAGTTACCCGCCCAACTATCTGCGAGTTTCGTTGCGTTCAAGTCGTGATCATAAGCAGACAAGTCGAGGTCGGTGAGCATGCCGTCCCCGACATCCCGCGAGAGGTTAGCCGTCTCACCAAATACCGCGATCTCTACGTCTGCATATTTGCCTTTCTGAACGTACACCGCTTTCACCTGAGCAAATCCCCGCATGACCGGGATTGTGTTGTAAGTGAGTTCCGCTTCGACCTTTACCTTCGGATTCCATGTAGTAATGAGACCGAATTCATTCACCGCCCCGAAGTAGTCTTGATTCTTTTTGGTGAGAGGAACGCGGAAGGTCTGCGAGAAGCTACTTGAAGAAGCGTTGATGTCTTGGATATCGGAGAACTGATAACTCAGGTTGACCGGCTCGTTCTCGTAGAGTTCGATTTCGTTTCCTGCAAGGGTTAGTCTTAGCATCGGATAATTTGTGCGAGTTCAACATTGAACGAAGTGATGAACACCTTCGAGACCGTCTCCTCTTCGATTTGCATCGAGTTCGTTTGGATGGTTACAGGAACCCAAGTCCCGTCGATTCTTGCCATGACATTTTTTGACCTCATGCAATATTGCATCAACGTCACCTCCTCAATCGTGAGAACGCTGTTGAGTTGATAGGTCTCTTTCGCTTCGAGTTGGTACGGCTTGATTTCGCGTGCGCTTGGAGCGAGGCTGAATTGTGAATCGCTGTAATCCCCGACAATCTTTCGGTAAGTCTTCTCCTCCCGCGTTACGGTCTTTTGTTTCTTGCCGTTGAAACGTAGGTAATCCCACCCGCCCCGAGTATTCGCCCAACCCAATTGGACAGGTTCGTTCTTCGTGTTCCTGCATTTGTTACGGATGCGGAGGGTGTTTCCCGTTGGTGCAGACAATGTTGAAGGAATAACATCGTAATAATCCCAACCTTCGACCACATTATTCAGAGCCGTTGTGATAGCACTCAAAGAACCGGGATAGACATAAGCATAAAGAAGAGACGCATCGTTGTTTGAATCGCTCCAGGTGGTTGTGGGAACTAACCCTCCATTGGTAGCGTTCACGATATATGTCAAGGTATCCTCAAGGCTTCCGAGAACGTCATAAATTTTAATGGTGAGGTTAACGATTGCAGACCCGGTGTCATCGCTATTGATAAACGCTGCAACCCCGTTATCTTCAATCCCTGCACTTACCTCGATAACGTTGTTCACGGGTTCGCGATCCGTTAACCAAACCTTCTTTGTTGAAGCTGACCCGTAATAATCGGAGAACGACGGAAACAACCCTTGAGAAAGTTGCTCGTAACCGTCAAAGAGATAATAATATCCGGAAACATCTTCCGCGAGCGACTCGGTACTTCCGTCAAAGTGTCCAACCTTCAAACGATACCGCTTCATGTTATCAGTCGAACGGGTAAACATCTTCGTGTGAAAGTTGTGAATCGTCGAGGTCGTGTTATACTTCAAAGAATCCACCTCAAGCCGTCCCGCTATGACTTCGGACAAATCAAAAAACGCGCTATTTGTGGGGTTGGGAGTCAAGTAGATTTTGGATATATCCGTGCCGTTCTCCTCTACCTGCACGATATAACGATATGAGCCATCAACCGGTTCCTCTGGAACGATGGTGAATAGAAGTTTTTGCCCGGCTGGTAGCCAACCTGAATTAGGACCCGCGTCAAATTGTGCCATTAGTTCTTTATCGTTATGTTTCCGAGGTTTGCTTTGAATTTACCCGCGATATCTTCCGCGAATGCTGCTCCGAGTTTCTTCGTGTATCGTTTAGAAACGGCTGTATATGCTTTCTCGTAGAACCGAAGACCAACGATTCCCTTTTGTTTGACCGAGCGAGCCATAAGGAAAGCAGCGGAGTTGATATTGCTCTTCGTGTTCTTCTTGAACCGACCCTTCTCATCTCTGAGCTTGATTCCTTTGGCTTTGATCCACTTCACAAATACCGAGGACGGAGGTTGCTTACGAAACGTAAAGGGTGACCCTTGATTCTTGCGGGTGCCGTTTACCCCGAAGTGAATAAAAGGAGCGTACTTCTTCGCTTTGCCTTTGGCTCCGAAACTGATTTCTCGTATCTCGTTTCCACGTACCCGAATGCGATAATTCAAAGACCGCTTCAGCGTACCCGATGCGACTCCGTAGTTCTTATTCTTGCCAATCCTCCTCCCTCCGAGATGCCTCTTCGCACTCTTGAGGATATCATCTGCAAACGCGATAAGTGTCTCGTTGACTTTGCTCATATCCCCGCGCGTTCGGATGCCTTGCGGCAATGGTTCTTCTCGATGCTATCAAGTAACAAGGTCAGCCATAAACCAAGACCCGTGAGCGTTCGTTCTCGTTGGTTCGCTCCCAGGACAGCAGAAACGGAATGATTGCCAAAAGGAACCCCCGAATCCATTAGAAGCCGATTGAGGAACTTTGACGCTGTGACCGATACAATTATCGAGACGTCACGAAAGAAGTCGTAAATGGCTCTCCAAATGCTTCTGAGGACATCTGAGGCAATAAAGAAGAGCGACTCGCCAAACGAGTACACAATCCCAACGGGAATCGCTACGATTGCGAGGACTACGAGAAAGAGGATTTTGATAGCTTTCATAATTCAGGGTCTTCAGGGAACCAGCCGTTTACCTCCATGTACTCTTGATCTCGAACGGTGGTATCGCTTGGGATGATATAACCGAACGGGAACTTCTGATTTGTTTGGACAAATGCAGACAGGGAGAAGCGTTCATCGTTCGATAGCTCAGGAAAGCAAGCCACAAGACGCTCAAGGTTTGCCGCGGGATGCACGTTGATAAGGTAATCGGTGTCAACCTGCAAAGCGTTCTGTACTCCGTCAGGGTGTACGATAATCCCGAACACGGTCGAAGCCGCTTCCCCGTCTGCCTGTATCAAAACGGGACGGGAGATGTTGTAGAGTTCGCGCGTGATTTGGTACGCTCTGCGCTCACTTGTCTGCGTGTCCGTTGGTAGGACTATGATATATCCGTTCATGAGTATATGTTGTAGAACGTGTTGATGTTTGTTTCAATTCCTGTTCGGTTGCTGGATTGGTCAGCAGGCCAAAACAACATCTCTTGTAATTTGCCATTTATGTTTTGCGTGGATGCGGTGGTGCGGTTTCCAATAAGCATTGGCCCAACCTGTGTTGTATTAACTGAACCATAGTTAAAACTCAACCTTTGACCGCTAACGAATAAATCATAAGCCGTTCCTCGGTCAGTCCATTGCGCGGCTGTTCCGTCGACATAGTTAGTCAAAGAGTACCCAGCATTTACACTTGTTGCCGTATTTCCAGATTGAGCTCTCAAAATTATTGAACCACTAACGTTTCCTAGGTCCGTATACAAAAAGTATTTTGGCGTCGCTGTCTCACCAAGTAAATCCGAAGAAACAAAAACAAAAGTTAAAGCGTCTCCTGAATTTAAAAACTCTGATTGGTCTAATGTATCCCCTGTAAAGTGTAAAGCAGGCTTTCCGTTCTCTGTCACCACGCCCGTAGTCCCGTCGTAAATCTTTGGCATTCTACCCGTGACCGTCTGCGTTGCATCGTTGCTTCCTGTCTGTGAATACCACTTCGAGACAAAGCCATCATTCGACCCGCAATGCGCTGCGAGTGCGACCGTATCCAATTCATCATTTGAAAAGCCTATATCTGCGTAGCTGCTCCCGTTCCATACTTCGACGCAGTCGCCTGTGTAAAGCGTACGTAGTTTACGAAGTGAGTAAGCAGCAGCCGCACCCGTGTACGTGTCTAATAATAAATTGGCTTCGTCTGCCTCCTCCCATGTTTGTTTAAGGCTGATTGGAACTGTGCCGCCCGTCCTCGCTTTGAGATACTCCAAAAGAGCCGCCTTCACCGTAGCAAAAGACGCATCGTCTGCGGGTGCTGGTGTAAACTCTACCCATGTCCCCGTATCGGGATCTGCAAACGCAGCCTCTGAGTAATATATCTTCCTCTTGATAACCTTTCCCGCTGTTGGGGTGTCGCTCTCTGCATCCTCTGCGAGTCCGTCCCCGTCCGCTTTGGCGGTGTAATAAAGTTCGAGCGTATCCGTTGCACCGCTTCGGAAGGTCTCCGCGTCTGTGGCAAAGCGTTCGTGATATTGAACCCCGCTTGCAGCGTCTGCCCATTCGAGATCGTAGTCCGTGCCGCTTGCCTTCACAAGAGCTTGTCCCGAAGTACCTCCCGCAATGACTCCAACCTTTGCCGTGTTCGCGGTTATCTCTCCCGCTTGAGTCGGTGTGATTCCTGTCTTTGCGTTGTTCGCTGTGATGTCATCGGCTTGGGTTTGAGTGATCCCGACCTTTGCATTGTTTGCGGTGATATCGTTCGCCTGTTGGGTAGTGATTCCAACTTTCGCGGTGTTGGCTGTTATCTCGCTCGCTTGCGTTGTTGTTATTCCCACCTTTGCCGTATTCGCTACGACAGCGGCATTCGCTGCGACGCGTGCCTCTGTATAATAGAGATTCCCGTTCTCGTCAATGTCTCCCGTATCTAAAACCACAACGCCCGTTTGACCGTTTACCGAGTCGACAGGAACGTTCGGAATGTCGGTCGTAAGTGCCAGGGTTCCCGTTGAGCTTGGAAGAAGGACGGTGATATTCCCCGCGTTAGGGGCACGAAGCCAAATCTTACCCGTAGCATTCTCCCAATATGTTAACGCCCCTGGTTTGAAGTTGATTTCTGCAATTGTCGATAGAGCGTCGCTGCCTTCGATAGTCATTGCCTCAAACTCGACTTCGTTCCCTTCGGTACCTGCTGCAACTGCAAAGGACATTACACCGGGAGAGGCTTCGGTAACTGTCAGACCTGAGAGGTTAACTTTCATCTTTGCGCTGTTGGCGAGAATGTCGATATATCCCTTCGTCGTATCGTTTAGGGTATCATACATCTGCGCACCTGTTCCGCTTGCTTTAAACCGTGCGAGAAGCTCTTGAAGCCCTCCATTCTTCATCCACTTCTGAACGCCTGAGTTGTAGGATAGAACGTCGCCCTGTTCCGGGCTGATGATGTTCACATCGGTTAAGTCCTCGAGCGTTTCTGCTCCTCCCGTGTTCAAGGTAACCACCCCGTCTCCATCATCGGTAAGGGTGCCGTTCGTTACGTTGATTGTGCGAACGCTAAGGACATCGGTTGTGCCGTCGAGCGTCAGCATACGCAAGAACCCGCGTCGAGCATATGAAGGGACATCCCCACCCCCGGGTATTACTCCGTCGATTGGAGCATTGCAAGCGTCCCACTCGTAAGGGATCTCAACAGACAAATCGAGCAGCACGCCCGAGAGAACGTTCTTTGTCTCTTCCTCGAGTGGTGTAGTCGTAGCGTTTACAACCTCATAATCTTGAGCAAAGGTGAAGATATTCCCACCCATGCGGATATCTGCGATAATGTCTTCCGCGCATTGCTCCGCATCAGATACGACCTCCCGTTGGCGTTCTACCTTATCGGTCTTGTCTGCAGGAACGTCAAGGATATACACCTCGATGTTATAGGTCTTTGTCCCGGTGTCATATGTTGCCCCGGTGTAAACCATGTGCATGAGTGGGAACTCGGTAAACTTTGCGAGATCTACATCATCCGGAGAGCCGAATGAGAATGACTTAATAAAGAAGTGATTCGTCGCGAATACTTCAAACCTTTCGACGATGTTATTGAACGTGATCATTTGCGCTTCTGTCTTTTAGATAGCTGAGGTGTTGGAAGATGACTTGAACAGGGAGTTCTGTAATCGCGTCCATCTTGAGAACGTCTTCCCCTGCGAGGGAATAGAGGAGATGATACCATCCCCATTTTTCACCGACTGGATCGCTTTGTCCGCTACCTCCAGCAAAGAGAACTGCATATCGTGCAGCAGTTGATTTCTGGAAGTCCAAAAAAAAAGCAGCATACCCGAGACCAAGTCAGCGGGCATCTCTTCGAAGATGCTTGCGTCTTCTTTGGTGGTGTACTTCTTTATCTCGTATTTATCTCCGAGTTCGTAGGTAACCTCTCGATAGAGTAGGGCTGTAATTTTGTGAGCGTTTGCCCAAAAGTCTTCGAGGTGGTTTTCCATGTCGATCCATTCACCCGCTGTAAACTCATCCCAGTTTGGAATAAAGCCGAAGCGTTTTCCGTCCATCTCAACGACTTTCTCATGACGTGCAGTCTCTTGGGTCAGAAGATTGTCAAGATGCGCTGAAGCGGCTTCTATGAGCTTCTGAGGCATCGCACGCAGTTTCTCCACCGAGTACCCCGAACAGATAGATATCTTCTCGAGGGGGTTGTCTGCGGTCATCATAACCTGAAGTTCTCCGAGTGAGAGGTCAGACCATCGGTGCGGGAGTTTGAGTTCCATCATTCTAATAACTTGATTTGTTTGGTTTCCTTATCCAAAATGGAATGCGTGAAAAATGCGTGAATTTTGCGTGTTTGCGTGAATCGTGCGGGTAGCCCGAAAGTTAGGGCAAAAAAAAAGCCCCGTGAGGGGCTATTAAGGCAGGAGAAAAGATTCGGTCTGCTCGGTGCGGTCGAGCACCTCTTGAAACCATTCGGGTTCGTTGCTCATTAGAAAACTCTGATTTTGCATCGGTCAATTTTGAGTTGATTTTTTTCCGTCACGAGGCTTAGGTATCGCAATCCGTTGATTGGCATGATTTCGTTCTCCAACGTCTTCTCAATTTGCTCAATTCGGTCTTCAAATTGTTGCTTCAGTTCAATAGCGTCAAAACCTGTAGCCTCTTGGAGTTGTTCTTGTGTGTAAGTCATTTGTTCTGTTTGTTTCGTTTGATGTCTCAAAGATACGCAATTCTTTTCTTTATCTCCAAATTTATTTTGCTTTATTTCGTTCTTTTTTTCTTAATCCCTTTGTTTACAGGGGTTTACGGATAAAAGTTTTTTCTATCCAATAGCATAAGAACCGAAGTTCGGGTTCGTTTGGTTGAATGTTATCGCGTACCTCATCGCGTCAATAGCGTGATTGAATGAATCGACAGGTTCATTCAGTTGCTTCCCGTTCTTGTCTTCCTTCCATTTGTAGTTTCTGAGTTCCCGGATGAGGTTCACACTCCGAGCCGTGACAAGAAGCGGTCGCGAATGGAGGAATTGGATTCCGTTCTTGACGCTATCCTTTCCCTTTCTTGCTCCGTGAGTATTGAATCCGTGAGCGTGTATCTCGTCGATGCTCTTGGGCTCTGCGGAGTCACATATAACAACATCCGATCGATCGACTTGATTATCTCGGAGGACTTTTGATATATCCGAATTAGTGAGTCTTGTCGCGTAGCAGAGTTCGTCGACTGCGAACCCGTGCCCGTCTGTATAGACTCGGACGATTGCGGTTGGGTCGTTTGTATATCCGAAATCAACGCCCGTTGTGAGGAGCTTGTATTCATTGGGGATTTGGTTTATTTCTTTCCAGTGGGTGAAGATTGTTGCTTGTGATGTTCCTCGTTCTCCGAGACCGTATACTTTCCAAAAGTTCTCGTCTGCTGTTTTAAACCGCTCAATTTCCATGACCACACTTTGAGGGAGGAACGGGTTGTCTTTGTACGTGGTTCGGAAGAACTCTGCGTCTTCTCGTGGGATGACTTCTTCATAGATCCAGTGGAATTCGTCTGATGGGTTATAATCTAAAAGCACCCTCCCCGTTGTTCGGAGGAGGAGTTGCCGCCAATCTTCGAGGTTAATCTCGTTGGCTTCGTTAATGAATAGAACGTCTCGCTTGCGTCCTCTGACCTTCTGCGGTTGGTCGATGCTGATGAACTCAACCATATTCCCCCACAGTTGATAGGTTGCATCGCTCTTGTTGTGAAGGTCGGGGTTGTAGACATCCTCGTTGTTGAGTATCTCGAAGAAGTCCCGCATCGCTGTCGCTCGAAGTGCTGGGAATGTCTTTCGGCATATCGTGATGACAAGCCCCGAGTTCTTATGACAAAGCTCAATGAGTGCTGTGATTATGCTATAGGTCTTTCCACTACGCGTGCCGCCCTGGTGGATTTGAATCTTCGACTTACATTCTTTAACGTGGTAATATGTCGCGGGGAGTTTACTCATCCAACCATGAGAGCGGCTTCTTCTCTTGAACCTCTATCTCTTGCCGTTCGATGTAACCGCGCTTCTTGCCTTTGGTCTTTAAGAAGAAGATCGTCGCTGCTGGGTTGCCTTCCTTCACGAGTTTGTAAAGGTGGGATTCTGCGAAGTCGAGGACACCGTCTTGAATTGAGTTGACCGCGCTCTTATATAGCTCGTCTGCCTTTAACCATGCGTAATGGGTAGAGCGGTCAATCCCAACCATCTTCGCGGCTGTTGATACAATACCGAGCGACTTCTCGAGGGCTTCGAGCATCGCTTCTTTTTTAGTGTTGGATGTGTTGGTCTTCACGGCTTCCATATCTCTGCCTTTTTACCTGTAAAGTCTTCCCATCGCTTAACAATTACGTCGCAATATTTCGGGTCTAATTCCATTCCGTAACATTTGCGACCGGTCTTCTCTGCTCCTATTAGGGTAGGGCCAGACCCAAGAAAGGGTTCGACAACAATCTCCCCGTATGGGCAACTGCTGTTCATGACACGTTCCATCATTTCTACGGGTTTAGGTGTTGCGTGTCCGAGCCTATCTTCTCCGTGTACCCTTGAGAACTCCCAAACATCTCGCATGACATCGTGTCCGTTGTTAAAGTAGCTACGGTTTTTGTCGTTCTCTTCTTTTAAAATACGATGAGCCTCGTCCCATTCGTTTTTAAGTTCCGACCAAGGCTTCGTGAATGCGTCGGTGTGTTCTTGGAGTTTGAGGTAATGCTTCTCTCCGATAAGTTGAAACTGGGACTCGGTGAACCAGTGCGAGAACATTTGCACCCCGGTTAACTCTTGCACTTGCTTTTTATCGAGCCCTGACTTTTCAAGTTCCGTTTGTTGATACGTCAAAAGCCCTCGATGCTCTTCGGGGAAATCTTCCGCGTTCAAATTACCGATAAACTGTTGACCAATCTGAATATACAAACAACGCTCCGAGGCTTCCGGATATTGGTGCATAAGGTCAGACTTCATACCCGGGATGCTCTTCTTGTCCCAGCAGATTTCATTGCGCACCTCTATTTTTTCGGAATCAGCGAGTCCTCCTTTATACCAAAGCCTCCAAAGTGCTGGTGCGTTCCCCCAAATATATGCGGAGGCGTTGTCATTTGAATGCTTGCGGAAAGCGTTCCACCAATCCATTTGAAACGCATCTAATTTATCCGCGTACAAGTTGTCATTGAGTACCCCGTCTTTCTCTTTGCCCATTCCGTAGGGTGGATCAGCGTGTATCAGCGTGGCCTTCTCTCCGTTCATTAGCTTCTCCACGTCCTGCGCCTTGGTAGAGTCCCCACAAAGTAAACGATGCTCTCCCAAGATATACAAGTCCCCGAGCTTGGTCTTTGGCTCTTCGGGTGCTTCGGGCACTTCGTCGGGGTCGGTCAATCCTTCGACCTCTTCTTCTTCTTCGGGTTGCCATACATCGAGACCCCATTCATCAAGTTCTGCTGCGTCCCATTCGTTCGCAAGGATATCCCAATCCCATTCGCCGAAGCCAACGTTATCTTTCACGATGAACTCCTTCGCTTTGCTTTCTTCCCACGTAGCGACATAGACGGGTGCCTCGGTCAATCCTGCGGCTTTGGCTGCCTTTAGCCTCATGTTACCACCGAGGACAATCATATCGGGGTTTACTACAATTGGACGCGCTTCGAGCATCTCCGGAAACTCCTTTATACTCGTTACGAGCTTTTGGAATTTATCGTCTTTAATTATCCGAGGGTTCGTCGGGTTTTGTTTGATCCCCGAGAGTTTCATTGGCTTGATCGAGCACGGCTTCGAGGGTGTATCGGAATTCATCGTTGTGGACGGCTAAGGTTAGAAGTAAAGTGGCGGGATCGTCCCCGGCATGAAGTCGAATTGCTTTATCGTTCTCCGTGATGAGAAGGAAGTTCTTCGCATGGAGGAGGGCTTTTCTTGCGTTTCTCATAGTCTTTAATTGATTCAAATATACGATGAGCGACTTGAGGAACTATTGCGTTGCCGTATGCTTTGATTGATTCTTTTCGCCACTTTGGAAAGGTAATGCCGTCCAGTTCTTTGGGAAGCCCATCATCTCCTCTACAAACAGGGGCGACAGTTGGGAAGTTTTCCCAATTTGAGCGAACATATCCGGGAGTGAATTGGTCTCGTTTCGTTTTGCCGCCTTTAGTGCCTCCGTACTTCTCGCCCCCTTGTAATCTCTCGTTGTCGGAGTTGGGAGCATTCCCACGCTCGCCATTTGTTTCAATGGGTTTTGCAGTGTCGAGCCGTGTTTCTCCTTCGCGTTTTTCCATGCTTCCGGACTTCTCGGTGTGTTCCAATCGAATGCGTTCACGGTTGGCAATAATCCAAACTCTGTCGCGTCGGTGCGGCGCATTGCCTGCGGCACAAGCTGGAATAATAAACGATTGGACGGAGTACCCGAGAGCTTCCAAGTCAGAGTAACACGTTTCGAGTACCAATCCGTCCGACCAACTAACAAGCCCGCGAACGTTCTCGCCCACGACCCAACGGGGTTCACACTCTCCGATAATTCTAAGCATCTGAGGCCACAGGTGGCGTTCGTCTTCGGATCCCTTTCGTTTTCCTGCGACGCTAAATGGTTGACAGGGGAACCCTCCGGATAGGATATCAAGTCTTCCAGAGTAAGCTGTCGCGTTGAACTCTTTGATGTCTCCGAATTGTTCTGCATTGGGGATGTGATGCTTGAGGACTTTGCGAGGGAATTCTTCCCATTCGCAATTAAAGAGGTTGGTGAACCCTGACCATTCAGCCGCGAGGTCAAAGCCTCCGATTCCTGAGAATAATGAGCCATGAGTCATGGGTGTAAGATTCTGCCTTCGACATCCCGTGCGATATTCTCCAGGGTCTCTTTGTCGTATGGGGTCATGGGTAGAACCCGCTTCACGAGGAAGGGGTCTCCTCCGAAGTGCTGATGTTCAAACTTCTCTTTCCTGTCTTGTTTGAGGAATTCGCGGATGTTCTCCGCTATCTTCTCGCGTTCCGTTGTAGTGTAACTCATTCTGTTTCGTTTATTAGCTTCTGAAGCTCTGCAAGCATTCGACGGTTGCACGAACTGCATTGACTTGCTTGGGTGTTCGTTCCTGTGACCTTCGAGTAGAGCTTCGCGAGCTGTCCGTTTGTTCTGAATTGGTTCTCTGTTTTGAGAAAGGTCTTTATCGCGTCGATGTCTGCTTGTTTGATTTCTGCTTCCCACTTACCGAGAGGACAGGAGGCAACCTTGAGACGGGTCTTCGTGGGCATATGACAACCGCACAACTCCGAGTCGGTGAAGGCTTCTGTCACGAGGTCTCCGCAACTCTTGGTCTTGTCGACGAAGTGTTCGCAGCCTTTGCAGATATTAAGTCGGTCAGTCCTCTTTTGTGCCGTTACGAAGAACATCTTTCAGGATTTTTCGGGTGATGTGTAGTGAGCGATAAAGGGTCGATTCTCCAATGCGAGACCGTCGAGATACGTCAGCCATGTTCCACCCTTGCAGGTATAAAGAGAAGATGGTTCTATCAAACCAGGAGAGGCGGTCGAGGATGAGTTGCATTTGCTCTCGTTGAATGGCTTTTGTCCAATCGCTTTCGAAGGCTTGTTCTTTGGGGTCGGCATCTGTTACGTGATATAAGTCTTTGAATTTTCCTCGTGTCGCTTCGGTGTACATGGCTTTAACAAAGTACCCGAGCGGGTTTTCACTATCCCCATCGGGAAAGCGTTTGTCTAAACATCGAAGATAGGTGTGATGTACAAGGTCGGAAGGGCTGTCCGTCCATCGTCGAGCGATGCGAACAAGTTTTGAATAATGCTTCGTTAAAAAGCTATTCCAACCCTTTCGACTTCCTGAGTTCATTTACCTTCTCTTTATATATTTTGCAAAGTGCCTCCAGTTCGTGAACGCTGAATCGCTTTGTTTCGTTGCTCAACCGAACCAGCCGATCCGCTGTGCCTTCTCCGTGTAGTTGGTCGAGACGCTTTGCGAATTCGTATTGCGCGCCCCCTTCGAATCCGTTGCAAGCTTTACACTGAAATTGAACGTTGAGTTCATCGAAGCGAGTGGGCATCTTTTGCCGTACCATGAAATGACCCGCGTCCGCGCTCTTGTAATGACGCAAGCGATCGCAAGTAAAACAAGCTCCCCACCCTTCATCGTTGACCGCACGCAGCCGGATGAACTGAGAGAATATCTTGTCGAGTTTAGCTTTCGCCTTTGACACTGTCATTCTTTCCGGGTATCAAGAAGGGGTTGTTCTTCATGCGCCATTCGAGGCGTGCTTGTTCGGGGTCGTAAGGCTTTACGTTGTGCGGGTCTTCGGCTCCTCGACTTACCGTCTTGTGTTGCTGCTCCAGGAGAGGCGCTCGTTCTGCTTCGTGCTTGATGATGCAGTCGCGGAACTCCTGAATCTTGAGTCGCTCAAAGAAGTTGCCGTAATATCCTTGCTTCATCCTCTCGCAAATTAGCCTCAATTCCTCGAGTTTCAAAACCGGGAAGACTTCGAAGATTGTTTCTGCGCAAAGTGCCATGTCCTCGAATGAGTGAAGGGTCTTCTTTGCGTCTATGAATTGGATCGTCTTGTTGATCATCGTCACGACAGCCGCCCGAGTCTCTTCGGGATGGTAACGAAGTGCGGTGAGGATGTTAGTACCCTCCCACGCTTCTTCGTTGGTGGGTTTATAAATGCCCGTGCTTGAGATATGCTTCAAGCTGGTCTTTGCTTGGTTGCTTTGGAGTTCCTGTTTTGTTCGTTGTAAATTCATGACTTCGTTTTATCCAGTTACGTGCGGCAGCATTCCAATTCTTCATCTTGTTTCTGCCTGCTTTCCATCCGTTTGCTTCGTAGTAGTTCCAAAACTTCTCGCCTTCGTCGCGAGATGATCCCGCAAGTTCGAATGAATTCATCGCTTCTTCCAAACTTGGTTCCTGAAAACGTACTCTCTTCACTACTTCTTTACTCTTCTCTTTACTCTTCTCTATACTATGCGCAACTGTAGTTGCAACTTTTGCGCCGATAGTTGCAACTTTTGCAACTGTAGTTGCTTCTACTTGCAACGATTGTTGCTTGTTCCTATCGTTGCTTGTTCCGATTGTTGCTTCTACAAGTACGCTCATCTTCCTTCGGTGACCATACCCTTCACATTTGATGTGTGCGGTCTCGCAAAGTTCCTTGCGCATCTTGCGGATGTATTGAGAAGATACCCCAAGAGACTCAGCGAGGAAGTCATCTCCTGCCCAACACGATCCGTCTTTGTGACTGAGCGCGTGAATTTTAGAGAGGAGAATTCTTTGCATGGGAGAGAGGTCATCCAACAACCAAATCTCCTGGGGGATCCATATTCCGTTCATTCTTACAAAGTTATATCGTAATTAAGAAAGGTCATTCAATGCCCTCTCTTTCACACAACAGAACTTCTTCTACGATCTCCGCGTATGTCGCTCCGCATGACTCGGATATCTCCGGGA
>JACSEG010000092.1_pt1 | contig 17284 bp, 24 predicted proteins | sample 8225521 | NCBI WGS metagenome assembly JACSEG01 (sample SAMN15705060, study PRJNA637333) | viral metagenome | isolation source: viral RNA from sea star tissue | host: Pisaster ochraceus | place: USA:Santa Cruz | collected 2018
GATTAGGTTTTATTGGGGCCAAGTGGTTAGGAACTTCCAGATTGGCTTTAAGAACCAAGGAAACAATTGGAGCAGGAAAGAGACCCACAACCAAATTAAAGAGCTTACAAACACCCTTGACGTAATAGACGAGGATACAGGTGTAGTTTCAAAGCGTTCAATTTCAGACATTACCTATTTTGAATTGAAGAACTACATAGAAGAGTGCAAACTTGTTTTGATAAACGAGTTTCATATTCCAATGGAATAATTATAAATCAAATACATATATGTTAATTACCAACGTAAAATTCAAACCAGACTCCTTGTATGCAGAGTACACCAAAAAGGAAGTTACTGGAGACGAGACGCACACAAGCTCTCACAATTCAAACTGGACTTATATTCCGCACCCAGACCTTCAGAAAGAGGTTAACAAGCTTCGGATTATAGTAAGTAAGTCAATGGGTTTTTCTGATGCTTTTACGGCAATGAGAAATGTTGTTGCAAAGTCTAAGATTCCTACCGTGGACAACCTAGAAAAGGAAAGCCTGAAGGATATAAACATAACCGGGATAACTATATCTGGCAAGGAACGGAAATCCATAACGATAACTGCCACAAAGAAGTGTCACAACAAGGAGAAGATTGGGTTTAAATGCCCTCAAATTAGACTTGACGCACAGACATTTGGCTTTGAGCATGAGGTGGATGAGATTGTTAACGATGTGGTTAGCGAGGTTATGCTTTACATCGAGGAAAACAAAAGGGCTCAATTGGAAATTCCACTAGGAGAACCCGTTTTAGAAAAGGCTTGATTTCTTGCGTAGAGATATCGAGTAAAAAGGAATATGAGTTTGCCAAGGCAAGAGGTTTCGAGCCTTTGGTGGACTCACGTTTCCTAATAGACATTAATGTTAGGGTTCGGGTTCAAAAAGAAACCTTTAGCTCTGACGAACAATTCTATAAATTCCACTTTGAAAACTCACCTTATGAGGTGTGCGAAGAGTGTGGTTTTCCAATAAGAGAATATGCTGCAATTCATTGTTCCCATATTCTAACAAGAGGAGCTCACCCAGAAATGAGATACGACTTTAGAAACGCAAACAAGCTTTGCCCAAAACATCATACCCAATGGGAAGATTACACCAGAAGGGAAAAGATGTTGATTTATAAAAAGAACCTAAAAACAATTGAATTACTCACTGAAGAGTACAAAACTTTAAGACTATGACACCAGAAGCAAAAGCACTATACGACCTGTTAAAAGGTAAATTCGATGGAGAAGAAATCCAAGTAATAAACGTAGCTGATTTAGAGAAGTTAGCAGGATTGGTAAAGCCTAAGTAAACTATGCTAACAGACAACATACATGCCGTTGAGAGGTCTGACATTAAATCAGGAAACTGTTTTTACTTTTTCTTTGAAGGTGAATTTCACAGAATAGTAATAGGGCGTAATATCAACCCCGACAATATGGCTGTAAACATCAACGGAAAAAAAGGAATAAAATTAACTCCTCAAATGTTATGGAGTGAAATGCCTAACCAAAGGTAACCCAACACATTAGAATTAAACCCTTATAAGTAGAGAAACTAAATCAAAAGGAATGAATTTAATAAGCAGTATAGCATACGGAAAAACCTTAACAGATGTAATAGGGGAGCGTTACAGGGAGTTAAGGGATAATTACGACAACCTTCTTATCCAAAACTTGCAGGACAGCTACAAGATCAACGGAGTAATGGCACACCCTTTGAATAGGTTCGTGCCTTGTGATTTAGAAGGGAATGTGTTGATGCGTCCTGTAATAAAAAACAATCATTCAGATGAATGTCAATGCAGTAGTTGTTTGATAGAATACAAGGATTATGAGCGCGATTTCAAACAATACCAGCAAGCAAAGGACAGGGTTCTTTTTGAGGGGTGGTATGTAGAAAGTCAAAACAACATTTCTGTTAACGTGACTAATGACGGGAAGAGGTTTTTAAATTGGATGAAGAAAGATAATTTCTTCTTTATGAAGTCAGGAAAAACTATTGAGTATTTTGTGCAATTCGAATTAACCCTCACCCCTTCAGCAATAAAGCTAATAGGATTAAAATAAGAGATATGTATAGGTACTATAAAATACCCGTTGACAAGATTAGAAATGTTTTAATAGTCATGAGTAAAACGGGTTGGACTTGGAATGACAATACTAAAATTGAATCTAGAATTGAGTGGACTATTAAAATGTCTGGGGATGAGTACGCGGTTTTTGGAGTTGATTATTCTAGAGGTGAAGATACTGGTAAACTCTATAAAAGAATTTACATGAACCCAGATTGGAATCACGACCATAAAAAAAAACCACCCTTAGAATTTGAAGAATTTACTAACCTATTGAATCCCGTTGTGTCGGGTTCTTATTAACCTTGGTTAAGTAAATTAACTAACCCCTAAAGAGTAGAACAATGGAAAAAAAATTAAACATATTTCAAAAAATATTAACTGCAGTATTTATAATCGCTTTCTTTTGGTCAGTTCTCGTTGTGAGTGTATGGATAGACGAAGAGAATAGAAAGCAAGATTGTCCTTGTGAAGAACTAACCAACAAACAGTAAGAGGATGAATAGAAAAGAAATAATTTCTCGATGCACACATAGTTATACCTCTATTGGGGGCAAGGTCGTTAGGTGTGTAATTGTTGATTCGTGGCAATACAAGGCTAGAGTTTGTAACGAAAACGGTGTTTTTGTGATGTTGCGTAAAACAGATTTAACCCCACTAAATAAACAACTAACCGATAAAAGGAAACAACTATGAGTAAAGCAAGATTGAAGGCCTTTCCGATCAGATGGTATAGAATTGTTAAATACTGCTTGAAGTTTGATAAGTGGTATTACCCCGAAATTTACCACTTGTACCATCAGACAACATTTAGTAACTTAAACTAACAACTATGAGCGAAGAATTAAAAAACAAAAGCTGTAATAATTGCGGAGTGATATTTAAACCTATTGACGCTGTTAACTTCTATTGTCAAACTTGCCAGCCATGTAAGCCTACTAGCGAAGAAACAACGGTAGAAGAATTAGAAAGAAAGCTAATATGGCTAACGACTATTTCAGGAACATCAAAAGGCACTATTGACCACCCGAATATTGATAAGGTTTTAAGGACGGTTGATAAGATGGTTGCACTAAAGAACCAAGAACAAGCAAAGGAGATTGAACAGTTAAAAGGGGATGTAAAACAATGGAAATCGTCTAGCGAAGAACATTGTTCGTCTGCAATTAATTCGGAAGCAGAAAACGACCAACTAAAAGCAAGGGTTAAGGAGTTGGAGGAAGGGCTGGAGAGTTCATTTGGAAGTAAAGCTATTAACTAGAAGAACTACTTAACAAAGAGTATAAACATTAACTTAAAGGCTTATTAATAGCCGTTTAAAAACCGTTCGATATGAAGATAACGATTGACATACCAAACAAAGACCTTAAGCCTTTTATAGAATTACTTAATAGGGATTCAGATTATTTGTCAGGCATTATAGCGGATGAAGAGGCATCGAAAGAAGATAAAAGGCTGTTAAAGATCGTAGACAATATAATTAAAACTTTGACTAAATAACCTTCATTAAATAAACAAAGGAGAGTAATTGTTTATAACCAAAAAGCTAAAACCCGTTTTAATGGGGTTTAGGTGGAGTTATGAAAAAAACAAATATGAATCAAAGAAAAATACCAAAGGACAAAGTTTTACTTGCTTACGATATGTGGGTAAACGGTTCGACCAGAAAAGAAATATTAGACACTGTGCTAATAACAAGGGGTCAATACGAGTCTCTTTTATTCTGCTTCATGAACGGGTCAGTTAAAACCACCAAGAACGATAAAGCGTTGGTTGTGTCGCTATTTAAGAAGCCTTCGCGCAAAACACCAATACTAAGCCACAAGACAGCCCCTTATTTTGAAAAGGAAGAAGACTATGGTTTGCCTTCCTATGAATGGGAAGAACTATCCAAAAGAGAAAAGTCATTGTTACTTAATTAAAAAGCAATAAATTTACATTCGGCAGTGAGTAGTGTCACTAACCGTTTTGTTTGACCCTCATTGTGAAATATCAATGGGGGTTTTTTTATATATTTGTATTGAACCGTTACAAATTTTCATGTTTAAATTAAATTCAATCAAGCCCAACCCGGATAATCCGAGAGTTGCAACGCCTGAAGCAATTGAAGACCTCAAGAAATCTATTGAGGCAGATCCAGAACTGTTAGAATACAATCAGATCACCTACAACAAGGAGAAGCTGATCATAAAGGGAAACCAAAGGTACAAGTGTTTAATCGCGCTAGGATACAAGGAAGTCCCTAATGATTGGGTTAAAGATGGCTCTAAGCTCTCAAAAGAAAAGCAAAGGAAGCTAATGATAATTGACAACACCCATGCAGGTAGTTGGGATTGGAAAGAGCTTGAGAAGTGGGATGACCTAGAGTTAAAAGAACTTGGTATAGATGTTCCTGAACTTTCCTCTCCAGAAAAGCTTGTCAGGAATAAGAAGAAGAAAATCTCAATCGAGATTAAAACCGAAGCCAAATTCAAGCAAGCAAAGTCCTTAATAAACTTTTTCCTTTCGGAAGGCGTAGACGTAGGGGAGATACTAATCAAAGCCCTAAGAGAGGAGAAGAAGAAATGAGAGACCCATTTGAAGAAGACAAGAAAGGAACAGTCCACTTAAAGCACGAATGCTTTAGAGATTGGGCGCAACACCAAATGAAGCTAAAGAAGTTCCAGCCAAGGGCAGCCAGAAACAAGCCGGAAAAGGATAAGCTAGAAGTTCCAACCGCATGAGAAAGGACAGAACAAACCCAATAAGCACATTGTCTTATTCTTGGGGCAATTTTCACATTAGTTTAAATCAAGTATAATGTTTTGCTCAACAAAAGAAATGAATAGAAGAATGGGGGTTGAACAACACGTCATTAAATTAAATGAACTAAGAGAAGGTTCTTGGCTTAGTAATGGCTGTGAAGAGTTCCAGTATAAACACGGGATGGCTTTGAAGGTTAATAACCATGGCGAGCTAGTGAATTTGCACCCAATACCGCTAACTGAGGAAAGTTTCGTTAAGTTTGGGTTTACCACGGCTATAGATGTTTATAATGGTTGGCTGTCTCCAGAAATTGACGGTAACAGGATTAGAGTGCATTTCAATAAGGGTAATTTTAGTTACGTTCACGCTGTCGCCTCTTTTCAATACGTCCACCAATTGCAAAACCTTTACTTCGCTTTAACTGGAGAAGAGTTAATAATAAAAGCATGAAACAGTATTACTCATTTGTACAGGTGTTGGAAATCCTTTTTGATGATCCAACCGCAGAAGAACAGGAAACCCTAATGGAGACAGTTATCCAGCAAAAGAAAACATACACCCTAAAGGAATTAGAAATCATTATCAACGTTGCTAACTCAAACAACCATGAAGTCGAATATGTGTACTAGTCAAATACCAATGGGTTCTGCCCAAGCTTGTAAGGCTTTAAGACCGACTAAAGACCAGACGAGGAAACAAGTTCTAGGCCTTCTCAACGATAGAGATATTAATTTCAGGCCCAAGGCTAAAGAACTGTTTTATTGGTTTACAGAATCAGTAGACCTAGAGGTTGCAAATGTCGTTAGAGATTGTTCGGATAACTACGTCCATTTAAAAGGCACACACAAGGGGGCTAAACACGAATCAGAATTGAAGTTGTATTTTAGTTAGGATATGAAGAAGTGCGTATGCAATAAGCCAATAAAGCCCCTAGAAAAGGAGGTGTGCCAAGCACCAATAGTTAAGGGAGTTAGTATTAACCCCACAACAGAAGCCATTGGTGTATTCCCCAACCCCCTTAGTATCTACAGAGAAAACCCAATAGGTAGGTATATAAAAACAAGTTTTGAGAATAGCGTAGTTGGCGTTAAAACCCATACAATAACCTTTAAAAAGGAAAACGGCTAATTAACGGCTAACACAACTATATGGCAGGTAAAGGAAATCCAGACATAGTTAAAGCAGGTGAGGCAACCCAATTCGGGAAGGGCCAAGACCCAACCAAAGGAGGTAGAAAAAAGAATATCTACAAGGTCCTAAAGGAAACGGGGTACTCTAAAGACGATATTCGCACCGCCTTTGCAGAAATGCCAATGCACACCCTAAAAGACCTGCAAGCCATATATAAGAACGATGACAGCCCAGCACTTGCAAGAGTAGTAGCCAAGGCCATGCACGATGCAGTTAAGTCTGGAAAGATATCAGGAATAAAAGAGATACTTGAATACGCAATAGGTAAGCCGTCAAACTCAAAAGACTTACCACCAACACCTGAAGAAAGCAGAGCAACTTACAAGCTTCCTGACGGTACCGAGTTAGATATTTAGAAATGTAAACCAAGTTCTCAATGTTTTCGCGGGTTTGAGTTTTATCCACCCCCGAGAATCGCGAGACTAGAATTGTAATAATGGAAGACAAGACAAAGAAAAGCAAGGCAAAAGCCAAGCAGCCACTAGTAACGGTAATGGTAATAGTTGATTCAAACGGAATGAAGCACTCTATTACTAGGCAGATAAAAGGCCGTTCAACAAAGAAATCAATAACCAAAGCCGTAAGGGAAGAGTTGTTAATGCCGGGGTTCATTACTACGGATATGGGCTTCGACATCAATACAAGCCACGTAGTAGCGTTTAAAGGTGAAGTCTAATGGAAGAGTTGTTAAAACAATTGATCGAGTCAGAGGAAGTAAAGAAGGCACTTGTAGAGTTAGGTGACATAAAGTATTTCGAGGGCGTTATTGAAGCCAAGTATAAGGACCTTTTTGATGACCCCCATTTCCAACCTAAGAAATCTTTTATAGCACAGATGGCCCCTAGTAAGGGACATGTTTCTAATGTCTACTCGTTGCTTTATCAGTTTGAGCAAGTAGTAAGGGCGGGAGAGAAAGCGAAAAGTTTATAGTTAACATGGTGCAGGAAGTAGGATTAACAGCTTGGAGGTTTGAAGGGGTGCACCCAGAAGAGGGCCTTGTTGTTGTTTGGGTGTACACTTATTCCTTATGCGAATACCATGCGATTAATTGTTTTAAGCACTTTAACCCCAACTTATCTTACCTTCAACACGAACAATACATAGAGAAATGAAAAGGTTTTGGTTATTCATGAGGACATACGGCAATCCTATTTTCTGGGTTGTTGTTATCTTTATCCTGATTAAGGTTTGGAACAGGCCAAGCATTACAAATGAATTAGATGAGTGGCATGGATTATAGCCGCCTAAAAATAGATTAAAGAAAAAACTACCTACTGATAACAGGCACAGACTTTAAATAATTAGTGGCGAATAAATAAGCGCCTGTCTTAACCCAAAACCAAGAAAGGGTTAGTCTGTTTGAAGGTGAGCCAAATGTGGTCGGAGGGCGTAATACCTAAAAAACTAAAACGACTCAACTCGCTCCACTTGGGGATAGGTAGTTTTATTTTATTATGGCCAATATAGATTTAACAAAGAACGAAAAGCAGATAACCTTCTTTAACGAGGTTATGATGAGGGTTGCGGGTAAGTCTTCAAAGATTGCGTTCTTCTATGGTGGAGCAATTAGGGGAGGTAAAACATTTGTACAGATGTTTATACTTCTTATCCTTTGCAAGTTATACCCCGGATCAAAGTGGTATATCGTCCGTGAGTCTTGGACCAAGCTGAAAGACACTTCAATCCCTTCCATGCAGAAGCTACTCAAGGGGTCTACATTCGTTAAGAGGTGGAAGCGTTCTTCAGGAGATTACTTTGTTGAATTTCATAACGGTTCCCGGATTTACTTTTTCTCAGAAAACTATTCCAATAACAAAGACGGGGAGAACTTCCTTGGTCTGGAGTGTAGTGGGTTCTTGTTGGAACAGATAGAGGAACTACAAAAGCAAACGTTTGACTTGTGCTTGTCACGTTCTGGCTCTGAATACTTGGAAGGAGAACAAGCCCCTGCAATTCTTATGGCCAACTTCAACCCTACTTACAATTGGGTAAAGGAAGACATACACGACCCTTGGATTGAAGGAAAGTTGGATCCAGATTATTTATACATAAACGCCACGCCAAAGGACAACCCATACGTTACTGAAGATCAATGGAAAGCTTGGAGCAAATTGTCTATTGATTTTAGAAAGAAAATGATTGACGGAAGTTGGGACATTGAAATATCAGGGCAGTTTATGAAATCATTCTCAGAGGTTAGGAACCTTGCCTTTGGTTTAGAGTATGACCCTGTATATCCTGTTTGGCTAGTATTCGATTTCAACGTTGATCCTATGACGTGTACCGCCTTTCAAACAGATGCTTACACATTCGCACACACGCTTAAAGAGTTTCGTCTTGAAAACTCAGATGTTATAAAGACCTGTGAAAAGATAAAAGAATACTTTGCCGGGAAGAACCCATACTTTATAATTGGCGGGGATGCTTCAGGAAGGGCGAGACACGCAGGAATACCGGGGCAGCTTAACATGTATCACCAGATATTCAGGGCTTTGGGTATTTCAGCAACCGAAGACAACTTCAAGGTCCCAACAGCCAACCCTTCCATTTCAGACTCTTATAACTTCTGTAATAGCGTAATAGAGAACTTCCCTTCCTATCTTATCGACAAAGACAAATGCCCATATCTGATAAAGGATATGAGGTTTGTGTTGAAGGGTGTTGATGGTAGTGGTAAAATGAAGATACAGAAGACTGGACCCAATAAGTTCGCGGGAATGTCAAACGAGAAGCTTGGCCACCTGTTAGATAACACCCGTTATTTTATGCACGCAGCGTTACCTCATTTTGTAAATGTCCCAAAGAGTTAATATATTGCGCTCTCATATTTGTTTAGTTAGCGAGTGAAGTAAGCCAATCTTCATTACTTTCCATTAAAGAACCCGGATTTAATAGTTCGGGTTTTTTTATACCTTTAACCTATGAAACGATTCATATTGCTTGTAATATTGGCGTTAGGTGTTTCCTTCTCCAATATGTCGTACAGTTCTACCGTTCTGAATGATGCAGAAAACGAAATCGTTATCGAGCAACACAACGAGGTCAGCCTTGAAGTGTTTACTTTTGATAACCCAACGGTAGCAAAGATGCACGTAGACCCCGGAGACGTCTACAATTACACAAACCATGCAGACGCAGATTCACATAGGTACGCAATCAAGGTCAACGAAGCTACATATAGCGCGGAAACGATCTTGGTGTATAGGAATTTGTATAGTGCAACCACATATCCCAAAGCTGTTTTAGTCGATGAACCTAGGTTTAGGCGAGCAAGGGACGGACTGTTGTGCAAAGGTTTACATGCTTAAATAAAAGACCTAAGGGGACTGCGTTATTCGTAGTCCCTTTTTTTATTACCTTTGTTTCATGGTCAAACATTACGGAATATGTCTTCTGGAAGTTAATCAGGTTGGTCCCTTGGTTACTCTTCACTTAATTGCAGAAGGAGACAGAACAAATCTTAGGATGGTTATTCCTTCCCAATACTCTCTCAACTAATGTTATTGATAAACATAGTTTTATCTTGTTTGTTAGCGGCTGCTATTGCATTTGCTTACAAACTGTATAGAGAAAAGAGTAAGGCGCGGAAAGCTACCTTAGATTTTTTTAGCGAAAATGAGGATCACGAAGTCGAATTTGTCTACAAGGACAGCTTTGGCAACAAGTGGTACACGCTGAAAGACCCCCGTAAAATCCCTAAGTATCGAGAGATTGAAGCACAAGTAGCCATGAGGCAATTACACAACCGTATTACGGACGTGGAGTTGGCTGGGTTTTGTGATAGGGTTACGGAAGCTTTTGATGAACAGAAGTTCTTAAAGGCTGCGGGTTATATTGAGAGATTGAGAGAACGTATTTCGTATGCGGTAGAAATGACAACATTGTTACAATTGTCAAAATCCTTCTTCTTTTTAGAGGGTGAAAATATTAACCGATCCAGTCGTTATTATAACGACAAGAAAGACCAAATATTTGAGGACGATTTAGAATGTCGCGCTTTTTTTTTGCAAGGAGCTTGGAGGCTAACAGATATGTATGCAACCATGCCGGAAATAGATATCCAGACCTATTTGATGATGGTGGAGGCCCGAAAGAAGAAGCCTATAACTATGAAACGTCCCTCTACCAGCAAATAATAGAATACCTGAGAGACATTAATATTCAGGATTACGCGGTGTCCAACAAGGACATTTCTCAAGCTCAAGACATTCAGCAGATGCCCTATGATTCTTATCTAGCCACACTAGAAGCGATCACGCTTTATAATGACAAGATAGAACAGGCACAAAATGGCAACAACTGAAGAAATCATTTTAAAAGTCACCCCTCAAGGATTTAAGGGGGGAGCCGATGAGGTAGCAAAATTAGCCACCCAATTAGATAAGGCTGAAAAAGAATTAGAGGACCTAACCGAAGGGACGGCAGAATATGCTGAACAACAAAGGAAAGTTAACCTTCTGCAAAGAAGAGTAAACCAAGGACTCAAACAAAACACCCAATCTTATGATAGGCTTGGTAGAACTGTTCAACGAGCGGGAAGACAATTAAGAAACCTTGCTGTTGCCGCAGGTGTTGGTGCTGTCTTCAGAAATTCCCTAAGAACGATTAAAGAGTTTGATTCCACACTCAAGAACCTTTCCGCAATTACTGGCGCAACTGGAGGTGATTTAGACTTCTTATCCAGAAAAGCAACTGAGCTTTCGCAACAATCAACAAGAAGCGCAACAGACGTTCTTAAAGCATTTAAGTTAATAGGTTCAGCAAAGCCTGAGTTGTTACAAAACAGCGCAGCATTAGCAGACCTAACTGCAAAGGCAATAACACTTTCTGAGGCTTCAGGAATCGAGTTAGCCCCGGCAGCGGAACAATTAGGTTCTGCATTAAACGCAATGGCCATTCCTGCGGAGGAAGCTGGGAGAGTAATTAACGTATTGGCAGCGGCTTCCCAAAAAGGTACAAGAGAGATTCCTTTCATTAATGAGGCTTTAGCCAAGTTTGGAGGAACAGCCAAGCAAGCAGGAGTTTCTATTGAGACATCGGTGGCGGCTATTGAAACTTTAGGTAAAGCAATTCCTAACGCAAGCATTGCTGGTACAAACCTTAGAAATATTATTACGAGGCTTCAGATACAGGCCGCCAAGTCAGGTAGGTCTTTCAAGGGGCTCAGAAAGGAGTTGGACTTCCTTGCCCCAAACATGAACGACATTGCAGGTCTTACTAAGAAGTTTGGACAGGAGAACCTATTAGCAGTTCAAACACTTGTAAGAGAGCGTGAGGCGTTAACAGAATTAGAGGCTGGTATTACCGGAACCAATACTGCTTACGAACAAGCTGAAACAAACACTCAAACCCTAACCGCTCAGACCACTAAACTTGGTAACGCTTGGGATAACTTTATTTTATCATTGGATAAAGGTGATGGTGTTATTTCTAAAGTTATAGGAAACGCAATAACATTTTTCACTGAACTAATTGGGAAACTAGAAGACCTTAACAAGACTGAACTTGATAGGATGAACGACTCTATAGGTGAGTCAGTAGAAAAAGCCAAAGATTTTAGTTCCGCTGCTGCAACAGTAAATCAATCTACATTTGATCAGATAACAAAGAGCGCAGAACAGCTTAGACAGGAGTTAGAGTTAGTAGAAAAGGGAACTGTGTCTGCTTTTTCAGATAACCAAGTGGGGGAGATCCAGACCTATAACCAAAAACTAATAGACCTTAAAAACCAAGGATTAAACGATCTTGAAATAAAGCTTAAACTAATCGAAGATCAAGCTAAAGGGTCTTTCGGTTTCTTAATTGACGAGTCTTTATCTACAAAAAGCCTAAAGGAATTAAACGCTGAGCTTTCGGATTTTACGACTACAACCGAAGAGAGTATTAAGAACTTAGAAAAAGGATTCCAGTCAGAGGGTGCTTTAAGCACTGTAAGAATGTTCTTAGGGGGTTCTGCCCTAGAAGAAGACAAGGCTATTGTAGAGTCTAACGAAAGAATTAGAACCGCTATTGACCAAAACAAATCAAGGATAAGTGCTTTTGCTTCCGATGTAGAGACGATAGCAACAACAACAGCGGCAAAGACCCGACAAATAGCGCAAGTGATAGGAGGGGCTACAGAAGAAGAGTTAGCTAAATTAGCTTCAACGACAACGGACCAAGCGGTTAAAGACCTTGTTGCTTACGAACAAACCGCTAGAGCTGCTAAGGATGCAGTTAAAGATTTAGGCAACGAATCTGATAAAGCGTCCAACAATATTAAGGTTATACCAAACACCATTGCCGCACTTCAGAAGACGGTAAATGACTTACGTAAGGAGGTGACAACAGAGACGCCTTTATCTTCAGGGCTGTTTGCTATAAAGGTTGAAGAGTTAGCAGAAGCAGAAGAGAAACTTAAAGAAGCCACAGACAGGCTTAAAGTATCACTACAGGAAACTTATGGCGAGGATACTATAAAAGGTATTCAACAAAGAATTGCGCAGCTTAGAGAGGAGCTTGTGACAACTTCAACTACTACAGACCAATTTGACAATGTAGCAGAACAACTTCAGATACTAGAAGAGAGACTTAAAGGTTTTCAGGAAAGGGCTAAGTTTAACGCACTTGAAGCAGCAAGAGCAAACCGGGACAGGCTTTCAAAAGAACTTAGTGACCAAGAGAATTTCCAACTACAAATAAGACAGCTTGAAAGAGAGGGGGAACAACTTCAATTAGAAGGCCGTGAAGCTTCTGCTGAAGAGTTAATCAAGTTTGAGTTCGCAACACAAAGGGAATTACTTAATATCCAAAAGGACTTTATTAACAAGCAGCTTGCGCTTCAGGAGAATCTTGAAGACCCAGAGAACGCAGCAAGGGCCGAAGCACTTTCACGGGAGTTCGCTATAATAGTTCAGGAACTTGAGAACCTAAGTCAGGAGGAAGAAAACTCTTTAAAGGAAACTAGGAAACAAAGAACGTTAATGATTGCTGATATGAGTCAGGAAATCGTTAATACAATCATTGCTGCAGATAATGCAATTGTTGACGCACAGATCCAGAACACTCAAAGGTTAATAACGGCTCAAGAGAAAAGGGTTCAAGCGGCTAAAGAGATTGCTGACAAGGGTAATGCAGAATTACTTCAGTTAGAGGAGAAAAGGCTTGAAGCCCTTAACGAGAAAAGAGAAGCGTTTGTGAGAAGACAACAGGCTTTGGCTTTTGTTCAAACGGTTGCGGAAAGTACACTAGCTATTGCAAGGGCGGCTTCTGAATCTGGGGCAGGTGCAATTGTAGTTGTTCCTGCGGTAATCGCAGCACTAGGAGCAGGTTTTGCAGCAGCTACTTCTTTGGTTAACAATTCGGGGTCATTCTTCAAGGGTGGTTATACTGGAGACGGAAACCCATTTGAAACTTCAACGGCACTTGGAAATAAGTCTTACGAATACCACAAAGGGGAGTTTGTTATGCCCCATGATGTTACAAGAATTGGGCAGAACAAGAAGATATTCGGAGAGATACTAAAACACAAATTAGACTTAGGGCAAATGCTTTCTCCCAAAGTCGTGGCAACAGGTGGTACTTTAGACACTCAACCAATTGCAGATGAAATAAGCAAGATTCCACAAACAAAGGTTTATATTGATGACAGAGGTATTGCCAGAATAAACCAAAAGTGGAACAGAAAAGAAGCTGCAAGCAAATCAAGAAGACGTAGAGCATGAGTTTAATTGTTGTAGATATTAATGGAATAAGGGTTGATGAGGCTAACACAACTAGGCTAATCGAAGGACTCGACAATTTCACAGTCTCACATGAGATCGATGAAAACGGCAACGAACTCAAGAAGGTTACTAATAGCTTGATATGGCATGACGATGAGAACTCATTAACAAGCCCTTATAAGATATTAAAGCAAGAACTGATTGACGACCCTGCCGGGAAGAATAAATCCGTTTCTGTAGAGTTCTTTGATACTTGTTGTGGAGGTGTGGAGAAATCAAGGTTTGTTGGTATTATAAAAGGCGATTCTTTAAGCTGGTGTGATGGCCAATGTTTTATAGAAGCTGAAGTAATAGAAGACGATGAAGACGACCAGAAATTAGACTGCTTGGCTTCTAAATTGGTATTCGATAACCAGAACGGTTTCCAAAGCCAAGACCACCCAAGGGTTACATATTGTAATGAGTTGAGGCCAAATTGGATGCACGATGTAATCTTAATACTCGGTATTTTCATAAACCTTATACAAATAATTCTTGTGCCAATTGTAGCGGCTGTTTCTCTGTTAATCACAATAGTAACTATAGGAACATTCGGTACAGGTCTTCTTGATGATTACCTTTCACTTATCCCTGCTTTGAAGGAAGCTATTACGGGATGCGGAAGACAACACCCTTCACCATTTGTTCGTGACTACATTAAAAACGTTTGTGATATATGCGGACTAACTTTTGAAAGCTCAATCTTGAATGATCCAGCAAGCCAATATTATGACACCATGTACTTTTATGCCCCGGTGGAAAAAGGAACAAGGGACAGTTCTGTAAAATACATTGAGGAGAATAAGCCAATATTAAGCGGGGAAGGTTTTCTTGACGAACAGAAGCTAGTTCATAACGCAAAGTGGTGGGTAGACTCGGGAGTACTTTATTATGAAAGAAAAGACTTCAGACCAACAAACTCAGTGTATGTTGATTACGAAGACCTAAAAGCGCAAGGTGTGGTTGTTAATGATAAGAAAGCCTGTTATGAATATAACGAGAACCAGCAGAAGGCATACCTAAGAATGGAATACTCGGAAGATGAGGTTGACCTTTGTGGTAATGAAGCAAAAGACAGGTATTCAGATATTATAGAATGGAACAATCCTTTTTCCAAAAGCCAAGTTGGTGAGGAGCAGATAATTCTTCCTTTTGGAATGTCAAGGTTTAGGGATGACGGAATTGACAGGGACGTATTAACCACCTATGAAGGGAATGTTTTCTACTCTTCAATATTGTCTTCATTCAAGAATGTTCTTATTTCAGAGAAGGGTGTTTCATCTTTACCAAAGCTTTTGATAAAAGACCCATCAACACTGCTTAGTGATTCTAAAGTAAGAAGGTATTCAATACCCGGATTTTCAATCCCATCTTCACAGAACTATAACTTTCCATATTTTGTTAATGAGCTTAATGTGGCTCCCAACACTGCTTACCCGACAGACGAACCGAACATGGGGATATATGGAAGGTTCCACTCGATAAGACACCCCAAGGCAGTTTCAATTGATTGTTACAATTGGACATTTACATTTGAGGCAAGTTGCGAACAAATTGATAATTTTAACATTCGAAAGTTTGTTAGCGGTTTGGCTTATGGCCTAGGAGATATTAATGGGGCTTCAATAAACTATTCGACAAGAACAATAGAACTAAAAGGAACAATATGAGTTTAGCAGTAGTAAAAATAGACCTTACGGATTTAGACGGTTTTTTAAACCTTGAGAACGTAGCGGGTCCAAACCTTGATAGTGACCAGAGTTCGTTGGGGGTTAAGTACCGAATGGAGACCACACTGACATTTACCCCGGAGGGCGCACCCGCTTCTTCATTAGACGGTGCCACAATTTATTACGACCCCGCCCTTTGGGTTGATAGAGGAACACAAAACCCTTTTGCACCGGGTCCACCAACAAATACCTACAAGAGAGTTCTTCCTTCTCCAGCAGCGGTTGGTGTTTATACAATGGCAATTCCATCTACAACGCCCTTACAATCGTTTAACAACAAAAGAAAGATTAACCAGACTGTTGAGGTGGAAATATTGTCCGCTACTGATTTAGTTATTCGCCATGACTTCTACATGACTTCAGACGCGGAGTTATATACAAGTGGAGGAGGTGCTAACTTCTCTTCAAGGCTAAAGAAGAACGCCCAAAGTAATGGGATAGAATTAAGCAACGCAACGGCTTCTGTATATTCTGTTCAGAAATCACTGAGTCAATATATCTATGTTGGATACACGACTACAGACGTAACGGCAAATGTTGATTCCCTTGAATTAGAAAACACATTCAAATCAAGATTTTACGATCGTGGATTATTAGACGCCCCTGCGGTGTTGTTTAACTTTGGTATTTTATCGGAAACAGCGGGAGAGAATCCTTGCCTACCTAATATCCTTTCAGCTTACAACGACAACACACTGACCTTTACGATCGACAAGGGGGCTTATGTTGGAGACATTGAAGGAACAAAGGTTTTCTTTTTCGATCAAACCGTAAACTTTGGAGCAAGTGATTGGTACGACTCACAAATACAAGGTGAGGCAGTTCTTGTTACTGATGCAGGAACAACGCAATTGGATGGGGTTCTACATGCTCCTTCACAAATACCAGTTGCTTCAGGAACGGTTTACACTTCATTCGTTACAATTCCTGCTGGCCAACTTGAGTATGGCAAAGTTTATAATTGCATGGTTGTTTATTACATGAGAGACGGAGACAACACTTTTTCAGAATCGTTTTATTCTCCTGAAGTGTTTAATACTACCTGCGACCCTGACCCATGCGAGTTAGATATGACAGGAGAGATTGATGACTACACAGAAACCTTTGGTGATAACGTTAGCGTTGCTCCAGAGGAAAGGTTAGTTATTAGAACAATTGCGGACGCTTCTGTTATTCCTTCAACAGGTACAGAAACATGGTTGGATTGTGCTGAAGCTTTAGGAAACCCGAGAAGCTTAATTGAATACATTACTCGAATAGAAGTAAAGACCTATGACATAAACGACCCTAGCACAGTTTTTAGCACTTCTGAGGCTATTAAAAACATTGACAATACATTCACTGCTTCAAATGCTTTAGCGTGGGTTGTTGATAGTTTGACGGACCCAAACCGTATAGAATCTTTGTTTTACCTAAGAGCTTTGTATGAAAACTTTTCGGGGGCTCCAGATTGGATTGGGCAGGACATAGGGGTAGACGTATCTTTCTTTGTTACCCTTACTTCCCCAAATACGTTTGAAACTGAGTATGTAAAACAATATCAAGTATCTGTTAATGGATATGAGAACAACAGCGGGACGCCTGTAGTTACAGATATTCAGTTGATTGATAATTCAACGGGGTTAATCGCTACTGAGATTTGTTCTGAGGACTGTGTGAGCATAACAGGAAAAGTCATCCTTGACAATGGGGTTGTTGACTCTAAGTTATTGGCATTGATAGACAAGTATAACTTGGGTGCGTTACCCGGTAACGATTTGAATCTTGGTGAAGAGGAGTCTTTTC
>JACSEG010000093.1_pt1 | contig 17197 bp, 17 predicted proteins | sample 8225521 | NCBI WGS metagenome assembly JACSEG01 (sample SAMN15705060, study PRJNA637333) | viral metagenome | isolation source: viral RNA from sea star tissue | host: Pisaster ochraceus | place: USA:Santa Cruz | collected 2018
GTGCATAACTTTACATGCAATAAGAGATAGGTTATAATAGTAATATACTATTGTTTATAAAGAAAAGACACATTTTTCTATATACACAATATACAATATACACCAACATGATGGAGGAAAGGAAATGCAAAAATATGTATGCAGTGTTTGCGGATACATCTACGATCCCGAAGAGGGAGATCCAGATGGAGATATTGAACCAGGAGTAGAATTCGAAGCGCTTCCAGAAGACTGGGTTTGCCCACTGTGCGGAGCAGCTAAAGACGAATTTACCCCAGAAGAAGAATAAAAATCACCAAATACTAAAAAACACCAAGCTAGGAAGCTAGCGCCAAGCCAGGAATAGCCAGAAAGCTAGCGCCTAGCGCTACTAAGAGCGCCAAGCCACCAGGCTAGCGCCTAGCTAGGAATAATAATATTAGGAGTGGAGGGCTGCCTGTCGCTTGTATAGATCTTCGAGTACAAGGTAGCACATAGATTCTACTACAGGAACGAGGCGAGGACAGATGCACACATCGTGTCTTCCCTCGGTAGAGATTTCTACGTTTTTGCCGTCCTTTGTTATCGTCTGCTGTGTTGCTGCAATAGATGAAACCGGCTTTACCGCCACACGAAGTATCAAGGTCTGACCCGTTGATATCCCCCCAAGTGTACCACCCGCATGATTGCTCATAAACCCCGCATCGTTCATCTGATCGTTATGCTCTTTCCCTGTCATTTTTGATGCAGAAAACCCAGATCCAATTTCTATTCCCTTTACCGCACCAATGGACATAATGCCATAGGACAGGAGTGCTTCTATTTTATCAAAGACCGGTTCTCCGATCCCTTCGCAAAGCCCCTGTATGCGACATTCGATAATGCCCCCCATGCTGTTTTTCTCTTCCTTTAGTGCAAGCCCTCGCTTCATCATCTGCTCCGCAGCGTCCATGTCGGCTGCTCGCATAAGGTTCTTTTCTATCACATCTAGGTCGATGGTCTTACAGGCAATGCCGCCCGCTTCTTTTGTGTAGGCACACACATGCACCCCGCGTTTTTCAAGTATCTTTTTGGCAACTGCTCCTGCAGCAACACGGGCGGCTGTCTCTCTTCCGCTTGCTCTGCCGCTTCCACGCCAATCTCGTATTCCATATTTTTTCTGGTAGGTAAAGTCGGCATGCCCTGGGCGAAACAGATCCTTTATGGCATTGTAATCATGAGACTGTATGTCCGTGTTGTAGAGTATCATCATAAGCGGTGTTCCTGTGGTTTTTCCCTCAAAAACACCAGACACTATATGGACGATGTCGGATTCTTTTCGTGGAGTCGTAATATCAGACTGCCCTGGCTTTCTTCTGTTTAGTTCTTTTTGTATGTCCTGTTCTTCTAGCTCAAGGTGGGGGGGAACTCCTTCTAGGATGACTCCTACCGCTTTTCCGTGAGATTCCCCAAAGGTACTGAGTTTAAAAAGAGTTCCAAAAGAACTAGACATGGGAGTACGTTCTAAGCGAACTTGTCATAAAAGATCTCAGATTCTTTCATGTTGTTTTTTCCCATTACGGCCATACAGGCATCAAGCATGCCTGGACTTCCACACAAATATCCTTCACGAACCGCAGAGCTATCGATGTCTTTCTTGAGATACGTATCAAGTACTTCGGTAATAAGCCCCACAGGCCCCGTCCAGTTATCTTCAGGAAGTGGTTCCGAAAGAGCAGGGACAAAGTGAAAGTTGCTGTATTTTTTTTCTAGATCATAAAGCCAGTCCATGTAGTACATGTCTCGAGTAGCCTTTGCTCCAAAGAAGTACCAAATTTCTCGTTCTTCGAAGGTGTTGTTTTCAATCATGGTTCGAAAGATACTGCGAAATGGTGCCATTCCCGAACCTCCCGCAACACATACCATGAGGTTCTTCGTGTCTCGAACATAGAAGTCCCCAAAGGGGCCGATGATACAAATCCTATCACCTACCTTAAGAAACTCGTGGGTGTAGGTCGTAACCACACCATCAGGCACTAAACGAATAAGCACTTCGACTTCGTCTTTTGTAGCCACACTAGAAGCAAGCGAGTAGGCACGAAACGTAACATCGTGTGTCTTCTTGTTGAACTTATAGCGAGGGGTCTCAAACTGTATGTAGTTTCCTGGTTCAAACGTTATCGGCTCTGGCATAGACAGCTTCACTTCCTTGATGTCATATGTTACATCAACGATGCTGGTAACCGTGCCGGACACTTTCTTGATATTGAACAATTCTTCGGGTATCTGAATCTTAACGTCCTTTTTAAGCTTTACCTGACAGGCAAGACGAGTCTTTTCATCTATCTCTTGCTTGGTAAAGAAAGGAAGTTCCGTGGGGAGTATGGGATCGCTGTGTTCAGGCATTTGTATCTTACAAGCGCCACAGGTTCCTCTTCCACCACAGGCAGAAGGAATAAAGATTTTCATTTCTCCTAGGGTACTCAGAAGGGGTGCCCCTCCTTTAACCTCGAGTTCTTTTTTTCCGTTATTGATATCTATTTTACAGTTGCCGTAGTTGTTTAAAATTTTGTCAGCAATGTCAATCAAGGCTGCAAGTACAGCACTGACGACTCCAAGTACTATTGGTGCTACGATGTAAGCTGTTATGGGCATGGTATACTCCTTATTGAACCGCGATGATGCCAGAAAATCCTGTAAAAGCCATTGCCATAAGTCCTATGGTAATAAAGACAATGCCAGCACCTTTAAGCCCTTCTGGTATGGGGGCTTTTTCCATTTTTTGTTTTCTCATTGCCGCAAGTGCAAGTATGGCAAGCCACCATCCTAGTCCAGAACCAATGCTAAACACAACGGTCTGTATAAAACTATAGCTTCTGATTTGCATAAACAAAGCAGCGCCTAGTATGGCACAGTTAACCGTAATAAGAGGCAAAAAGATTCCAAGGGTGATGTACAGCTGTTGAGACACTCTGTCTATAAACATTTCGAGTATCTGAACCACTGCAGCAATAAGCAGTATGAAGACAATGAAGCGAAGAAATTCCAATTGAAAAGGAACAAGTATAAGGTAGTACGCAAGCCAGCTGAGTACGGTGGTAATAGTAAGAACCACGGTAACCGCAAGCCCCAATCCATACGATGATTTAACATCCTTTGAAATGGTGATGAACGAACACATACCCAAAAAGTTTGAAAGAAGTATGTTGCTTGTAAATACCGATGCGAAAAAAAGTGAAATAGGCCCGATGGCCGGTGCAATTAACATGTTGGTTCTCCTATCCTGTTGTCACAGGAACTGCTCCAGCGGAGGCTGGTTGTACAGCGTTCTTAGCTTGTATTGATTTTCCTATCCAAATGAAGATTCCGATAAAAAAGAATGCACTAGGAGGTGCTACCATTATTGCCCATGTGGTAAAACCTTCAGGCATGATAGGGAAGCCCAAGAGGGTTCCAAATCCAAGTAATTCTCTAAAAACGGATATAGCAAGCAGTACGGACATATATCCGAGCCCACTCGTGATGCCGTCCCAAAGGGCGGGGAGAGGAGGGTTGGACTGTGCGTATGCTTCGGCTCGTCCCATAATGATACAATTCGTAATGATAAGCCCTACATAAGGACCGAGTGCTTTTGATATCTCGGGGACATAGGCCTTGAGCACAATGTCAACGATGATCGTGTAAAACGCGATAATCATGACCTGTGTTATCATGCGTACCTTTCGTGGTATCAGTGATTTGATAATGGAAATGGTAAAGCTACTGAGTCCAGTAACAGCAATGACTCCGATACTCATGATCAGGGTATTGGCAATAAGGTTGGTAACCGCTAAGGCCGAGCAAATACCCAGCACCTGCATAAAAATGGGATTGTTATCCCACATGTTTTCTTTTAATGTTCGTAATAACATACTATTTACCTCCAGTCTTCCATAAAATATGTAATATAGGTATTCAAGATAGCTTGGATACCATCGCTTGTCCGAGTAGCCCCGGAAACTCCATCAATAAATGCATTGTCTTTGTCTGAATCACCGGTGCCACCCTTGCCCACTCGAATAGTGTTGTTTTGTATGGTCTCACCTTGAAGTTGCTCAAAGAACCAAGATTCAGAAATCCGAGCTCCAAGCCCAGGCGTTTCGTTTTGCTCTGTCACCTGAAACCCTACAACCTTCGAAGCATCTTCGGAGAAGGCTATGTATCCATAGATGGTTCCCCAAAGCCCCGGACCAGCAAATGCAGTTGTCGTTGCAGGAGCACCGAAGTCTCCGCTGTAGTAGGTCCTTCCGTTTTTCTCTGTTTTTTGAATGGTTTCTTTTAGCTTTGTTGCCTGTTCTACGGTTGCCACCTCTAGAGGTTCTACCCCGAGGGACATAAGAATTGCTCGATCCGTAGTGAACTGTGCGTTAGTAACGATTTTGTCCTGTAACAACGCATTAGTAAACGACAGGAGCAAGACAAGTACAAAGCAAGTAATAAAGGTGAAAATCACCGTATAAATGAACGAGTTTTTCACGATGTGCCTCCTTCTGTTGTAACCGTGCCAGATACATCTGTGCTTGGTGTAGTTGGTGTCGGTGTCGATGTTGATGTGCTTGGTGTAGTCGGTGTCGGTGTTGATGTGCTTGGTGTAGTCGGTGTCGATGTCGATGTAACTGGTTTTTTCACGACCTTTTTCTTGGCAAAAGCCTCATCAAGCAAGCATGCAAAGGTGTTTGCAATCATGACCGCAAAACTTACTCCCTCTGGAAAGCCACTGAAGAGTCGGATGACAATGGTACTTGCACCGATGATGCACCCGTACACCCACTTAGATTTTACGTTGTTTGGCCCTGATACAGGGTCCGTGGACATAAATACCGCCACATAGACCAAAGAGCCTGACATGAGGTAGGCTGACACAACCGATACGCCTTCGCTCATTGATAATGAATCAGTAAATCCTTTTATAAGCCCAAGGGCATAAAAGAGAGATAAGAATACAGTTGCACTGACCATGGTGGAGACTATCAATTTCCAATCTGCTGTTCTCGTATAAAGCAGGTACAGTGCCGATAGGATAAGGAGCAATATACAGCCCTCTCCAAGAGATCCGAGACGAAGCCCAAAAAAGAGGTTCCAAAGAGGAGGTATGGTGCCTTCTCGAAGGAGTACAAGAGGTGTGGCAGAACTTATGACGTCTACCGACCCGATGCTCGTAGCAAGAGCGCTTGCTCCCGTTGACAGCTGTTGCCAATACAAGGTTGTCAGCGCGGAGGGAAAGGCAAGATAGATGAACAATCTTCCTGAAATCGCAGGGTTGTAGACGTTTCTTCCGAAGCCTCCGAAAATACATTTTGTAATGAAAACGGCAAAGACGATACCTACAATGTTCATCCAGATTGGAAGGTTTGGAGGTAAGGACAATCCGTATAGGAAACAGGTTACAAGAACCGCTTCCGTCGTCTTCTTGTTTCGGGACCGTTCAAAGATATATTCTGTAAGTATCCCAAAGATAAAAGCGACCGCAAGTTGATAAATGGGACGAAACCCATAAAGAAAAATAGAGTAGAGCAGAAGGGGGATAAGGGCATAACAGACCTTACGCATGATTAACTGCTTTTGAAATATTCCCGTATTAGCCAAAAAAACTCCTCAAAGCTATATGATTTTGAACGAGTATCTATTGTGATAGTTATCGTAATAGTTATCACAATAGTACCCGTACCTAATATTCATATCATACTAAATTTTATATATGTTTGCAAGTGTTTGTAAGATCCGAGGTTGGAATCAAAACGAGTCGTGTAGTCAGTGCAAAAAACAGACATGTAGTCAAAAGAAGACACGATTTCTCACACGCTTTCTCATACGTTTCTTTCGATTTTTTGATATAATAAATCAGTGTATCGAGAGCATGTTCCTTACCCAAATCACATACATTTCATAGGAATTAAGGGAAGTGGTATGGCAGCCCTAGCGCTTTTTTTCCAGCGATTGGGGGTAAGCATCAGTGGTTCTGACATTCCTGATGTGTTCTACACCGATGAACTTCTGCGAACAGCAGGAATAACGTGGGACGAGCACTTTTCTGCAGCGAACATTCCAGATAAAACGGACATGGTGGTCTATTCTGCCGCGTATAGTAAGGAAAGCAACGAAGAGCTTGCCTTTGCCCTCGAAAAATACCCGTGTCATAGCTATCCTCACATGCTCGGTTGGGTTTCTGCCCAGCAGGAGTCGTGGGCAGTGATAGGAACCCACGGCAAAACATCGACAGCGGCCCTTATGGGAGCGCTTTGTCGTTCACAACGTTACCCGGTCATGGGCCTGACAGGGGCCAAAGTTGCCGATTTTGGGGACAATACCTTCTTTGTGGATGGAAGAGAGCTGTTTCTTGCCGAGGTCTGTGAATATCGAGGTCATTTCATGAACTTCTCTCCTTCGCACATTGTCTTTTTGAATGCAGAGTGGGATCATACAGATTACTTTCGTGATTCCGAGGCGGTCTATCAAGAATTTGCAGAGTTCATCTTGAAGCTAGCTCCCCAGGGGAAGGTCATCGCCTGTGTCAGTGATTTGGGAGTACGGAAAACTTTGGACATGGTCGTGGAGAAACGAAGCGACATCTGCATTGTCCCCTACCGCGTAGACGACTCGCTAGACAGCGCTCCGTTGGACGGCGCTCCCGACGGCGCTCCTGCTGCGTTGGACGGCGCGCTCTATCGAGGCAAGCCAGTGGTGTCTCTGTATGACTATCAGAGAATAGAAGAACAAGGTGTCATGCTACAGTCTTGTCGGATCAAGAACCTTTCGTTTGCTAGCGGGGGCGACCATAGTAGCGGCGACCATAGTAGCGGCGACCGTAGTAGCGGCGACCGTAGTAGCGGCGACCGTAGTAGCGGCGACCATAGTAGCGGCGACCATAGTAGTGACGACCGTAGTAGCGACGGGGACTCCGTAGTTTGGAAACTTCGAACTCCGGCAAAGCCGTTGTTGTGGAACACGGTGGCAGCCCTGCTGTGCATCAAGGAGTTGTCAGAAAAATTTGGACACGAAGATGTCGAAGCATTACAAAGCTGTCTACTAGAATTTGGAACGCTTAGTCGAAGGTCGGAGCTGCTGTATCAAAACGACTCTATTACTATAGTTGACGATTACGCACACCATCCCCGTGCAATAGAGGTAACCTTGGAAAGTCTTCGACAGCATTACCAGCCCAAACGTTGTATCGTTGACTTTATGTCTCACACCTATACACGGACACAGGCCTTTTGGGATGAGTTCGCCCACTGTTTTCAGGATGCAGATGTCTTGATCATCAACGACATCTATTCTTCTGCTCGTGAAAAAGAGGAGCTTCAAAAGAAGCAAGATTCTTCTGGGGGACAAGACGTCAATGCTGCGCCGCAAATTTCTAGTGCGCCGCAAATGCCTAGTGGGGAAACGTTAGCTCAGCACATAGGAGAGCAGCAAGCGAATGTGTGCCACATTTCTTCCTTTCAAGAGAGTGCAGACTATATTCATAGCATTGTGCAGAAGGACGATCTTGTTGTCACGATGGGTGCGGGAGATAATTTCAGAGTTGCAGAACATCTTATCGCACACCTAGAAGGAGGGCAGGGCTAGCGTGGAAAAGCAAAAAGAATATCAGATACAGAAAGACACGTGTCGCATTGCTATTTCGGGGCTCAGTGGATGTGGAAACACGACCATCTGCAAGCTCTTGTCCAAACGATTACAGATACCCTATATAAACTATACGTTTCGCAGTCTTGCAACGGAAAAAGAAACCAGTCTCGAAGACATTGCTCTTCAGGCCGAGAAGGATTACAAGATAGACGTGTTTGTGGATAACAAACAAAGAGAACTGGTAAGGCAGAACCTGCGCTGTGTCGTTGGCTCCCGGCTTGCTGTGTGGTTTGTCGAGGACACGGATTTGAGTATCTACCTCGATGTCTCGGATGAGACACGCCATCGGCGTATTCAAGAAAGAGAGAAGAAGCCGCTTGACCAAGTCGTGAAGCAAACACAAGAACGAGATTTGCAGGACCGCACTCGTTACAAACGTTTGTACAGAATAGACATCTTAGATTTTGAATCAGTGGTCGATCATGTTATCGACAACAACCACGAACAAAGGGCCCATACGATTGAGATGATTCTTGATCTTTTGCAAAAGAAAAACATCATAAGAGTTAAGCCGAGCTAGCGCCGCCGCGCCGAGCTAGTGCGTTCTCGCCGCCCAGCTAGCCGCTAGTGCCAGGAGCCCAGCGCCAGGAGCCTAGAGAGAGACGACAGAAGATTCTCGTGCGATTCTCTTGATGAGCGCTGAACCCATGAATTCTGCTTTTTCAAAAAAAGGAATGACCTTTCTTTCTAGTGTTTCTTCTTCATGTTTAAACTCAGACTCTTCACTAGAAACAAAGAGCTTGCCTTGCATACGTAAAAAAGTATGAATGTAGTTGTCAAGTGTCTTAATCCCTCTGATGCTAATTGATTTTGCTTGTTGGGGCGAACACCAGATGGTTCCGTTCTTTGTAAGAAAAATAGTCACGTCGTTGTGGCTGTGTAGGGCCGATATGGCCAATGTAAACCCTAAGATCGCCTTTTCCCCCTTGTCTTCCTTGCCAGAAGTGATGATTATCAGGATGTTTTTTCCTCCGTTCATCAATACCTCCCTAGCAGAGACGCTTTTCTTTCGCAAGTGTGGCTCATGTTTTGAAATATAGTAAGATTTTATGGAATGGCAAGATATGGCTTGCTAATGGAGAGGGTTTTTTTCGGGCACATGTCGAAACTTCCCGCGGACGGTCAGCGCGCACTAATAAACAATAATATGCTATGATGATGATATACAAAAATTGTAACAGAGTTTGAAATCACTGTTCGTTTTTTATCAAAAACAAGCAAGAAGTAGGGTAATCAAAGAAGTGCTTTCAAGCATGAGAGAAAGTAAAGAGATAAAAACGTAAAAAAACACAATAACATTTATCATTTTTTGTTATAATCTAGATAAGAGGAGATTTGTGTGGAAAAGAAGCCAGCAAAACAGAAAGCGAAAAAAGAGAAAAATCTCTACAGAGGCTTTACAAAAGAGAAATTATTAGACATTCTCTATCAAATGTATTTGATACGATATTTTGAAGAACGCACAGGATTCGCGTACCGTCTTAAAAAGATCGGTGGATTCTGTCATCTTTGTTCGGGACAAGAGGCCGTGTGCCTTGGTTTTGCAAGCGCCTTGGATCTGTCCAAAGACTACGTGCTTACCTCGTATCGTGATCATGGTCATGCTATCGCCTGTGGGCTTTCCCCCGAAAGCATCATGGCAGAGTTGTTCGGCAAGGTCACCGGAGCATCAAGAGGGAAGGGTGGATCCATGCACCTGTTCGATGTCAAGAACAACTTTATGGGAGGAAACGGCATAGTAGGAGCACAGATACCGGTTGGGACTGGGCTAGCGTTTTCGACAAAGTACAAAGGATCGGACGGAGTGACGGTATGCTTTTTTGGTGACGGAGCCATAAACCAAGGCTCGTATCATGAATCGATTAACCTAGCAAAACTATGGGATTTGCCGTGCATCTATGTTATAGAGAACAACTTTTATGGAATGGGAACTTCTGTTTCGCGCGCGTCTGCGTTGGACTTCTCCGCGTCTGGAGAACATTACGGCGTTAAGGGAGTCAGAGTAGATGGCATGAACTTCTTCTCTGTGTACGAGAAGGTGACTGAAGTAATCAAGCAAACAAGAAAAAACAGCGAACCGTTTATCCTCGAAATGCGTACATATAGATATTCGGGACATTCTATGAGTGACCCGGCAAACTATCGCACGAAGAAAGAGGTAGAGGGATTTAAAAAGAAAGATCCGATCGAGGGCATGAGAAGCGAGCTGATGAAGGCAGGAATACTTACAAAGAAAGAGTACGAAGATTTAGTAAAAAGAGCGAAGGAAAAGGTACATGACTCAGAAAAATTTGCTGAGGAAAGTCCCGAGCCTCCTTTGGAAACCCTGTACGAGGATATATTAATTTAGGAGATTTTGTGGCAATTATTAGTACGAGAGACGCCCTAAACAGGGCGTTGTTTGAAGAGTTTGAAAGAGACGAGCGAGTTTTTCTTATTGGAGAAGAGGTCGCCGAGTATAATGGTGCTTACAAGGTATCAAAGGGTTTGTTAGAAAAGTTTGGAAGCAAGCGAGTAAAAGACACACCCATCGCAGAGTTAGGATTTACCGGCTTGGCTGTCGGTGCATCTCTTGGAGGCTTGCGACCCATCGTTGAATGGATGACGTTTAATTTCTCCTTGCTTGCGTTGGATCAGGTCATCAATAATGCAGCAAAGATGAGACACATGTCTGGGGGACAACTTCATTGTCCTATAGTATTCCGCGGGCCGAACGGTCCTGCAGAGTATCTTGCCTCGCAGCATTCACAGGCGTTCCAAAGTTTCTTTATGCACATTCCTGGTCTAAAAGTTATTGCTCCAGCAAGCCCTGCCGATGGCTATGGTCTGCTTAAAAGTGCAATACGAGATGACAATCCAGTCGTAATACTAGAGTCTGAGCTTACATATAATTGGAAGGGAGAAGTTCCCGACGAAGAATTTCTCGTACCCATCGGCAGTGCCGATATCAAGAACGAGGGTAGCGATGTAAGCATTATTGCGTATGGAAAACCCGTGTATTATGCTCTTGAGGCCGTAGAAACATTGGCACAGGAGGGGATTTCTGCAGAGGTAGTTGATTTGCGGTCGCTTCGTCCTTTGGACACAAAGACTCTTTTCGATTCGGTTGCAAAAACACGAAGGGCAGTGGTAGTCGAGGAGTCGTGGCCATACTGTAGTGTTGGTTCTCATGTATCGTATGAAATATCAAACGAGTTTTTTGATGAGTTAGATGCACCCGTTGAGCTTGTGGTATCTCTTGATGTCCCCATGCCGTATAATCATACACTTGAATTAGAAGTACAGCCTTCTGCAAAAAAAATTGTAGATGCAGTAAAGAAAACATTAAATTATTAAAACATAAGGGGAAATTATGGCAGAAAAAGTAGTAATGATAGCTCTTTCACCAACCATGGATGATGGAAAAATTCAAAAATGGAATATAAAGGAAGGAGACAAAGTTTCTAATGGTCAGGTCATCTGTGAAGTTGAGACTGACAAATCAGTTATGGATTACGAGGCCTTTAACGAGGGTGTCGTATTAAAGATAGTGGTAGGGGAAGGTGGAAAAGCCAAGGTTGGACAGACGATCGCCGTGTTTGGTAAGAAGGGAGAGGACATCTCTGCTCTTATCGCGGAAGAACAGCCTGAGCCAGCAGCAGCAAAGCCAGCACCTGCAGTAATGAAGGCAGCGTCTACGGCAGCGTCTACGGTAGTAAAGGCAGTGTCCTCGGCAGCGTCCGCAGCAGTAAACGCGGTGTCCGCAGTGGTAAACTCCACGCCGGCAGCTCCCGTGCAACATGCGTCAAGTTTAGAACAAGACCACATTAGGGCAACCCCCCTTGCAAGAAGACGTGCACAGGAACTAGGGATTGATCTATCTATGGTACAAGGAAGTGGAGCAAACGGAAGAATTCAAAGAATAGACGTAGAGGGGGGAGGCGCTGCACCTATCGCTGCCTCGCGCCAGCAAAGTCAAGCAGCAGCTGCAAAGCCAGCTCCCGCTCCTGTGCAATTTGACACAGAGATTCCTGTCGAGGGAGTTCGTGCCATCATTGCTCAGAGACTCAGCGAGTCCATGTTTAGCTCACCACATTTTTACGTCAAGGCAAGCATGCGTACAGAAAGCATGGTCTCTTTGCGGACAAAGTTGAACGCGGCCATCTCGGGCAAGATTTCGCTCAATGCCTTCATCATAAAACTAGTAGCTTCGGCGCTCAAGAAAAATCCGATGATAAATTCTTCGTGGATACAAGGTGCGTCTGGATCAAGCATCGTGCATCACAGTAGCATAGACATAGCGCTTGCGGTGGATGTTGGGACAGGGCTGATCACTCCCGTGGTACGTCGATGTCACACAAAGACAGTACAGCAGATTGACCAAGAGCTGCAGGGTTTGATACAGAAGGTAAAACAGAAATCCATCACGCCAGATGAGTACAGCAATGCTACGTTCACCATAAGCAATTTGGGATCGTTCGGGGTTGAAGAATTTACAGCCATCATTAATCCTCCTGCGTCCTGTATTCTTTCGGTAGGAATGAATCAGAAAGTGCCTTGTGTAAACGATGCAGGAGCTATTGAAATTGCGTCCCTCATGACATGCATACTCAGTAGTGATCATAGAGTAATAGATGGAACGGTTGCTGCTCAGTTTATGAAGGATCTGCGATCCATTGTAGAGACACCGGCAATTGCCCTGTACTTTTAAAGAAGAATTCAAAGGAGAATAAAAAAATGAATGATACAACAAAATACGATATTGCAATTATAGGCGCAGGCCCTGGTGGCTATGTTGCTGCCATACGAGCATCACAGCTAGGGAAGCGTGTTGTTCTTATAGAAAGAGACATTGTCGGAGGAGTCTGTCTTAATTGGGGGTGTATACCTTCAAAGGCACTCATCCATCAAGCAGAGCTGTTTCGAGAGATTCCTGCGCTTGAAAAGCTAGGGATCAAGATAGACAAGTCAAATTTTGATTACGCAAAGGTTCATGCTCTGTCAAGAGACGCAGCACGCAAGCTGACACGAGGTGTGGAGGGCTTGATAAAAAAGAATTCCATAGACCATGTCAAAGGCACGGCCACCATAAAGACGCCAAAGTCGATTATGGTACAAGGGGAAAATGCTTCCGACACCAAAAACATAGAAGCAGAGAACATCATCATTGCTACGGGGTCGTCTCCTAAGGTGCTTCCGGGCATGGAATTTGACGAAGACAAGGTTCTCTCTTCTACGGGAATTTTATCGCTTAGCAAACTTCCAAAGAAGATGATCATTCTCGGTGCGGGTGCCATAGGAATCGAGTTTGCCTATGTACTGAGCACGTTTGGAGTAGAGATAAGCGTTGTAGAAATGCTTCCTCGCATACTGCCTCTTGAAGATGCTGAAACTTCTCAAGCGCTAGCTGCAATCTTAAAGAGAAGAGGGATAAAGTTTTTCCTTGGACATAAGTCATCAGCCTTACGAAAGAAGGATAAGTCAGTCGAACTGGACATAGAAGAAGTGACAGACGGAAAGAAGCAGACATTACAGGCAGACAAGGTGCTTGCTTCGGTAGGAAGAGCGCCGAACAGTGTTAATCTTGGACTAGAAACTCTAGGCATAAAAACAGAGCGGGGATTCATAACCGTATCTCCCCAGTACGAAACAAACGTTCCTGGCATATACGCGATTGGTGATATCGTCAGCGGGACGCCCTTGCTAGCCCATGTTGCAAGCAAAGAAGCCGAGATAGCGGTTGAAGCTATTACGGGACATGCAAAAACAGAACTAGATTCCCTTCGAGTTCCCGCTGCCGTGTACTGCGATCCTCAAATAGCAAGTTTCGGTCTTACCGAGGAACAAGTAAAAGAGCAGCAGATTCCCTACACGAAGGCAAAGTTTCCCTTTGTTGCAGCGGGCAAGGCGGTAGCCGTACAAAAAACCGATGGCTTTGTAAAAATACTTTCTCACAAGGAAAGTGGGGAGATTCTTGGAGCCCACATACTTGGCAACAGTGCGACAGAGCTCATACACAACTTGCTTACGGCAAGTAGGGGTGAGTTGACGGTGCACGAGATTGCAACCTTGGTTCATGCACATCCATCCGAATCAGAAGCGGTTATGGAAGCTGCGCGAATGTCAGAAGATTGGGCAATTCATATATAATATAAAGAAGTGATGTTAGATTCCGATCCGAAAAACAATAATACTTTTACTCGCAATTTAAACTTTCTTTCTCGAATGGCAATAATACTCTTTGCCTTTATAAGCCTTTCGTATTTTTTGAAAGACACTTCGGACATTTCCATTCCTGTTACCGTAGGGGTATTGCTAGGGCTTACCTTTTCGCCACTTGCTCTGTTGTTTCGCAAGTACAATATCCCCAGACATTTTGCCATTCTTATCTCCGTGCTGATATTTCTTGCCCTTAGCTTTGGGATACTGACCCTGCTTTACAGTTCACTTACAACCGTTACCGATTACTTTTCTTTTTATCTGGACAAAATCAATGTCATCATAGATCCCATCGTTACTCGCTTCTCGTATTTAGACAAGACGTTTCTTGAAGAAATGAATACTGGATTCTTCTCCTTTCTTAGAAATTCTGTTTTCTCTATATCCCAAGGCATTCTTAGTTTCGGTAGTAGTTTTATCTTGGCTACCTTGGCGTTGGTCTTTACCATGGTTGAATATTTTTGGCTACACGAAAAAATCAAAATGATTCGGAAAAAAAGAGCCCAAGAAAAAAAGTTTGTGAAAGCCTTAGAAAACATAAACAGTCAAATAGGTCGTTTTTTGTTTTTCAAGACCCTTATCAGCTTGGCTACTGCGATAGTCATCTTTGTGGGCTTTACTGCGATTGGCGTAAACTTTCCCATACTCTGGGCAATCCTGACCTTTCTTTTTAATTTCATCCCCTCTGTGGGGTCAATCATCATATCGGTGATCAGTATTGCTTTTTGTATCTTACAGTTCTATCCTTCGTGGACCGAGGTCATCATTGCTACCGTATTGATTCTTGCAACACAGAACATCATAGGTTCCATCATTGACCCAGCAATCATGGGGGACAGACTCAACCTTAGTCCCTTGTTCATTCTTTTTGGGTTTTTATACTGGAGTTACGTGTGGGGAGTTGTGGGAATGTTTCTTTCGGTTCCGCTCCTTGTTATTACTCGTATCGTTCTTCAGTATATTCCTTATCTTAGTGATTTTTCCATGTTGCTAGGAAGTGGGGCGATAGCTGCAAGGAATAGAAAGAGAAGAAGCATGCAAAGAAAGAAGGCAATCGAGTTGCGGAAGCAAAAGCAAGCTCTCTTGCTTACTCAGGAAAACGTTGTAAAAGAAGTCAAGAACGAGACTGGCGGTGGTGGCAAGAGCGAGACTGGCGGCGGCGGTGGTGCTGGTAGCGGTAGTAGCGGCGGCAAGAGCGAGACTGGTAGCGGTAGTAGCGGCGGCAAGAGCGGCACTGGCAAAGACGAAAGCGGCAAGAACGACAAATTAGGGTGAGTAGGCAATGAAGAAACGCCTTCTTACCGGTGACAGACCCACAGGGAAACTGCACCTAGGACATTACATAGGTTCGCTAAAAGAGCGTGTTCGCCTGCAGAACGAGTACGAATCGTTTATCCTGCTCGCCGACTATCACGTGCTTACCACGAAGCAGAACAAAGAGGACATTTCAAATATTTCTCAGAACCTAGAAGACATCATGTATGATTATCTTTCTGTGGGGCTAGATCCTCAAGCGACCACCTTCTATCTGCAGTCTCAGGTGCCCGAAGTTGCCGAAATGACCTTGCTTTTTTCCATGCTGGTCACGGTGCCTCGTCTTCAGCGTATGCCAAGTCTGAAAGACATGGCAAGGGACGCAAAGATGAACGAGATGCCTTTAGGGCTTCTCTCCTATCCAGTACTTCAATCGGCGGACATACTGCTGTCTCGTGCACACATAGTGCCCGTGGGGAAGGACAACGAAGCGCACATCGAGCTGACGCGAGAACTGGTAAAGCGCTTTCGCTTTCTATATGACTCTGATCTTTTTCCACTTCCAGAAGCAAGAATAAGTGAGTCAAAAACCCTAGTGGGTACAGACGGTCAGGCAAAGATGTCGAAGTCTTTGAACAATGCAATCTTTCTTTCTGACACAAAAGAGGTAGTGCAGAAGAAGGTCATGGGAATGTACACAGATCCCAAGAGAATACGATCTGACGTGCCGGGAACCGTAGAAGGCAACCCCGTATTCATCTATCACGATTTTTTTAACAAGGACAAAGAACAGTTGCAGTCGTACAAGGAACGTTACGAGCAAGGAAAAATCGGTGATGTCGAGATCAAGCAGGCACTCGCTGACGTTATCAATGATTTCTTGGATCCCTTTCGAGAACAGAGAGAGTACTATAAGAGTCAGTCAGGGTTGGTGCAGAGCATATTGTTTGAAGGAAGCATGCGGGTAAGAGAGCTTGCAAAGAAGACCATAGGAGAGATGAAGAAAGCCATGGGGCTTGGTTCTGCCTGGAACAGAATACGAAGGAAGGCAGAGGAGCGAAGGAAGAAAGAAGAGCGAGACAGAGAGAGCGGATGATACAGCAGTTTCGCGAAACGGTGTACCGATATTTTGATACAAAGGTTCGCGAAGACATGCCATGGCGAGACGATCCAAGCCCATACCGAGTGCTCGTGTCGGAGTTCATGTTGCAACAGACACAGGTCTCTCGCGTGATTCCCTACTTCACTGCATTTTTGTCTCGATGGAAAAGCATAGAGCAGCTAGCTTCGGCACCTTTGTCCGAGATCCTTAAGGTCTGGCAGGGGCTTGGCTACAATAGACGTGCAAAGTTTCTTCACGACAGTGCAAAGTGCATAGCAAAAGATTTTGCGGGCACTCTTCCCCAAACGCAAGAGAGCCTACTCACTCTTCCGGGCATCGGCGAATACACGGCAGCCGCGATACTGGTTTTTGCCTTTAACAAGGCCGAGATAGTTCTTGAAACAAACATTCGCAGAGCCATCATCCACTATTTCTATTCACAGCAAGAGAAGGTTACCGAGCAAGAGGTGCGGCTCTTTGTAGAGAAAACGATGGACAGGCAGAACCCAAGAAGATGGTACTGGGCATTGATGGACTATGGCTATTGGTTGCGTTTTGAGGTGGCAAACGACAATCGAAAGAGCAGCCAATACGTGCTGCAGTCTCCCTTTCGAGGATCAAGAAGGCAGGTACGAGGAAGCGTGCTGCGTATTCTATCACAGCATCCTCGTTTGGAGAAACAGGAGCTTCTTCAGAAAATACAGCAGGATCTTGGAGAGGACGCTAAAAAGCAGGAACGAGATCTTGGGGAACAGGTGGAAACATGCCTTGAACGTCTGCGCCAGGAGGGCATGCTGCTCTGCGAGAAACGAGAGTGGTATCTGGCACGTTAGCCTGTCAGTTTTTGAGTAGTCGAAGAAGAAAGTTGCGCCATAGGAGGAGAAGTTTTTTCTCTGCGGCTCTTCTGTTTTTTCCGAGCACGTCGACAATGATTCGCAGTACCGGTTCGGTCTTGCTCTTGCGTAGCCACAACATTGCTACGGTTTGATCGTCTCGTTGGAGACAGATGGATAT
>JACSEG010000094.1_pt1 | contig 17122 bp, 14 predicted proteins | sample 8225521 | NCBI WGS metagenome assembly JACSEG01 (sample SAMN15705060, study PRJNA637333) | viral metagenome | isolation source: viral RNA from sea star tissue | host: Pisaster ochraceus | place: USA:Santa Cruz | collected 2018
CTTCTTCCCGTCTTCCGTGTGCTCGTATTCATAATAGGTTTTTTCTTCACCATCAAGATAGCGTAGCTGTACGTCGATCGCGTTGAGCCCCACGTTTTGAGAGATCAGATCTGGATCCTCTAGATATGTCACACCATATGTCGCGGCAAACGGAACGTATGGGTATGCTCCCACATAGTCGTTTAGAGAGAGGTACCCACTCACGAGGTCAAATTGTCTTTCTGCGCTTGTATTGGCACAAAGGAAAAAAAGTGCCACACAGAAAACAAGACTCTGCACTGTTCTATAATATCTCTGCACTGCGCCACAAGGTCTCTGCACTGCGCTACAGGGTGATGAAGTTATCAAGAAACACCTCGCTTGAAAAATATGTCAAGTCAGCATATTGCTCTCCGGTACCCAAGAAGGCACAGGGAATCTTTGTTTTTTCTGTAATGCTAGGAATAATTCCTCCCTTGCTTCCTCCGTCGTACTTCGTTACGATGACTGCATCGAGCGGCAGCAGTTCCAGAAAATCTTCCACCTGGTTCACGGTATTCAAACCACTGTTACAGTCTATCACCATGAATATCTTTATCTGAGCTGGACTACAATGCCGTAGGATGATCCTGTGACTTTTCTCTAACTGTTGCATAAGATCGCCCCGTGTATTCATGCGTCCTGCCGTGTCCACAAACACGAGTTTCCGTCCTCTCGCAGATGCGTGTTCAAGACTATCAAAGATCACTGCTGCAGGATCTGAACCATGTTTCTGCTTCACCATGTCAAGCCCCAGATTCTTACTGTGAATTTCCAATTGCTCTATGGCGGCTGCCCGAAAAGTATCAGCTGCCGAAAGAAGTATGTCCCGTTGCGACAGCCCGTGGTTCCTCATACAAAACTGTGCCAGCTTTGCAATCGTGGTTGTTTTTCCTACTCCGTTAACGCCCACAAGCATGATCACTTCTTTCTCTGCTCCTTCGTTTCTTTGAAAACGATACTCGCTCAAATATTCTCCTACTTTTTCTTTTACCATGTTCAAGATTTGTTCGTTTGATTTTCGTGCATTCCACAAGCTACCAAGAGAGTCGGTAAGAGAAAACACAAGACTAGGCGACAGCCCCGTCTCCAACAGTAGATCCTCGATAGAATCAATGTTCTTTTCGTGGTCTTTGTTTTGAAAAAGAGAAACGAATTTAGAAAAGATGCCCATGCTTACCTACCATGATACTCGTCAGCTACTTTTAAATATTCAAAAAACTCTATTGACAACCAAACTATAGCAGAGATAGTGAGTGCGCTCGCACCAATCGTAGTGTAGAAAAATGCATCTCTTCGAGTCGCTGGTTCTACGAAAGAGGAAGGAGCCACGCTACTCTGACTTGCCGATATGGAGTTAACCTCGTTCAAATAAAAACTGTAGAACAACAAAGGCGGAAGCAGCGATGCTCCCATGATAGCAAAACTCAGATACACATCGTCTCGTTCCTTCTTTAATCGTTCGGCAAGAGAAACAGGATCCGTTTGTTCTAGAGTAAAGCTAATAACTTCCGGGCTAAGATAATTGAGAGTATAGCGCTTCGACTTAAACCCAGCCTGCACCACTTCCAACTGCTGCGGGACTGTGCTCCGTGACAATACTACGGGGGAATTTCCGACCCATTCAGAATTCACATATATCTTTGCCTCGCTTGGCGTTGTCAGCACGGTAATGGTGTCTTCCTTCTTCGTGTCAAACAGTATGGTACGAACGATGGACTCTTTTTTCTCTACCTTTACTATCTCGTTCTTAAGAAGATCATTGTGTATCACCGTTATCGTGTGCAATCCTGACGGAATAACAGAGAGATACACTTCTCCAAAACCAACTATATCACCGTCCAAGAGTATCTTTGCCTCTTCGAGAACAGTCTCCTCATCCGATTTTACCTGTATTCGCAAGGAAGCAGCTGGAACCCCAAGCACCGCACTTTGCACGGTTTTAGCTATGCTCTTCATCAGTTGCTGCACATCCGAAGGGACAACCACGGTTTGCAATATCCGCTCTGACTTTTGGAAAACATCGATATACGAGTACAGAGTAACGACTACGAAGCGATCAAGAGGATCAACCGTAAAATATAACAGTTCTTGACTCGACAGTTTGTCAGCAACGAGTGACAGATCCGCTGTCGATCCTATGGAGAGAACCTCCGTTTGCTCTTTTAGGACAACCGGAATTCTTTGATCAACAGGAATGTTCTTGTTCTCTATCTTCTCTATCTTTGCAATTCTGTCCTCGATCTGTTTTATGTTTTTCTCTTCCAGCCTTCTGGTATTCCATATTTCGAGCCCATCTTCCTTTTCTAGATTTCCTGTATCAATGCTGGACTGTTTCTGATCTCGTTGTTCGTAGAGCACGCTTAGAGCCCTCGTACGCAGAGCCTCTCGAATCTCGTATTGCTCTTCAAAGGAAAGAATTCGTTCCGGGACTTCTTTTACTATAATTTGGAGAAGGGAAATCAAAGAAGTGCTAACCTTCTTGCTCGATTCATCCAAGACATCAAAATCATCGCTTACAACCCCGACTATGGCCACGTCCCAAACGTCATACAGATGCTGCTGATCTTCGCTTACCTGTGCATAAGAAAGAAGCGGGACGAGCATAAGAAGGACGAGGAGGCTACTACGTTTACACATGTTCTTCTAGATATGCCTCGATAAAATCGTCTATATCACCGTCCATGACCTTTTCCACGTTCGTCTTTTCCACGTTTGTACGATGATCCTTTACAAGGTTATAGGGATGAAAAACATACGAACGAATTTGACTACCCCATGCTATGTCTTGTTTTTTCTCGGAACTCTGTTCTTGTTTCTCTTTCTTCTTCCTCTCGTAATGTTCGTAGAGCTTGCTCTGTAATATCTTCATGGCTGTTTGCTTGTTCTTCATCTGGGATCGTTCGTTCTGGCACTGCACTACGATGCCCGTCTCTAAATGGGTGATACGAACCGCAGAGTCCGTCTTGTTTACATGCTGCCCTCCTGCTCCACTTGATCGATACGTGTCCACTCGAATGTCCTCCGCTCGCACATGCACTTCAATATCACTTCCCAAGATTGGCAAGGCATGAACCGAAGCAAAGGTGGTGTGCCTCCTCTTGCTGCTATCGAAAGGAGAAATCCGTATCAGCCGATGAACCCCTGTCTCTGCTCTTAGATGACCATATACATATCGCCCTTGAACCTCCAAGAGTGCGGACTTTATACCACCCTCCGAGGACTGGATGTCCAACTCTTTTACCGTAAAATTCTTCCTGTCACACCAACGTATGTATAATCGAAGAAGAAGAGAAACCCAATCGCAAGATTCCGTCCCCCCTGCTCCTGTTTGAATGCTTAAAAAAACATTGCTGTCATCTAGTTTAGAGGAAAAAAACGTCTGCATTTTTAGCTTTCCATACTCGAGCTGTAAATTCTTATATCCTTCTAAGACCTCGTTTTTATAGCTTTCTTCGTTTGTTTCTTCCACAAGCTCATAGAGCACACGCAAATTATCTGCATCTTGCACCACAGCATTCCAGCTTTGAGACCATTGTTTTAATGTGTTGATTTCTTTTAGCACCTCTGCCGCCTTGAGTGAATCGTCCCAAAAAGAGGGTTCCCTACTTTTTTCCTCTAACTTTTGTATTTGAATATGAACGTCCTGAGAGTCAAAGACGCCTCCATTGCTCATCTATACGTTTCTTTAGGTCGTGAATGTCTTTTTTCAGGTCTTCCATGTTTTAAGCATAGAACATTTCCTACTTTTTTCAAAGTATTTTTACGACAAGATCAAGCCCTTTTTTCCTGCAGCTACCGTGCGATCGATGAAAAGCTAAGCTGTATCGTCTGTTCAAGTTCCTGCCCTGCAGCCACATGCACCTGCTGCGCAAAAAGAAAACTCGTATATTGATAGGTCATGTGCTTTTTTACAGGAGTTCTCATTTCATGCACTGGCGCCACACTGATCTTTGCCTTGTGTGAAAAATCAAAAACTAGTTGCTCTGTCTTGTGTTTGTGTAGGATAAGAAAACCATCGCCCTCGAAACTAGAGAATACACTAGGATCTATTCCCTTTTCTCCGTGCTGTATCTCCAAACTCGAACTATCGTCAGAATGAAAGGAGAAATTTACTTCCTTTGTATGAATAGTACTGATGTCTTCCTCTGTGTTGTTCTTGTAGGTAAAACTCAGCAGTATGGTGTTTCCTCGTACATGATACTGCTTCTGTACTTCTAGCTGTGTAAGGGCAGACTGTTGACGAGAACGGACCACCGATGCAGTGCCGAAGTACCTCACGTTCATTTGCTTTTCCTCGACCTTGTAGGAGTTGTACTCCACAGGATCGCTTTTGAAATTATTGTTGAGCATGTTCTTGTGAAACGTTTCTATAGTCTTTGTCTCTATGGTTTTCGCGTCCCCACTTTTCGCGTCCCCGCCCGCGTCCCCGCCTGCGCCCGTGTCTTTGTCCTTTGAATCTTCAAAAAAGTAATCTCGAAAACTCCAAGGCGGAAACTTTACAACGGGATGAGGTATGAACGTAGAAAGATAATTCCATCTCTTTAGGTTTGAATTTCGCTCTAGAATACAAACCGAGCCCCAGCGCGGTTCAATCAACACGTTCAAGGAAGGTGTTCTTAAATACTGCTCCTCTACATGATCTAGGTTCATGTCGGTCAGATGAAAACTCTGCGTCTCGTTCTTTAGTGAGTTTCGTATATTCTTCTCGAGAGCATTGAGCGTCTTGTAGGCATTCTGACGTAAGAGACTGTGATGTATCCCCCACATTTCGTTTGCCCTCCAATACGAAAAATGATTTTGTTCTTGCCACACACCGATTCGCATGGACTCATAATCCTTCTTCTTCTTTTTCTTTAAACTATCAACGAGCTTCATGATGTACTGCAGTCGTCCATACAAGAGTCTGCTCTCTGGACGAGAAACGATGTACTTAAACAAGGTATCGCTCTCTTCGTCTCCCCATGGCGAGTTTCTTACTCGACTAAGAGTCTTCGGTAAGATTTTTCTTCCGGTCATGATCTTGCTTGGAAAACTACACTGATCGTACAGTTCTCGTTTTGCTATGTTTTTTAGCACTGCCTCCAAGACCTTGAAAAATTTCTCAAAATCATGGACAGTATGGTAGCGCGAGAAAAAAGTAAAGATCGCAGGGGTCTTGGGTTGTGCGGTAAAGGTACGAAAGAAAGCCTGTATTTTCTGCTCGTTCGAAAAGAACTCTAAGAAGTTCTCCTTGTACGGCAGAACAAGAAGAATGTTTCCCTGCTGCTCTAGTAGGGCGATGCTGTTATCCTCTGGCACCGGCTCTAGATACGCTTTGTCCGCGAGTATGTACTTTACCCCGCCCTGTCGAATCGTCTGAACAATGGAATTGTCAAAGGTCCCCGGTGTCATCCAAACACCACTTACCCGAACACCGTACCTTTTATACACGAAGTTCTGCATCTTCTCTAACTGGTCCCGCTGATCTTTCTTTGCCTGAATGATGGGAGCAGCATCGTAATACATTCCTCCGATAAATTCGACTTGGTTTCTATCGATAAGTTCGTGAAGCACATCGTTGTACGCACGACCTCCGTTTTCAAAATACTCTAAAATCTTTCCCGACATATAAAAAAAGAACGGGATTTTAGGATACTTATAGACAAGAGAGAGGTAGGGCACTACCCATTCGTTACAGTAATCTCGCAACTCCTTGTCACTAATGTTTGCGGGAACAGAGAAGACACTGCCCTGGAGCAGAACGTTATGACCAAGAACTCTTTCTTTCACAAGACAACCCCATCACTCCAGGTTTTGTTGAAACTTTGCAAACTGTTCATCATCAAAAAGAAAAAAATACGAACTGTCCTTTGTTATTGGCATCATAAAATTTGTTATGGCGTGACTCTTGTGAGGATCCGTATAAAAGAAGTGCTTCATCTTAGGATGAACCACGTCCAAGTGAGTAAGTATGTGTAAAAGCGGTGTGCCCAACAGTACTTTAAGAAAATACGCTGACTTTGTGGAAGTAACGATCTGCACATATTTGTCTATCATCGGTTTTTTATGAAAAACCGAATCGTAGAACATGACAAGAACAGAAGGTTTTACCATCAACATGGTTTCCGTATCCTTGATCGCCAGATCCTTAGAATATCGTTTTTGTATCTGAAGAAAGCGATCTGCATACTTTCCCGGCAAGACCATGTCTTCTTCTTGTGGCTTGAGATATAACTTTCTTACATCGATTCGCCCATGTGTCTGTTTTTTCTTCAGTCTCTTTACAAACTCGTTTCGAGATACTCGTACAGAACTGTTACATACTATCTCTGGAATTGACCCGGTGCTGTTTATTCGATACAACTGTAACAAAAACCCTATGCTTTCCACCACCTTGTCCATGTTACTCATTAATATCTTCTCTTCTAGTTTGCCATACGATTGCATCTCCACCGCATTGATTATTATCTGGTCTGTCCCCTTCTCCAAACGATTGCGAAACATCTCGCTTATATTACTTGTGTTGTTTATATCGTTGTCTTGAAGCCCATGCGTTTCCATGGTACTGATGATGTCTCGGAGAGTCAGAACCTCGGTGCTGACCTCGTGCAACTCGTTATATGTGCGTATCTCTCCGCCTAACTGAATCTGAACAACGTTCTCTTCGTGGGAAGTACTCGCAAGGTTCATTTTCTTTATTGTTTTTACCTTCCCCCCTACCGCGCTATGTATGTTTTTTGAGCTGTAGCCTTTGCCCTGCGCAATCAGTTCCCCCGTCTTGACCGTCTGTCCGACATGTACCATTGGCTGGGAATCCACAAGCAATCCTTGCTTAAGGGGATACAAATATGTGGGTGCAAACTCATAAAAATCAAGAGAAGAGATGTGCTTGAGAGCGATGTTTGCTGTCTGTCTTTTTTTCATTTACTATACAAAATCACGATAACAAAGAATCACGATACAAAGAAAAGTAAGTGAGAAATGGTCGCTGTGCTGATACCTAGCAAAAATCCAACAAAGACCTCTATCGGCGTGTGCCCAAGAACCACCTTGATCTGACTCAATTGTTTTCTATTGTTCTGGTTCATTGCTTCCTTTTCCATGTTCGAGAGGGTAACATTACAGTAGTTGATTATTTCGTTGATTTTGTGACTCACTACTCCAACCTGTCTTCGTACTCCTAGCGCATCCGAAACGATGACCGCAGCGACAAAAATACTGAACAAAAACAATCGTGAGTTTGGTCCTTCAATCAAGAGCAAGGCCGTACATACTGCCCCTGTAGAAGCAGCGTGACTAGAAGGCATTCCTCCGTTTTTAAGAACGATGCGTGCAATCCTTCGCTTATGGTACTGACTTTTGATCATTTGCTCTTTTTTGTCCACATCTGCTCGTCTATATTCGAAAAAGTGCACAATACTCTTTATGATTTGAGCAAGGAGGTAGGTTATTACTACAGTAAGAAAGATCCTATTCGTAAATACTTGTGCAAATATATCCACTATCATCATTAACATTATATAATAATACTATAATAAATACTGATACCGTGCATTATACATCCATACCTATAGACAAGAACAATGAAGACAAACGACTCGACTCCCTGTGCAAAAAAATAGTACGCCTGCCGTATTCCGCCATTATGACCAAAATACGAAAAAAAAGCATCCGTATCAACGGAAAACCGGCAAAAGCAAGCACAAAGCTCTACTACGAGGATTCCATAGATTTTGCACCCTCTTTGGTCCCTTTTCTACGAAAAGATCTTGCCGAATACTACGTACACAAGACAGCCCCGAAGGAAACCCCCTCTCGGATAACTGCTACAAAAGCCCCCTTCCCGATCTTGTTTCAAAACAGAGATTTTTTATGTCTTGAAAAGCAACAAGAAGGAACACTCTTTGGAACAAAAAGCATTACCGAATACCTGCACGCCGTACAAAGAGAAAACGGCATCCGACAAGAGCAGGGCCCGCACCTTGGGTTTCGTCCAGGCCCCTGTCATAGACTAGACAGAAATACCAGTGGGCTTTTACTCTGCGCAAAAAGTCTTGCCGCTGCCCGCAAGATGCAAACACTTCAAAGCAACGACTCCCTCTTGAAGATTTATTTTGGCATACTAGAAATAGACAGCAAAGAGCCCGAAAGACAGAAAAAACGAGTGCTCGACCATGAGCTATATCGATCTTCACAGAATGTCACGCATGTGTTTCCTCTTGGGGAAGAACCCGAGCAGGCTGTGATGAAAAGAATGCAGCTTCGCCACCTCGGAAGAGGGACACTCACATTACAGCCCCTGTTTCCTGTGCAAACAAAGGCTTCCGCCTCCGCTTGGTGCTATGGCATGCAAATCGATACAGGGGGAAAAACACATCAAATACGTGCCCAATGTGAGTACGCAAAGATGCCACTCTTGGGCGACAGAAAATACAACGAACGAACAAAGAGCCTGGCGTTTTCACTGCTTCCTCCCGCTTACTTTCTTCATGCCGCAGTCATTGTCCAGAAACCAGATGCTGATGAAGAAAAAACAGACGAAGAAAAACGTAGTCAACTCCCTGTTTCCTTGCCTCCGCGAACACTTGTCTCGCCCATTCCTCAGAATTGGCATAACTATTTCAAAGACAGCAAGACGAGACGCAATTTCGAGAAAATACAAGAATGTTTGACATCACTAGAAGCGAAACTTCAGGATGATAGCTTTTTTACGCCTTTACTACGACGATCTACTCGCCTCGAGACTGGAGCAAGTCGAGTCAAGACAGATTTGATCGCTGTCTTTAGCTCCATGTTTGGAAGAGTAAGAGGATAGAGCAAATCCTTTACTTGCTTGATATGGACAAGCAAGGACACCGGTCGTTCATTTCTTTTTTCAATAATAAAATGCCGAAGCAAGGCCTGTAGCCCCAACACTCTTCGCCTCCCGTTGTCATCTTTATCGTGAAAAGAGACTTTGCCCTGGTCATTGAGGTACGTAGCGAGACGTTCTTTCTTCTCTCGAAACCACCTGTGGAGGTTCGGCGTTATGTATTGCAGGAGACATTGAGAGAAACACTGCTCTATCACCTCTGCAGAATCTGCCATCATCATTATCTTGGAAAACTCCTCTGTCTTCCTGCTGTTCGATACTCCCAAAAGTTTTTTCCTGTAGAAAACCAAAAGAAGTCGGTTAAAAAAGGAAAGTGACAAGCGTGTCTGAACAGAAAGTTTTACCGCTCGAAGAATCCGAACAGGATCCTCTGAGTAGTATCGGTACACGGGAACGAGCTTGCCCGAACGGATGTGCGCCATCCCGTCCACAAAGTCTAAGACAACCTGTCGAAAAGGACAGTAATACAAGCTGTTGCAAGAAAAATCCCTGCGATACACGTCCTCGTAAATGGATCCAAAATTTTTGTTGTCGTCTAGATTAAGCGAGCGAAACGTACTGATCTCTACGGATTCGTTTCTTCCTACCGGAATAAGCACTATCGTAAAGCGCTTCCCTATTATTCTTGCTCTGCGAAAAAGTCTGCAAATCTGCTTGGGAACAGCATTGGTGACAAGGTCGAAGTCCTTGGGTCTTTTCCCCACAAGGATATCCCGTATCGCCCCTCCAACCACGTAAGACACAAAGCCTGCACGTTGGAGTGTGCGTAAGATGTTAATCACCTTTCTATCGATAAGTTCTCTTGGTATCTTATGCTCGGATTTTTCGTAAATCTTCCCGATGTACCGTAACTTCTTTTTGTTCCGTTTTCCAATAATATATTTCAAAATCTAACTACAAAAACTACAAGGATTGATTGCAGGCACGCCCCCTATAAACTCCAATTACTCAAGCATTCTCGCTTTTCCACTAACTCTAGCCTACACTATATTCGTGATAAGATTCAAGTGTTTCGATTTCAAATTTCGTTTCTATGGGATAATTTGGGATAATTTGACACAAGATAGAAATTGAATTATAGTGAAGAAAAACAAAAATGATAAGGAGGAAATCATGAAAATATCACCCCTCAATGATAGAGTATTACTTAAAATAGCGGCTGAAGAGAGCAAAACGAAAAGTGGTATTATTATACCTGATACTGCAAAAGAAAAAACGCAAACTGGAACCGTTGTAGCTATTGGCGATAGTAATGAAATCAAGAAGCTAAAAGTAGGTGATAAGGTCATTTATGATAAATATGCGGGATCACAAATCGAAATAGATTCTGCAGAGCATCTTGTGCTGGCTTTTAAAGACATTCTTGCTATCGTAAAATAGCAATTATTCGCATGAAAACACGGACATTCCCATGTCTGTGTTTTTCTCATATTCGTTCTTTTTACTCTTCTCCCTCTACCATACATTACTCAAATAATATATAATACATAAGATGATTATGAAGAACATAAATGTATCTCTTTTTTTACTCCTCTTTTTACTCTCATCACTCTTATATTCTTGTGTATCAACAAATAGAGAGGAACCTAGTAGTCTCACTCTACGACAGCGAAGAATCTACTTTCCATTAGACAGGTGTGACATCCAGGAAGTAATTACCGAAAAACAAAGCAAAAGAAGACCTTCTACGGTAGAAAGCACCCCTACGTACAAGCAAAGAAACGAGATGATGAGTACCGAAGCATTAATACAACAAGCATACTTCATTGCAGCCCGAAGGCAGTACAGAAACGTCGTCCGAAAAAACATTATTACTCTTGCAATCAATCTAAACGATTATAAGGCAGCTACACGAATCATAGAACGAAGTGACGCGAGCATCATTAATCACACGGACATTTGTGGAAATACAGCAGCGATGTACATCCCTTTCTCTGATATGCGTATGTCAGAAAAAATATCTTTGTATTCACTTCTCATAAAAAAAGGGCTCGACATTAACAGAAAAAATAACCAGCAACAAACCGCCTTGATGCTCACTGCGGGGCTCATTGAATCTCCCCAAATACTTGAGGTGATGGTCAGTCTTCCCAACGTAGACATTAAGCTAAACGACACCAAAAACTTTGTCGCTTGGGATTATGCACAGAGGAACGATGCAATACGCTCTCAAAACATCAGCAAACTGCTTGCTTACGACGAATTCCAAAGATATCTAGAAGACTTGAAGAATAAAAATAACTTCGATCCCTCCCTTGCCCAAGTGCTTGCTGTTGAGATCACAAAAAACACAAGCCTGCAATTTAATACCTTTCAATTTTTTAGAATACTTCGTTACCTCAAAAACCCCACAGTGATAATTAATGAACTAAAAAAAGCCTACGACATGAACATTACTGATTCCTTTCAACGCAATGCTTTCTTCGAAGCTATTCATAATGTACACGGTGCTTCAAGTGCGGCAAAAACCATCCAAGCTCTTGCCAATGCAGATGTAAACATAAACCAACAGGATGTCGATGGAAACACTGCTTTCATGTATGCCCTACAACAAGATGCCGACCTTCCCACCTTGCGTGCCTTAATAAACGCTGGCACAGATCTTACCATAAAAAACAAAGACAACTCTCACGCACTGTTTCTTGCTGCCCGCTACAATAGAAATATCTCTGGCATACTTTCTTCCCTCCTAGGAGCGAAGCTGAGCATGGACGATGTAAATTCTGCAAACGAAACACCTCTTCTCCTTGCTGCAAAGGGAGTAAATGCTTCCAATGCGTCCGTAATGAACACGCTCATAAAAAACAGCAACAACACGTCAGCCACTGATCAAGATGGAAACAACCTGTTTCACTTGCTTATAAAACACATTGATTCCGAGTCCTTCTTCCGACAGTTTAGCATTACACCACAAGTCTTCTTGCAAAAAAACAATGCTGGAGTCACTCCAGTACATCTTGTTGCTCGGTACCACACAAAAAATACCGGGTTTATACGAACCTTGTTTAGACGTTCGAACGTATCGTTTTCCGTAATCAGAGACAACCAAGGAAGGACCCCCCTGATGTATGCAGCAGAGTACAATTCAAACACTGATATTGTCTCCTATCTCCTTATTTATACGGATGACATCGAAAGCGTCGACTATGAAGGAAACAATGTTCTCATGTACGCCGTGCGCAACCAATACGATGTAAGGATACCACTGCTTATATTTAACGAGACAAAAAACATCAATGTGGAAAACAACGATAGGTTTAGTGCCTTGATGTTTGCAGCTCTTTACAGCCCCTTTTCTGAACTACTCGTGACGATCTTAGAAAGTGGCGCAACAGTAAACCGACGAAACGCATCTGGTCAATCCTGTCTTATGCTTTCCACACTGAATATCTCGAATCCCAACTCTACACAACTACTCTTAGATTATGGTGCCCGCACCAATGACTTGGACACGGAAGGGAAGTCCGCCATCATCTATGCAGGACAGTACTCCATTTATCTTGAACACGTACGAGCGTTGCTCAACGATGAAGCCGATCGCTATGCAGTAGACATATCGGGAAATTCGTTCTTTGACTACGTGGAGAAGAACCCAGCCCTCATCGGCTTCTTTACCCGCTAGCTGCCATAGAGACGAGCGCACTGTCGGTCGGTCGGGTGCGGGTGTGCGGGCAGGCGGGCTTATATCAATATAAAATCCTTGATATAATAGAGATAATATGAGTCAAACCTTTAATGAAATCGATATTAAAACATATCTTATAGATCATTTAAGAAAAGACAAGAAAAATATTGCCTTAGGTGTTGAGGTGCCTTATCTTCTTGGAGAAAGACGAGTTGATGTTCTACAATTATATAACAATATATTCCATGCATATGAGATTAAAAGTGATAAAGATAATCTCAAAAAGTTACCAGAACAACTTGAAGAATATTCATCCACCTTTGATTTTGTTTCTGTAGTAGTAACTCCCAAGCACCATTCGTATATTGAAAAAAATAAAATGGAACTCCCACCCAGTGTTGGTCTAATTGTTTTCAATGAAAGCAATTTTGTAGAAAAAAAGAAGCCAAAGGAAAACAAATTGAAAAAAGAGAACCTCTGTTATTTCTTAAACAGAGCAAAGCTAAATGGATTTCATAGAAAAACCAAAACCTCCCAAGAACTTTCAATCTTGAGAAGTCTTGTGTCCAAATCCATATCCACAAAAACCATTAAGAAAAATGCGTATAACGTACTGTTTAAAAAATATAGCGAAAGATACAATGCATTTTTAGCAGATGTTGGATCATTTACCTTACCTGAGGACTTGCAGGTTCTATCAAGCAGTCTAACATTTTAATATAGACGGACACACTGTCGAGTCATATGGATGTTTGCCCTCACTGCTATCCAATGAACAGGGCTTCTGCCATTTGGTGATCCTTTAGCAGCAGAGATTACTTCGTTATCTCCCCAGCACTCATAATTCTCTATCGGCAGATATCGTTCATCAGAAACAACACGATTAGCAATGTTAATATATCCTATGTTGTAATCTCTAGATGGATTTCTTTGATAAAACCAGCGATTTTCTAGTGGGTAGTCAATTCTAGGATACCATCCTCTAGCACCTGCCTGTTGAATTCTCTTAGGATGGATACAGGCATAATCACCATAAGAAACTTTATTGTCATCAACTCTTTTCGAGATTTCATCAAACATTTGAACTTCGGTTAAATTTGCTGAACCCTCGTCGTTATTGCCGTTCTCTGCAACCTCTGTCGCATTTTTGGGAAAACTGGACGATGATACAAATATTTTATACGGGTTATATTTTTCCAGAATGGTTTTTATGTTATTTATTATAGACGGGGATATCGTGTCGTTGAAGACATACCCCATATCTAATATATATATGATTTCGGAAATCCCATGTTGATTTATGTTTTCAAATTTATCTAAAACACTACTATCCTCTGCATATAATCGAAACGCCAGCACATCAGAAACATCACTCAATTTTTCAAGTTGTTTGTTGTTATCTTCAATGCTAGCTTTCTCATTAAAATGAATAATTGGAATCAAATTGTCTTGGTATATTTCTTTCACATAAGAACACCAGACCTTATATCCATTTGAATGTGAAGTTAACATCCTGTCTATTTGAAGATTAGATAAGAATGATTCTGTTGTTAGATCTAGAATAAAACGATTTCCATCAGAAACCTCAAATATTTTATTTACTTGTTTTGATATGTCCCCAAACCTGTCATGCTTACTTCTCCTCCCTCTCGTTAGTTCAAACAATGGTAATATCTTTTCTTTTATTTCAGGGGCAAGTTTTTCATATCCCTTGATTTCAGCTTGTGTTGTTTTTAAGATCGGAGAATATTTGATATTTTTTATCTTCATGACCCGTCTCTAAAACCTTGGTATGTAATTTAGTTTATATGCCCTATATCTGACTGCCGCAATAGAGACATTAAAGATACTAGCAAGATCTTGAAAATTTCGCTTACCCATCTCAACCTGCTTTTTAAACTCTTCTTCAGGAATTAATATTTCTGATGCAAACCGATTTGCTTCATTTTCCATATCATTTGTAGTCTTATCTCTAAATAGAGTTTTCGATATGTGTTTATTTTTTTCAATTTCTTCTTTATGAAGAAGATAGTGACAACATTCATGAGCAAGCGTAAATCGTTGTCGTCTTGGACTATGATATTTGTTGACAGCAATTATCCATCCTGAAGTTCGATTTTCGATATATCCAGAAATTGATTTTTCTAAATCTTCAAAGCAAACCTCTATTCCTAATAGACTGATTAGTCTTTCAATATCAAACGGGAGTTTCTTGATATAGTATTGTTCAGCAATTTTATAAACCTCACTAATCGACTTAATCGTAAGAGAGTCAATTACAAATGGATCTTGGAGTCTTATTATTGCCACGTTTTCCTCCCATTTGTCTCTTCGGGAGTCATTATTGAAATATCTTGATTCTCCAATATTTCAATATATTCGTCTATAACATCCAACCTTTTAAGAATCTCTTCATAGGCCACTGTATATTTTCCATAAGCGACTACATATTCTTCGTATTCATCTTTTACTCTTTTTACTTCATCATGAAATATCTTCTGAATATCCTCACCTTCAAAAAATTTCTTAATCTCTCTATTAATCTGGGCTTCCGATTTGCGTTTAATATAAATAAAGGTAAAAAGTGTCGCCATCGCAATTAGACCGAATAGAAAAGTAACTAGGGTATTGTAATATCCGATTACACCATCAAAAATTTCCTTTTTAGAAAAAATGATACTCTTTTCTGACAATAATATTATTGCATCTTGCGTTTCTTTATCAAATTTCTTCATAGAGGACCCATCATTTAAGATAAAATTTGTCAGTATATTTTTAGAAGTAGGATTATTTACCATAAGAACTCCACCTATTACAGACAACAAAAAAATACCAGCTACTGTCAGGAGCAAAACTGTATATATTGCCACTTTTTTTAGCTTGTCAATAAAACTATTTCTTTTATGTTTCATAATGTCCTTATCAAATCACACTCTATTATAACATAATACTGCTTCATTATAGAAATCACTTCTTCTAGAGCTAAAGCGGGCTTGCAGATCGAGTGTGGGCGCCTGCAGATCAGATCAAGTGCGAGAAGTTGGCTAGCGAAAATCAGCTAAAGCGTAACTTTGCTCCCAAACTCTCCAGTGTCTGAAAGAAGTTCGGGTAGGTCACATCAGCAACCAAACAATTGTGGATACGAATGCCAGAACGAGAGCCGAGAGCGGCGATGGCAAAAGCCATGGCGATTCTATGATCACCGTGCGAGTTGATCTCAGTGGAATCCTGTATTTCCCCAGGATAGACGGTGATTCCATCGTCATGTTCTTTTGTGCGTATTCCAAGAGCCGCGAGCTCCTGTGCCATGACCGATATCCTGTCTGTTTCCTTTATCCTTGCATGCGCCACGCCAGTAAGATGCATGGGTTCTTGGGTGAAGCATCCGGCGACTGCAAGTATGGGGAGTAAATCAGGACAGTGCTGTAGATTAAAAGTTCCGCCTCGCAGCTGTAGCTTCGCGGAGCTTTGTGTCGCGGGGTTCTGTGTTGCGGGATCTCGCTTCGCGGAGCTTTGTGTCGCGGAGCTTTGCATGCGAAGCAGCCAGCTTCCTTGCTCGCCCGCATCGCTCTGCCCAGTCGCATCGCCTCCACTACCCGACTCGCTCTGCCCAGTTGCATCGCCTCCACTACCCGCATCGCCTCCACTACCCGAGTCGCCTCCACTACCCGAGTCGCTCTGCTCGCCCGACTCGGCAGACTCGCATCCCTCGGCAGACTCGACCCGCTTCCAGTCAAAGTTCGCACCCATTGCGGAAAGCACCTCTAGGCACTGCTTGTCCGCCTGTGTGTCGTTTGGATCAAGCCCTCGTATCTCGAGATCAAACCCAAGCAGTGCCGCTCCCACAATAAAGAAAGCCGCAGAGGAGTAGTCTCCTCGTATCTGTGTTTGAAAAGGTTGGAGCACCGTGCTTCCGGGAACCGTAAAGATCTTGTAGTCCCCATCGTGACTCACATTGCTTCCTTGTCGCGCTAGCCATTGCATGGTCATGTCGACATAGGGAAATTCACCCGAAAGATCTGCGTGTATCACGCTCTGTCCTTGCACAAGAGAAAGCGATATCAACAAGCTAGAAAGAAACTGACTAGTCGGACAAGCGATGTCCAGCTTTCCAGAATGAATGGGACCCGTGATGGCAAAGGGTGTGCAAAAACCGTTTCTGTATTCAATCTTTGCGCCGAGTGATTCTAAGGCAAGCAGCAGGTTCTTTGCAGAACGTTGACGAATGGAATCGTCACCATCAAAGACCACCTTCTTGTTTCCCAACGCAGCAAGAGACATCGCCAAGTAGAGAGTCGTGCCGCTGTTTCCCACATCGACTCGCACCTCGGCCAGTCCGCCGCCCGCGTCCAGTCCGCCGCCCGCGTCCACACCACCGCCGCCACGGCTACCGCGAACCCCAGACGATATCGCAAGCCCAGCAAGCCCCGGACTCCTTAGCTCTGTGCGCTTGTCTCGAACAATGCACTCGACTCCCCATGCTTGCAAAACGCGAATACAACTCTCCGTGTCTTGAGAGTGGAGGAGGTTATGAATCGTGCTTGTCCCTTCCGCAAAACCTGCAAGAAGCAAGGCACGAATGCTATGACTTTTTGAACCAGGAACAAGCACTGTCCCCGTAAGCG
>JACSEG010000095.1_pt1 | contig 17061 bp, 16 predicted proteins | sample 8225521 | NCBI WGS metagenome assembly JACSEG01 (sample SAMN15705060, study PRJNA637333) | viral metagenome | isolation source: viral RNA from sea star tissue | host: Pisaster ochraceus | place: USA:Santa Cruz | collected 2018
AAAAAGAGATACGACATTTTGAAACAGAACAGAAAAAGTTAAAAGAGGATATGGGAGAGTTGGGCGGAACCAATATCTCATCTCGTGCATTGATAGTAAACATAGTATTTGCTGCGTTGATCGTATTGCTACTCGTGGCACAGCTAGGGTTTCAGTGGTTGCCCGCGTTTGTCTCGTTGGAAATTGCCTTGTTTCTCATGTCGTTTAAAATCATTTTGATGATATACGAACAGCACAAGCAATATCATTCTATGTTCTGGATTCTTAACACCATGGAGTATCGCCTCGATCTTTTGTTTAAAATGACAAAAAAAATAGAAAAGAAACTGGACAAAGAACTGGACAAAGAATCGGACAAAGAATCATAGTAAGCCCAGCTCGCGGAACAGCCTAGCCCGCGAAACACACCGCAGAACAGCCCGAGCCCGCGAAGCGAGATGCTAGGGATAAAGTCGCGTCTGTGCCCAGTCGGTTTTGTCTTCTTGAGAGCGAAGTGCATAGACGATTCTATCGTGTAGTCTATCGCTGCTTCCTTGCCAGAACTCGAAGTAGTTTGGATCTAAACGATAGCCAGTCCATTCGGACGATAGGGGGACCTCGTTGCCTTCCAGCTTTTGTTCTGTAATTCGGCATTCTTCTTCCAACTGCATTCGAGAAGAAACTTCTCTACTCTGTCGAGAGATGTAGGCGCTTATTTGACTATTTCGGGGACGACTACGAGCATAGTCTTGAACCTCTTCGCGTGCAAGTTCTGTTATTGTGCCAGAGATGCGAACCTGTCTTTGCAATGCATTGCTGTACCAGAGGATCTGAGCCTGAGGATTATGAGAGATCTCTCTACCTTTCTGACTCTCCCTGTTGCTGAACCAGCAAAACCCCTGATCTGCACTCGCATGTTTTAACAAGACCATTCGTACACTTGGCTTTCCATGCGTGTCTGCGGTGGCGATGGCTATTTCGTTGGTGTAGCGCATCGTGCGTGATGCTTCTTTTTGCCACAGTTCCCATATGGTCCAAGGAGATCCATCGAGATCAGATTCAAGAAGTCTGCTCTCGTCATATCGTGGGTGTTCTTTTTTCCAATCCATACAACAGTATACAGTATACAAGATTGGAACATTTAAAAAATCACTACGCCACTAACTCACTACGCCATTAACTCACTTAGGAAATTACTATAGCGTATGAAAGAAGAGCAGGGTGGCTTCAGACAAGGAAGAAACAGATGTAGCATAGCGACCGCTTTCTGTCAGAGTCGTGCATGCTTTTTCCAATTCTTCTCTACATCGAACAATCGTTTCGTCATGAGAAAAGATATAGCCATCCATCGCTGCCTTGATAATGCGAACTAGGAAGAAAAGAAAGTTCTGATATCGCTCTTTTTCGGCGTCATTACGCTCTTTGTGCATTTGTAACGCTTCTTCGGCAGTATATGTCTCTAAGAGCACACGATGAAGGTTTAAGAGTGACTGATACACCCGAGGACGAGGCGTTTTCCCGTCATTGGCTGTCTTGACTGTCTTGCCTGTGGTGGTATTTTCGGTATTCCCTTCTACGGCAGCCATCCTGTCCACCATGCTCACCGTTTCTGTATTCCCTTCTGCCTTAGAGACTCCTATGCTTTGCAGTGCAAGTAATTCTAGATTTTGGACCACAAAAAGACCAAGACGAAGGAAATCATGTGTAGTGGGGTCGTCTATGTTTTTCATAATGAAATAATGTGATAAACTCAGTATAATAGAAAAAACAAGGTGGCGTAGCTCAGGGGTAGAGCACGCGGCTCATATCCGCTTTGTCGGGGGTTCAAATCCCTCCGCCACTAGTCTTGTGACACTATGTATTTCGTATAGGGAATTCTTTTAGTTCTATGCTAAATGTACTTCCCTTTGAAATCTCGCTTTTAAGATGAATTTCCCCCGCGATGTCGTGTATTATTTTTTTTGCAATACTGAGCCCCAGCCCGAGCCCTTTTTTCTGCAACGAAGTTTGAGGGGGCTGTATCATCCTATAAAAACGCTCAAAGACCTTTGACTGCAGGTGCGGCGAGATACCATTCCCACTATCTTTGATATGGATAAGAACAAGACCGTCCCCTCCTTCTATTTTGACAAGAACCTTGCTTAAACGAGGAGAAAACTTAAACGCATTGTCCAGCAGGTTTCCAAGAGCTATATAAAAGAGTGAGGCTTTTGCTCGTACATGCAATGGTTTTTTACAGGGCTCAAACTTAATGCGGTCTCTCTGCTTCTGTTCTAGATGCTCGTCTAAGAAATCTCCTATTAATTTGTCAATCAAGAACGTTTCTGTGGGACAGTCATCTTTTGAATGATCGGGAGAATGAAGATGTATCAAGGACGAAACAATGTGTTGTATGCGGACGCTTTGAGACAGGATGCTTTGCAGTCTTTGATGTTGCTTTGACAACGATTTCAACGACAAAAGATATTCTGCATAGCCATGAATCATGGTAAGTGGAGTGCGAATCTCGTGGGAGATGTTATGAATAAACTCTTCGTTTTTTTGCTTCTCTTCTGTTTCAGAAGCATCCTTTTTTATAAAAAGAAGCAGGCACAAAGACTGTGTCTCAAAAGTTTCGACATGGATCTCAACGGTCCATGTATGCTCAAAAAGACGCAAGGATATACTGCTTTTCGTTTTTTCTCTAAAACAGCGAAGGAGCTCCTGCTCGAGTTTGTTGCTTAGGAAGACATAGAGCACATGGCTTCCTATCAAGGAGTCGGATCTTGTTATGTTCTGAATCTTTTCGTTGGCATCCACGATGATCAAGTCTTTGTCGATCACACACCAAGAGAGGGAGCTCGCTGCCTGTCTGAGCAATCGTAGTATGAAAGGAGAAGACGGCTTAGTCATTTACTTGTTTCGGCTTAGTCATTTGCTTGTTTCCGCTTAGTCATTTACTTGTTTCCTTAGATAGTACCCCATGCCATGTTTTGTCTTTACGAGATGTCCTTGTGTGTCCAGCTTTTTTCGAAGCGAAGAAAGGTGCACATCGATAGCCCGTTCGTAACCCTTGTAACTATTCCCTCGTATTTTTTCAAGGAGCACAGCGCGTGAAAAAACCTTTCCAGGCTCTCTTAGAAGGAGCATAAGAATATGCCACTCTGTGGGAGTAAGGTAGATCTCTTTTTTGCCTACCCAAATCCTTTTTTCTTCGACATCCATCTGCACGCCGTGGTAGCTCAGAACGGAGTCATCACTTGTCTTTTCCTCTGTCTCTTTCTTTTCGTCTTTTCGATTCTTTTGCCATAAATTTTTGATTCTTCCTAACAAGAACTTGGGGCTAAAAGGCTTACTGATGTACTCGTCGGCACCGAAGTCGTATCCATACAGTTTGTCATCGTCCGAGTTGCGAGCACTGATAATAACAATGATGGGCTGCGAATGCTCTCTCTCTTTTCGAATCCACGAGCAAAGAGAAAAGCCATCAAAATCAGGTAATCCAATATCCAAGATAACGATGTCCGGAAGAAAGGTCGGCAGGAGGGACATCGCGGTTTTTCCATCATGGGCAAACTTGACGTGATTGGAAAACTCCTGGACACTCAGTAGCAATACATTGCAGATTTCTGTGTCGTCATCAATGATGAGAATGTTCGGAAGTTTTTCCGTGCTCATACGTACATACTAGTATTTTTTAGCGTTCTTTTTTAATTAAGGTCAACGTGTGTGCCATCTATAGCATAGATAGTTAGCTCATTGATGATGCTAAGCATGTCTCCTATTCTTTCAAAAGTACGAATAAGACTAATCAGTGACAGCACGCTTTCGTTTGGAAGCTCTTGCCCATCAAAGGTCCTTATCAGTTTTCTATTATGCTTTCTATAGTTCTTGTCTAAGCTGTCGTCCATCTCCGCTGTTTTTCGAGCAAGTGAGGCATCTTTTTTGATAAGAGCATTGATGGTGCCATCAAGCATTTCAAAAAGAACCTTCTTCTGTTCATTGATATGTACTTGTAGGGAATCGATTTGCTGCTGCGACACGAGCTCGAGCTTGCTACACATGGTTTTGATGTAGTCAGCGATTTTTTCGTACAGTGAGGCAGTCTTTATGTACGCAACAAAGGAACGAAGATCAGAGGCAACGGGATGTTCTGTGGCAATTAATCGCACGCAGTTATCCTCTATGCGCTGTTGCTCTTTGTCTATGGTTTTGTCCAGAGTCACCAATTTTTTTGCCGTGATGATATCTCTGGAAAGCACAGCCTCTGTGGCCTGTGTGAGCGTTTCCGCAATGATAGAAGAAAAGCGAATAAGCTGCTTTTCTATTTCATACTGTGCATCTTCTAGATGCTTTCTTACGAACATTATTCCTCCCTACCCGAACTTGCCGGATATATAATCTTCTGTTTTTTTGTTCTTCGGTTGGTAAAACACCTCTTGGGTTTCACCAAACTCAATAACCTTCCCATTAAGAAAGAATACTATAAAATCTGATATTCTCCCTGCTTGTTGCATGTTATGCGTAACTATAATTATAGTATACGACTTTTTTAGTTCAACAATCAAATTTTCGATGACAGAAGTGGAAATTGGGTCCAGTGCGGATGTTGGTTCGTCCATAAGAATCACTTTTGGACTAATTGCAAGGGCTCGGGCAATGCAAAGACGTTGTTGCTGACCACCAGAAAGAGAGAGCGCACTCTTCTTGAGTTTGTGCTTCACTTCTTCCCAAAGCCCCGCCTTCTTTAGGTTCTTTTCCACCAAGTGATCCATGTTTTCCTTGATTCCATTAATGCGAGCCCCCCAAGCGATGTTCTCGTAAATGCTCTTCGGAAAGGGATTGGGTTTTTGAAAAACCATGCCTATGGTTTTGCGCACCTCTACAGGATCCACTCCAGCATCGTAGATGTTTTTTCCGTTTATGCGAATCTCTCCCGTTGTATGTGTTTGTTGTAAAAGTTCGTTCATACGATTGATACAGCGAAGAAAGGTGCTCTTTCCACAGCCAGATGGACCAATCAATGCGCAGATCTTGTTGTGAGGCACATCAAGCGCAATGTCTATAAGAGCATGGTTGGTGTCCGCTGGCTGACGGGACCCGTGATTATAGAAGAAGTTTAGTTTTTTTGTGCTCAGGCAAGGATGTGACATAGATTCCTATAGTTTATCTCTTTTTAATAAAGTGTTCCGTACGCTTATGGGAATAATGTTAATCAAAAGTATCAGCAGAAGGAGGGCGATGATGGCAGCCGAGCTTGTGTTATAAAATATTTGTTGAGGTCGCGATGCCCATTGATAGATTTGAATGGGGAGAGCGGTGAAGCCAGAGTACAGCCCATCGGGTTCTGTACTGATAAACGTGGCTGCCCCTATGACCACTAGAGGGGCAGTCTCTCCAACCGCACGAGAGATAGCAAGAATAATTCCCGTAATGATACGTTCCATGGAATAGGGCAAGACATGATAAAAAATGGTTTCCCATTTCGTTGCGCCTAAGGCATAACTTGAATTGCGAAGAGTGTTTGGCACAGCCCGTATGGCTTCTTGGGAATTGATAATGATAAGCGGAAGACACATCAAGGCAAGGGTGAGGGATGCAGAAAATATAGTGCGACCTTGGGTAAGTGGTTCTAGCAGTCGCACAAAAAGAGCAAGCCCCAAGAGGCCGTAAATTATTGAGGGCACTCCCGCTAGGTTGTAGATGTTGGTAGTGATAAGCGTGTTTAAGGCATTCTTTTTTGCGTATTCTTCAAGATAGATCGCCGTTGCAATACCAAAGGGTATTGAAAACAACGCTGCAAAGAAAATGATCCAGATGGAGCCAAGGATCGCTGTTCGTATTCCGGTGTCTCCAGCATCGGCTCGTTGTTCCTTGAGAACGAACGTAGGGCTAAACCAATAATGAAATCGTATTGATTCGCTGGAATCTTGTATGGAGGAAAAGATCTCTTTCTTTTGAGTGAGAGATTGGAACAAGGTCCAAGACTGTATGATCTTTTCTTTTAGCACGTGATCTCGTACAAGGTCTTGGAGGGTTTTTATGTCTTTCTCTGCAAGCGGCTCTAGGTTCCTTCGTAGGGTGGGGCGGACTCTTTCTTGGAGGATGGAAACAAGGGTTTCTTTCTTGACATCGTTCAAAGGGATTTCTTTTAGCTCGGGCACCGACCTGGTGTTCTTTGTTTTCACGTATCCAAAGTTGTTGTTCAGAATCTGAAGGAGTAGAGTCAGCAATATAAGGATAGAAAACAAAGAGGCAAGAAGAAGTATTCCCGAAGCAAGCACGGACTTTGTTCTTTTAAATTTAGATCGAGATTGGAAGGTAAGCATCAGTCGTACACTTCCCTGTATTTGTTTGCTATGTATCGTCCGACAAGGTTAAGAAGCAATGTAATAAAAAACAGAAGTATGCCGATGGCAAAGATACTGGTGTAATCTATGGTGTTGTAGCTTATGTCACCACCACTTATGCGAAGTATGTACCCTGTCATTGTTTCTGATGATTCGAGTGGATTAAACGTAAAATTTGCTCCAGCACCTGCAGCGAGCGCAGCAATGGTTGTCTCTCCAATTGCACGGGATAAGCCCACGATAAGGCTAGCGGAAACCCCTGAAAACGACGCAGGAAACACAACACGGATTGCTGTCTGAAATTTCCCTGCCCCTAAAGCATAGGCCGCATAACGAAGTGAGTTTGGTATGGAATGAAGTGCGTCTTCCACCATGGAGGTAATGATAGGAAGAATAAGAACCCCCATCATAAGCCCAGCAGAAAGATTGTTGTAAATGTTTACGTTGTTTTCTCCTATCATCTGTCTTAGCAAGGGTGTAAGAAATATTACAGCGAAGAAACCATATACAACCGAAGGTATGCCCGCCAACATTTCGAGTATGGGTTTTAGGGTTCTGCGAATTTTAGTCGAAGCAAACTCGCTAAGGTAGATTGCGGTTAAAATTCCAATGGGAGCCGCAAAGAGAAGGGCGATAAAACTCGTAAGCAGGGTTGCATTCAAGAGTGGAAGTATGCCAAGCTCTCCAATCGCAGGTTGCCATGTTGTGGAGCTAAAGAATTCCCAAAGAGATACCTCTTTGTTTTGAAAAAACAACAATGCGTCTTTCCCCAAAAAGATTACAATGGCAATGGTTATCGCTATGGAGAGCAACCCACAGGTGAAGAGGAAGGACTCAATGGTACGTTCAAGAAACTTCGGTTTGTGAATGTAGACCTGGGGCGCTGGTTTCGGTCGTGTTTTTCGTAACACAGACTGTGCTACAGTCACGCAGAAATTCTTCATAAGGTTTTTCAGGTTCTTCATCATCAACAAATGCTAATAACTACCTCGCACAGCATTAAGCCACAACTCCGTGTTCTTTTTGTTTTCTTTCTGTGATGAAATAGGAAAATATCCAACCTCTTGTATAATATAGTTTACTGTCTGTAACGTGTATGCAAGAAAGGCAGCGATTTGTGGTTTCTCAATCATGATGTTTTTTGAACTGTACATAAACAGGGGTCTCGCGAGCGGATAAAGGTTTTCGTACACGTTGTTTTCTGTTGCTTCCTGATTTTCTATGGAAAGTGCTTTTAATGTATCCTCAGATTCCTGGTAGTATGCGAACCCAAAATATCCTATCCCGTAGGTAGAACTCTGAACTCCGCGTGATAATATGTTGTCGTCCTCCGAAAGTTGCAAAGAAGATGTCTGTAAAAGCAATTCTTTTTTATGATCGAATACGGCTTCCACAAAAAAGTCAAAGGTACCACTATCGGTTCCAGGAGAAAACTTCTCTATGGCTTCGTCAGGCCAGGCTGGGTTTACATCGCTCCACTTTTCAGAACGAAATATGGTGGCCAGAGTTGCGAGGCTTACATCAGTAACCCAGGTATTCTTACTGTTTACCACAACGACTAAGGCGTCAATTCCAACAAGAAACTCAAGAGGGTCTCTTCCAATTGCTTGCGCTTGCTTGGTCTCTGATTCCTTAATCGGTCTACTGGCATTCGATATGTCGGTTTCCCCCTTGGTCCATCTTTCGAAGCCAGCACCACTGCCTATGCTTTCTACGGTTATTCTTCCTGTATATCCATCTTCTCGAAACAGGTCTGCAAGTGTTTCTACTATGGGATACACGGTTGAGCTGCCGGCTACAACGATATTTCCGACAACTTTTGCAACATCGATCCCAGGAATCTGATCTGCGCCCTGATCTATCTGCCAATTATTTGGGTTTTTTGATTCTTCTGGAGTGCCAAAGGCAAAAACTCCGAAAACAATACTCATATATATGTATATGAAAGTAGCGATTAGTCTTTTCATATAAAACTCCTTTTGCTTGGTTTTCTTCATGCTACATTGTTATTTAGAAAAGAAGGTTAAATAAGCATTAAGAATTTGTTAAGATTATGCTTTCGCACGAGTAAGGTATGATTTTGTACACAAAAATCATGTTTTTGCACGAATAAGGTATGTTTTTGCACACGCAAATCATGATATACTGCAGATAGAGAGGTAAATCTTTGGGGAAAACGAGGAGCTTTGGGGAAACTATGGAAAAACGAGGAGCTTTGGGGAAAACGGGTATGATCGGGCGAAAATGTCATATGTCAGCAAGATTTGCTGTTCAAAGTCAGATGATATCTATAGTATATGTAGTATGCTGACGGCATTTTAAAAGAAAAGTACTTCTATATTTTCTCAAAAAAAGATGTTGATACCTCTTGCAAAAAAAAGTACTTTTTTTGTATAATGTTATCAATTAAAAATACTTTTTAAAAAGGAGATAATCGTATTATGACAAACATAAAAAACAAACAAACGCAATTGGTTCTAGCATCATTGACAATGATGGTATTACTACTATCTGCTTCTTGTACACCCGCTACTACCGGTGTTGCTGGGAACCCGCTTGAAGGAGCATTGGTCTACACAAGCATTAACGGTATGGTTGGGACGGCAATAACAGCAGTTACCCCCACGGGACTTGGTCCTGAGGGAGCAACAGCAAGCTATGCTATTAACCCAGAACTTCCTTCAGGTCTCGAGATAAACGCAGACACAGGTGAAATTTTTGGAACACCGCTTGCAGCAGCGGCAGCGAGTGACTTCACAGTAACCGCAACGGGAACAGGTGATTATTCTGGTACTCTTGAGGCAACTGTTTCTATAACGGTAGAGGAACAAGTCGTACTCGAATCATTAACAGGTCCCCTAAGCTATGCAGCCATTACTGGTACAGTTGGAGAGCAAATAATAGCAGTTAGTCCTACGGGACTTGGTCCTGAGGGAGCAACAGCAAGCTATGCTATTAAAGACGGTGCAGCACTTCCCTCAAGTCTACAGATAAACGCAGCAACAGGTGAAATCAGCGGAACGCCGACACAAACTGGATCTAATACTTACACGATAGTTGCAACGGGAACAGGTAATTACACTGGCTCTCTTGAGGCAACTGTTTCTATAACGATACAGAGAGCGGGTACAGAATTAACAGGAACCCTGACCTATGCAGACATTACTGGTACAGTTGGAACAGCAATAACAGCGACTAGTCCTACGGGAATTGTTCCTGCAGAAGCAACAGCAAGCTTTGTTATTAAAGAAGGTACTACAGCACTTCCTGATGGTATAAGCCTTAACCCAGACACAGGTGTAATCAGTGGAATGCCGAATGCATCGGGAACTGCTTCCTACGCAATAGTTGCAACGGGAACGGGCGATGATTACTATGGTACTCTTGAGGGAACTGTTTCTATAGAGATATCTGAAGCATCAGGCATACTATTAACAGGAACCCTAAGCTATACAGACATTACTGGTACAGCTGGAACAGCAATAACAGCTGTTACTCCTACGGGACTTGGTCCTGCAGGTGCAATGGCAACCTATAGCATTAAAGCAGGTACTCCAGCACTTCCTGATGGTCTAGAGATAAATGTAGCAACAGGTGAAATTTCTGGAATACCAACTGAGCCTGCAGCATCTGTTACTTACACGGTAGTTGCAGCGGGAACAGCACCCACTTATACTGGCTTCCTTGAAGCAACCTTGTCTATAGATATAGCAGGTATACCATTGACTGGAACCCTAGTCTATGCAAGTATTGACGGTGTAATTGGAACGGAAATAGCAGCGGTTACTCCTACAGGACTTGATTCTTCGGATACAGTATCAGTAATCTATACCGTCAATCCAGCACTTCCTGAGGGTCTAGGGATAAATAGAGACACAGGTGTAATCAGTGGAACACCGATTGCGGCTTCAATCATTGACTATCTAGTAACGGTAACGGGAACGGGTATCTACACTGGTTCTCTTGAAGCAACGATTGCCATAATGATACCGGGCACAGAATTGACGGGAACCCTGTCCTATGCAAACATTGACAGTGTGGTTCAACAGGACATAACAGCAGTTAGTCCTACGGAACTTGGACCTGAGAATGCAACGATAAAGTATACCATTGATCCAGCACTTCCTGATGGCTTAGCCCTTGACCCAGCAACAGGTGAAATCAGTGGAACAGCAAATCAATCTTCAGAAGGATATAACAATAGAAATTCTGTGGCAGGGGATAATATATTCACGGTAACGGCAACGGGAACAGGTATTTATACTGGTTCTTTTGAAGCAACGCTTCAGATAGTGATAAGTCAAATTCCAATGGAAGGAACCTTGGTCTATGCAACAGACATTACCGGTACAGTTGGAACAGATATAGACGTAATTACTCCAACTCTAGAAGTTGTGGTAGGAGCAACAAGCGGTATTGTCAATGCTGTTGAGACACCACTTCCTGAGGGCTTAAACATTGACACAGTCACAGGTGAAATCAGTGGAACGCCGGCTGGACCTTCAGATGGTACTTACACGATACTTGTAATATCAACAAACTATGATTATTCTAGCACCATTTCCACAGAGGTCAGAATAGTAATAACGGAATAACTATGTTTTTCGAAACTAGTTAACCATACTAGTTTCGAGCAAGCCCCGTGGTAGATGCCACGAACGAAAAGGATCCTGATCATTGCTATGCAATATCAGGGTCCTTTTCTCTATTTTGTAATGGAACTGGCTGGCTCCCCCTCGCTACCAGCGGCTCTGGCTGGCTCCGGCTACCAGCGGCTCCCGAACCCCAAAGTATTGAACAATAATCAGTTTACATGCTACAATAGATACCATGTCAATTTTAAACATGTACATAGATCAAGAAGAGGGAGAGTATCCTACGGTTCTTCATGATGATGTTGATTTTGAAGGTGAGGTTGAATCATCAGAGTCAATGCTTATAAAAGGGAAGATAAAGAATTCAAAAATAAAGGCATCTATGATCATGGTTTTTCAATCAGGTTTTCTTGGCAATCGAGTGAACACAGATACCCTTGTGGTATTGGGCACAGTCGAAGGGTCTTTTGAAGTAAAGAAGAATCTCTGTCTTGCAAGGGGAGGGAAGATAGATGGTACGACAAGTACCTCTAAGCTTCTTGTTGAAGAGGGAGGGACATTGCATGGAAGCATAAAAATGAAGACTGTCCACACCCAAGCAAATAGAAAAAGCGAGTAAAAGACCTAAATAATTGTCTTTTTAATGTCGATACGTAGTACTATCATGTATACTGCTCTTCAAAAAATCACAGTGCTTTCTCTTTTTACGTGTTTTTCGCTTACCATGTTGAGTGCACAAAACACAGGGACAGTTGCACCATATTCTTTGTATAAGCAAGGACGACTCAGGGAATCCATCGAAAATTCGCTGATATTGATCGAACGTGATAAGAATAACATTTCTGCCTACGCTGTAGCAGGGCTTTCGTATCTTGGGCTAAAGCAATGGTCTAAGGCTCTCGAAATAAGCAAAGAGGGGTACAGGCTTGCCCCAAACGACCTTCGCTTATTAGCAACCATAGGCGAAGCGTATTACGAGTTAAACAAAAACGAGCTAGCTCTTGAGTATCTGTCACGATATGTGTTACTTGGTCAGCAGGGAAAACTAAAGCACTGGATGTACTACTACATGGCGGTCATTTATAAGCGTTTAAACAAGCCACACAAAGCCGATATCGCATTGTCTGCAGCAATTTTTTATGATAGTTCAAGAATAGATTGGATTCTTGAATTAGCACAACTAAAGGAAAAAAAAGGAGAAGACAACGAATCTCTTGTATTATATAAAAAAGTTCTTAGTTTGGAACCAACAAATAGATTAGCTCGACAAAAAGTTCAGCAAGATTTATTGTCAAATTAAAAAATATTTTTATATTTTAGAATATACTATGATTATATTTTAGAATATACTATGAAGAGGTCAAAAGGAAATATATATGAAAAGAAAAACATTTAATTCTCGCTTTATCCGTGCAGTAATCATATTATTTTTATCTGTTAGTATGGCAAGCGTATCGTCGTGTAGTGATTTCAACTTTTTTAGTGCTTTTAAAAACTATCAAGTCGACATTGATAATGCCTCTGCTGAAGGACTTTTGAATTTATTGGAAAACGAAGATGTCGCCATCTATCTGTTCCAAAACAAGGACAAACGAGAGAATCTTCTTGAACGAATTAGAGTAGAGCAGGAAGGAAGAAGAACGGGTGAGGTGCTTTTATATCAAATGGCAAGCATTAGAATAATCATGGATGCAACCGTACTGAGAAATGTTCCTCAATCCTTCTTTCAAAATCTAAAAACGAGGGTTTTCTCAGAGACAGCTGCCGATGTGGATCTAGCAAGTTTTGCATTTTTTAACTTGAATTCTCTTTATGGACAAGGTGAGACCTATATCAGAGATTATATCGATGCCACTCTCCTTCTTCATGGTTTTCTTCGAAGCTTTGCTGCAACATTAAAACCTGATACGGTTGAGTTTCCCGCGAAGTTCGAATCTTCCATAGGGTTTTATGTAAATGCAGCCTTGTTTTCTGGTGCACAGAATCTTTTGTATAGATGGCATAGAGTTATTGACCTAACAGGTAACATACGCGTCCCTGTTTGTAAACCTGGGGCTGTAGGTTGTGAGGATGTTGATGATTACAAGGACGTGCTCATTCGACACTTGTTAGAACGAACTGGATACGAGAACATTTTTATCTTACAAATCAAAGATTATGAACCCCCCGCATTAACTGCTGGTCTGCCCGGCTTCAGTTTTAAACAAACTTTTCTTTCAGAAGGGTTCCTCTACGATGGAGCAACTCGTTTTGCAGGAAACAACGAGTTTTCTGTTATCTTTGACGCGGGAGGGCAGACAGACCTCACTGAATTGTTTCAACCATGATAAAAACAAATTTTGCTAATAATGATATGATAACAGGGGAAAAAGGAGAGAAGAAATGAAAAAAAAGATTCTACTTACGTTGCTCATAGGCTTTTTTACTACGCTTGCTGTATCGGCACAAGACATATATCATAGAGATATACAAGCAATCAATCCGCGTGTTATGGGCATGGGAAACGGTTTTACAGCGCAGGCCAGTGGTTTGCATGCTCTTGTTACTAATCCAGCAGGTATAGCCCGTTCATTTACTGCGCATCTAGAGCGAAGGTCAGAGGTAACTGCTTTTTCTCTCTCCTTATGGACACAGCCTTATCCAGCAGAATTATTTTCCGCATTAGGACAGTTTATCAATGGAGATGGAGCGGGGCTTAATGTGTTTGGAACGACAGGGGTTCAAGTTGGTGCAGATCTCCATGGAGGATATCTTACACAGAACCCCTGGGGGAGCCTAGCCTTTTCACTGTCAAGTATAACCGACGTAGATAGTCACACGGATAGTTCGTTCGATTTCCTTGTCGGGACAGCCATAAGTAAAGTACAGTTTGCTGCTGGATATGCATATGAATTTGATCTATCGGGTATTTTGTTACGCCTAGGTGCGAGTGTTCGTCCTTTATTCCAGACACACAATAGTTTGACAAGAAGAGGCGTTTTTACAGAATATGTAAACGCAGGCAATGATCCTTTTGTCGTATTTAATTCTTTGGAAGGGCTTCATGGTTTTTCCGTTGCACATGATGTCGGCGTTCAACTAGAGTGGGCAGGCTTTACGATTGGAGCAGACTTACATAACGCATACGCTCCCATTTTCTATACATCAGGGGCATTTGCTGAGTACATCACCACGTTTGCTGGCACTCCTCCTGCTAATTCTTACCGATTCCCTCTTACCATGAATATTGCACTTGCTTATAATTTAGAGATTCCAGCTATAGATTGGCTAGAACAATATTTTGATTTCACTCTCTATTTTCAGTTGACCGACCCATTTTTCTTGTCTGTTCCGGCGGGAGAGACAACACCCAATTTTCTTACACGGATAAATACAGGAGTCGAATTCGAGGTCGTAAAACCATTTATCAAGGTTCAGGTGGGAATGAACAAAGGGGGCCCTACGTTTGGAATGGGCTTTGATGTTTGGTGGTTTGATTTGTCATTTGCGTTATACACAGAGGAGAAAGGGGACATACGAGAAAGAACCACGCCTGGCTTTGTCACAGAATTAGCGTTTCGTTGGTAAGAAAGACTGTTTTAGCTGCTCTGTCAATGATCTGTTGGAGTAGACTTGATTTTTTACATTGAATTACTCTATACTTATAAAAACAAAACGAGAAAAATTGTCTCCTTCGTCTAGTGGTTAGGACTCAGGATTTTCATTCCTGCAACAGGGGTTCAATTCCCCTAGGAGATATTTTCTGGGCCGCTAGCTCAGTTGGTAGAGCAACGCCCTTTTAAGGCGGTGGTCGCAGGTTCAAATCCTGCGCGGCTCATATTTCGAAGGTAATATGAAAACTAAACCAAAAGTGTCAGGCATAGTAACTAGTATATGTCTGATACTATTACCATTACTTTCCTCCTGTGCCTCGTATAGGCAAGAACTACAGTATGCCTATACAGAGCTTGCGAACAAAGAATACGAAGAGAGAAATTACACGAAGTCTTTGGAGTGGTTTCTTAAGGCGGAGAAATATTCCTCTGCTCTTTCCATTCAAACAAAGAAGATTGAACTGTACTTTCTCTTAGAGAAGCCTGAAGAGGCTCGAAAGGCATTGGACGCGGCACTTAAAAAAGATCCTAAAAACGAGATAGTTCTTGAATACGATGCGTATTGGTATCTTCTTAATTCTCAAAATCAAAAAGCAATCGAAAAATATGAATTGCTATTGATGAAGAACGAGTTCGATGTTCGAAACCTAGGCAATCTTGCCGTCTTGTATGGAAGAACAAACGATTTGGACAAATCCATTGAGTATTTTCAGAAAGCTTTTCGTATATCAAGTGACAATATCATCCTCATACGGAATTATTTTCAAGTGTTACTCTCTTCACAAGAAGGGAAGGGTCCTGACACGGTAGCCGCCGACACGGTCGCAACTGACACGGTAGCCACCGACACAGCGACAGCAGCCGACACAGCGACAGTAGCCGACACAGCGGTCGCCACCGACACGGTGGCCGACACAGCGAAGCAGAAAGACAGAGTAACGCAAATACATGCGCTGGTGGAAGCGATTGAATCACAATACCAGAAGACCCTAGTCACTTCTGATGAAGTGCGAGAGATAGCAAATTCCCTGTTACAGAAAGATTTGTTTGATGATGCCTATGTTCTGTACACCGCCCTTCTTGTGCAAGAGGAGACAAAAAAACCAGAGAAAGAATTAGTAGAAGAACCGCTGCCAGTACAGAATGACAAGCAGGCAGAAACTTATCTTAGGCTTGCAGAAATACTTCTTGCGAGAGATCATACTCTTGAACTCAAAAACGCTTCTGCAAAAGGATTAGAATATTTAAAGATGTCCCTAGAAGGGGAGGTAAAGACAAGGTCAGAAGCCAATAAAGACAGTTTGCGTAATATCCTTACACAGGTCGGCGCACCTATTTTAAAAGAGCGTATCAACGATCTTTTCTCTCAATATGAAATATCTACAGAAGCATTGGAGCCTCGTCCGGAAGAGGTGACGCCGCCACTAGCAGAGCCGCCAGCGGAGCCCGGTTCGGAAGCAACAACACCCCCAGCAGAACCTAGCCCGGAAGCTACAACACCATAGCCTAGTCTAGGAGCTAATGCAGGAGGGGGCTTGTTTGAACGAAAACGCGTAGCCTGTAGTGTGTTGAGCTATGAATAGAGTTTAGAGGAAAACGCGTAAATCCTAGAGAGTTTTAGAGAATCCTAGAGGATGTCGTCTTTGTTCTTTTCTTTGAGAATTCTTTCGATTGGTTCTTTGCATAAAGCGAACGTGTGTTCTGGACTTTTGGATGCATCTATGGCAAAGTGGGGGATTTTGGTTTTTATAAGATCTAGTATGTGAGGAGAATTTTCCTTATACAGATCCAGCCTATGATTTATCATTTCGAGAGTATCATCGTTTCTTTGTATTAAAGGCTCTCCGGTTATATCGTCTTTGTTTGCAACCTTGGGGGGACGATTCAGAATGTGATAGACACGATCTGATCCTGGGTGTATACGTCTTCCAGAGAGACGCTCTCGTATCATGTCAAAATCAACGTCCAAGGATATAAATAGATCGAGATCCAATGAATCACAAGTCCAAGTAGTCTGTTGCGTGGTTCTTGGAAAACCGTCAAGAATAAATCCATTTTGCATGGTGGTTTCTTTTAGTTTATTCTCCATTATCTGGATGGTTATTTCGTCAGGAACAAAATCTCCTCGTGCAATCAATCCTCGTACCGTGTTCCCCAATGATGATTCTTGTCGAATGATATCGCGAAAAATCGCCCCTGTGGATATGGATGTAATAGAGTATGCTTGTTCGAGTAGTTTACAGAGAGTCCCTTTCCCAGAACCTGGAGCTCCATATATACAAAGTCGTAATGTTGTTTTATTACGTGTTTTCATTATACTTATCTCAGTGTATAAGAAACAATCTTAATGAGCAATGAGCACGGCTGAAACGCTGATTATTGTTATTTTTATTATTGCACGAAATAGGTTGACACATTGTTCGCCTTTTGATAGAATTGATATTGCACGAGTTAATCGTGTTTCTTAATGAGATAAGAGAAGGGAAGTAAATTAATTAAAATTGTATGTACTACATGGAAATTATGGAGTCAATTTATACAAAAATAAAAAAATGTCAAGTTCAA
>JACSEG010000096.1_pt1 | contig 16992 bp, 16 predicted proteins | sample 8225521 | NCBI WGS metagenome assembly JACSEG01 (sample SAMN15705060, study PRJNA637333) | viral metagenome | isolation source: viral RNA from sea star tissue | host: Pisaster ochraceus | place: USA:Santa Cruz | collected 2018
ATGTCAAGCAAACGCTCTAACCAGCTGAGCTAACCACCCTTATTCTATAACAAAACCTAAAAACAGTATTAACGAGTCTTCGTTGAATCCACTGCATATCTCATGAACGTTTGTAAATTGTTCTAGACTTTGCTTTTCGTGTAAAAAGTATTCAATGTGCTGTGCATTGTTCCTGAAATCGTGTTGTAAACGAAACAGGATCATTCCAGCAATATTCGTAAAAAGTTTTGTGCTTACGATTTCAGACTTTAACTGCTTTAATCCATCATAGGCGTTTTGAAGAAAAAAATCTAGTGCCTTTTCGGTAAAACCTGTATAAAGAGTAAAATTCACATCATCGAATGTTACCTTAAATCGAAAGGTTTCTAAAGCACCTTTTTGTACAGGAGAGCTTTTGACGAACGACTGCACATCTTTATTAACAAAGTATGATAGATGAAAGACATTTTTTATAAGGTCTTTGCTTGCATTCGAATATGCAGATATTATAGATTCTTTCATCTCAATAATGTAATATAACTAAGGCTGAGATAAAGATTATTTATTCTTCACTCAGCCTTAATCACCGTTGTAACACACTATATATTTATATTAAAAAATAATGCTGTGTTAAAACCCTAGGATCCTGTGTCTGTTGATCCTGTATCACCTGCAGGCTTATAATTATACTTCTTTCTTTCTTGGAGAAACCTAAAATACAATTCCACATCGTTTGCACGAATGGACGCTTGCTGTCGCTCAAAAGAACTTTCTCGTATTATTTCCCAAACATCCTCGTGATTAATCGAATCATTCAAATCAATGCTTGCCTTGTCATGAAGAATCGTTACGTCTCTGATGTAGGTTACCATGTCCTCGTTTACAAGATACGATGGATGAACTATTTTGATTGCTTTTATAAGTCTGTATGCAGAGTTTTGTGGATATAAAGGAAGCTGTGTGTCCACTTCGTTTATTAGGTTTACATATTGTGGGTTTGTCCAAGTCACTGTCTTCCAACCAACAAAATTAAGTCCTCCAAACGAGTACTCATAGGTATTTCCGTAACTATCCTCTGTAATAAGAAATAGTCGTTCTTGGTTGTTGAGACCATATACAGTCATTCTTGCCTGATATACTTCACCAACATTATCTATGCTACCGAAGCCGTTGAATAGCGTATTATCTTCTGTGTTATATGGGCGAAAAGGGGGCTGAATCTCGTATGACATTTCATAATTGAAATTAGGAAAGAAAGCCCGAATACCCAATACAGATTGTCCCTCGTATTGACCCTTAGTCACTAAAACAGGTTTTATCTGACTTTTTGCAAATACGATAGGATATTCCAAAGAACTTGCTGGCACTATCCTCCAATTATCTATTGTGTATGGCTTTTTTAGTTGACTTACTTCTTCTGCCGAAACGGACAAGTAGAACTGTGAACTAAAGTCATGAGTAAGAGCCTCCACTTCTGGACCGCCTGCTGAAAGAACGGAAAAATCAATAAGAACACTACCAACGTCAGCCTCCGCGTCCGCACTAGCCGTGCCTGCTACATTTCCTGTGTCTGCTGTAGTATCAGCAACTTCCTGAGAAAATGAATGATATGAAACAAAGAATAATATAAGTACTACGAATAAACATCTTTTCAACATAATAAAAAACCTCCTGAGCATATATTTTGTACACATGCTATATTAATATATCATTAATTATTATTGTAATTATACTATAATTATATATATTTGTGTCAAGATTGCAAGTTCTTTTCTGTGTAATTATTGTTAATGAAGAGAAAAAAATCGACATCCGCATAGTAATTATTGATATTAACTCGAATCCATTCCGTTAAATCTTGCATGAGCACACTTTCTATCTTCTTCTCGGATTTAAGAAAAAGAAACAAAAGTTTTCTTTCTCCAACCAAAGAATAGATTAAATTGTCCAACGATACCGAGTTTAACAAAGAATTTTCTAGATAGATAGATTGTGGACCAAGAAACAATTCTTCTACAAAGAGCTCTATGTCTGAATATCGTGATAGATCTCCTGCAAAATCATTTTTCATTGGAATGTTGTGCACTTCTGCAACATAGGTACCATCTTTCGTTATCGATGGATAGTGAAAAACCTTTGCTTCTAACGTACGTGACGAGCTAAAAAATACGTACACAGACAGAGAATAGAAAAAAACGAGCACGATGAAGAGGAAGACAGCGAGGATTTTTCGTGATTTAGCGAATCTGAGATACATCAAAAAGCTCCAAATATTGTTCTATTCCCTTCGCTATGCTTTTTGCTAAGCGATCTTGGTGTGATTCTTGCAAGAGAAGATACCCTTCTTTGGGATGAGAAACAAAACCTAATTCGATAAGTATGGCTGGCATCTTTGTATTGCGGACAACGTACCATTCGTTTTCTTTTATCCCTCTGTTAATAAAACTACGATCGAGTGCGCTTTCCATAGATAATAATACTGACTTTGCAAGTTCTATGCTTTCTAGTGTTATTTCGCTATCTCGAAGATTGTTTAATATGGGATAGAGATACGAGTTCTCTGTACCCTGACTTACAAGATCCTTTCTTGTGTATTCTGGAGGCAGGTGCCATATCTCATATCCGTTTGCTGTTGCGTTTAACGCTGCATTTGCATGAACCGAAATGAAAAGCATGAGCTCTCCGTCTTTTAAGACACTCAGATACTCGTTTGCCAAGATGATTCTTTCTTCCAGAGAAAGATATTCGTCACTGTCTCTTGTAAGAACGATTTTTAAATTGGGAAAGTTCTTTGTAAGATACTTGTTTACGAGGAGCGAAACATCGAGAACTACGTCTTTTTCCTGTACCTTATGCTTCTTTTTCTTGTACGAGATACGCCCCACAGCCCCTAGGTCCTTTCCCCCATGTCCAGGATCAAGGATTACCATGACAACCCTACTGTCTGTATACTTCGATGAGTCGTCCTCCTTGAATTCATATATGTCTTCTACGTTTGCGCGGGAAAACGGAAACGATTCTATTCCAGAAAACACGTCCTCAAATACGTTCTTGGTGAACTTTGTGATATATAATCCGTTTTCGTTTTTTTTGAGAGGATCTATTCTGTATTGCTCTTGAAAATTGACCAGTATAAACGGAAGATCGATATTAAAGCTCACTACCTTCGTTCCTTTTACAAGTAGTCCCGAATTGTATGGAACATCCCAGTAAATGATAATGTTTTCGGTTTCGGAGTACTCTATCAAAGAGCTATCTGTGTCGTTGTCGGCGGTGCTCATATGCACTGCATAGAAAACAAAGAGCAGGAGAAAACTATACGTTATAAATAATGTGTAATGTGATCGGGATTCTGACATAATATTTTTCGAAGATAGTATAAACCTTGCCACCCTCCTCTCAAAAATGCTCTCCAGATAATTTTCTCAAAAAAAAGCACTTCCTTGGTTCTGCATCTATTATCAGTATATACTAGTTTTTTTTCTCCTGCTATTTCAAGTGCTGTGGTTACGTCCACAAAAGTCCACGCTCCCTTCTTCTTTTTGTCCAATTCTTTCCAATTCTCTGGGGAAAGAGGGATAATCATGAGCTTGCCCGTATCACGAGGATCAGAAGAACGAAGGTATGTTTCTACGCATCTTTTTTCTTCTTCCGAACAGACAAGAAGCTCCTTCTTTTCGTCTACCTCGTACGATCTCCACGGAGCGTAGAGGTTTTGTCTCTCCACAGAAAAAAGAAAGTTGCTTGCTTCTTCGTCGATCTCTACGTCTACGAAAAAATCAGCAAGAAAGAATGCCGCTCTTCGATCGATTCGTTCTCTACTACTGTCTTGTAGCACGAGAGACGCTGTCTTTTCTGTGTTGTTTCTCGGAAGGAGCGAGCGTTCACCTACTTTCTTATGCACGTAGATTGCACGGAGCCCTTCGGGGTTCTCGGGGTCTTCTTGGAGTTTTTGAAAGAATCCAGAAGAGAGCCGGAGCGAAGCCTCTATTTTCTCTTGAAGAAACGAAGTCGTCTGTAGTGCCGATATTTTTCCAGGAAGAGAGATAAGAGCTCGCTCAGCCGTCACAGATCCGCTCTTTCCTGGACGAGCGAGAGCGTTCTCTTTGTTCAAAAACCACATCATGCTCGGGTCGCCGGATTCGCCAGCCCTGCGCTGGTCGCCAGCCCCGCGCAGGCTACCAGGGTCGCGCAGGTTGTCCAGCGCAAGCTGTACTGCGATCATAGAAAGGTTTTCCCGATAGTACATGGGAGCAGTCCACCCAGACATATATCCACCCGATAGTCGTGCTGCCAACTCGCCAATGTAGGGAAGCGAATCTTCAAATATGATGTCCGCCTTACAAATGCCGTGCGTCAAGCCAAGCGCTCGTGCACCCTTCTCCATTTCCTTACATGCCTGCTCTTGCAAGGGCCTGTCTAGCACGGACGGGATGCTATGTCCAACTTCGATACAGTAGGGATTAAAAGCGGTATGCCTATCTGCTATTGCAAGGACAAAAAACTCTCCTCTGTAGAACACAGCATCTATGCTAAGCTCAGGGCCCTGTAACTTCCTCTCCACAAGCACCTGCTCTTTCTTGCCGAGGTTGTGCCTTAGGGCTAGATCAAGACCAGCATCTAGTTCTGATTCCGAGTAAAGAGTAAGTACACCCCTTCCTCCCATGTTGTTCAGTGGTTTTACTATTACAGGATAGACTATGTCGCGAAGCTTCTCTTTGCATGCTTCTCTTCCCTCGTTCGTGGATAAATCGAGCAACACAAAATCAGGAACCCTAACTGCATGGTCTTTCAAAACCCTTCTCATTTCATCTTTAAAGACAAAGTTCCTTGCGAATTCGGGTTTGATTCCCGGTAAATCATTCTGGGTAGCTATGCGAGAAACCGCATAGCTAAAATCCGTACCTGCCGTCAGGACTGCCACTATTTCAAAGCTATCTTGCGTCTCTCGTATCCTTTCTTTTATCGCTGTCTCGTCACAAAGATCAATGTTCCAAAAATCATCACAGTACGTTCTTCCTGCTGCATTTGGATTTGCATCACAGGCAACGACCGCATAGTTGAGTTCTTTGATAGAAAAAAACACAGGAACCTGAAGTAACCCAGCCCCAAGAACGAGGACAGCCTTAGACATCGCTTAGTCCTTGGCTCTTGAATTCTTGATGGCATAGATTTCAAAGGTATCGCCGAGGACGAAGATCTTGCTCAGAAGATACCAAAACAAATACAGCACGTGTCCAAAGGGAAATCGTGAAGGATGAAAGCCTGTCGAACGAACTTTTGAAATTTTAAATCCCGCGTTCTTTAGTAGCTTCTTTAGTCCATGTACGGTAAACAGACTATAGTGATCCTGCGGGGAAGTCGAGCAGAACTTATGGAAATCCGAAATAGACGATATGCCGCGTGCATTCGGAACCGCAAAAGCCACGACCCCTCCCGTGGACAAGAGCGAATGCATGGTTTTAACCATGTTCTGGATCTTGGGGAAATGCTCGAGCACAAACCAGGCACTTATGACCTGTACTTCGTTTGTCTCGTGTTTTTTGAGCAACGTTCTTAATTTTTTTTCTAATGTCGGCTGATCGAGATCTAATACGTACGAGCAAGCATTGCTATATCCATTGCTAAACTCCACGGCTTCTTTGCCTATGTCAACTCCGATGGGAAGATACTCATCCTTGGGCACAATCTTCAGCATTGCCCCGTGACCAGAACCCAAGTCAAGCAGCACCTGTTTGGCACGAGAAGCTTTCTTTTTTCTCGAGCCTTTAAGCAAAGAATCTATATGGCTCATACGTTTTTTCATTCTTTTTTCTATGTTTGATAAATCTTCGATATATGTTTTGCCATATTTCTGTTGATATTCAACACCAAAGTAAGCCTGATCATAGCTTGGCATGTCCTCAAGATACGAGTACTGATACCACTGTTTCAGTGTTTCACATCGATACACGGTTCTGTTTAAGGAACGATATACCACCTTGTCGACGTTTAAGCCTAGGCTAGGATTGCTACAATAAAGAGCTTGGGACTGAGAACGAGATTCTAGAAGGAACTCAAGAAAGCCATCCAAACTAGGATGAGATTTTATAACGATGTCTTGACATTGACGAAGAAGCCGAGTGTAGGAATGGACATCCAAACAAGAAAGATAGTGCAGAAGTTCTTGCGTGTCTTCAAACGCGTGCGGGAACCCGAAGTTTGCACTTAGCGCTTGGTGGTACTCGCTTGGATTTATAAGTATTACGGGAACCCCCGCACGCAGTGCTTCGAAGACGCTGAGGCCATAGTGAGAAATAAAAAGATCATAGCGATGTATCTCTTTGTAGACATCGATATCACAAGAGATTTTCTTGATTTTGAGTTCGTCAATCTTTTGTTCCATCTCTTCGTTAAAGACAACACATGTCAGCTCGATATAGCGCGAGCGCAACACTTCGTGTATTTTTTCAAGATCTTGTATCTGCTGGGCATTGGGATAGTAGAGCACTTTTCGAACGGATCGAACATTCTGCTTAGACAGTGCAATATCAGACGGTATCGATAACCCTAGCTGATAAAAGTTTGCCTTGTACGTAAAGAGGTTCGGAATAGTGTCTATAAGGTAGTCAAAGTACTCTCTGCCCTCTCCTCCGGCATCAACGCCAATACAAGGACCATACTGCTTCCAGTTTCTTAGTTCATTCCATGAGATTTCTGGTGCATCGATTATAATCGCTTGATATGATGATCGTGGCTCGGTAACTATTTTTACTTTGTCTCTGTCCTTTTTCTTGGGCATTCTAGCAAGCAGTTTCTTGACTGCTTTAAGGTTTTCTTCATTGACATAGAGTTCCGCATTCGCAAGGGATCTGCTAAGACGAAGCGATCGAATGATGTGCCCAAGCCCGGAATTCTTAGAGAGAAAAGGAACTATTATGCATTCGTTCATCTTGTACATTATAGTAAAAACTCCTTAGCTTCCCGAATAGTTCCCCGAATAGAGGGAAGACCAGCTTGTCTATGAGTACGGCAAAATTGTCTACGTATAAGACCAGCTTGTCTATGAGTACGGCCAGAACTTACTTACGATTTTTCTAAAGTTCACGTGTTTCTTTTTTCGATTCAAAAAAAGAGCGACAGGAAAGCGTAATACTTGCTTGAAATCAAGAAACAGGCAGACGATGAGATTTATAAAAACATTTCCAATAGATTCTCGAAGACAGATGCTACTGCTTTGTAGTTTGTTTTTTGGAACAAGCGAATCTCTCTTGTTTGTTCTCTTTTGCACACGATAATATGAACTCAGCCGTATCGAAAAATTCGATTTGTATGCTCGTACTCCGAAATCATAGAGCTGCAATTGGGATTCACGAAAGCGAGCAGAAAAGCCACCTAAGCGTAAAAAATTCATTCTGTTATAAATGCCGATGTATTCGTGAGGAAAAAACGTGTAAGGATACATGGGATTATCTTCGTTTTTTGTTACCTGAAGGTTCCCAAAAGAAAACGCAGGTCTGTATGTTGACGGCAAAAGATTGTGTGTTTCGTCTTCTATTACGGGAACGGTGCAGAGCATGCATGCAGGAAGATTTTTTTTCAAAGCTTGAATGGACATCCCGTACGGGTTTATGTCTGTCCAAGAAACGAAAATTCGTTCCGCTTTGATCTGTCGAAAAGCAAGATTGATAAGATCAGCCATGGCAGCATTCCCTTCTTTGTTTGAAGGTTCTTTCTCGAGCGTATGCAGAAACTGTATCTGTGGAAACCCACGTTTTGTCTCTCTGTCAAACTCTCTCCCATCAGATCTTGCCAATGTTATCTTTCTTGTGCCAAAAGAAGAGTACTGTTCAATCACCTTGTGTATGTTTAACGATTTGTTATGAACATCATGGAGCAACAACACGTGAATGTCTAAGATATTCTGTCTATTATCGAGAAGCCCTTGTCTTTCTCGAAAGCCTTCTCTTTGTGTTTGGATAAACCCTTTATCCGTTAACAGTGTAGTATTCATCACAATTTTTACATATCTCCTTATAATTTTTATGAACTTGTTCCACAAACAATGTTTCTTTCTTTCTCTGTATTTCTTCCATGTCATCTTCGAGCACGTTCCCTAGTACTTCGTTCTGTTCAATATCCTGTGTACACATTCTTACATCGGCATCCAGGGTAACAAGTAAATCTCGTTCAAGATGACAACAGGGGTTGCGCGTATGAGGAGCAAGATCAATAACGTTTCTCTCGGGGAGCATCCTCGAATAGGAATTGTATTTTTGAATGACGTGCGTGTATTCCTTGTCCGTGCAAAATTGATGGACAGATTGAATAGATTCCTCGTTCTCTCTCATGCGAGTGCTCTGTATGAATATCCTCCGAGTCTTTGTGGAAAGAAATTCGATGAAGCGGAGTGTCGCCGCATTGCTCTGCCCTTCGTGAATGGATGCATAGATCTTGTCGTCAAGAGAATCAAGAAAAACAATCCAATCTATGTCCCCAACCCACGGCTCGTTCCAAAAATCCGAAGCGAGATCCCAATGTCTTCCGTTGGTCTCTACATATATTTGAGAAAACTCTTTTCTTGCATGCTCCAAACACGTGGCAATCTGTGGATGCCCTGCGATTTCTCCTGCAAGCCCAAACGCCAACACAGCCTCGGGAGCATATCGATGGAGAGTCTCTATGCAGGCGGTATAGGTTTTGAAGTCCATGTATCGTGCATGATCTGCATCGACATTTGGATAGGGTACGTAGATGCATGGATCGTTTTGATCGCTTAGCTGCATGTATAGGTACGTACTTGGACCCATAAAATATTCTGGATTACTCTGATACAGAGCATCAAGACCGTCTATGCTTTCTAGCTTTGCCTCCCAAATCTTCTTCGAAATAGAAAAGTTGCGCTTTGTGTCCGCGGTCAACGACAGCCGATATTGCTTCATGTTTTTCGATGCTAGGTCTACTTCTATGTCGAAGTCGTGTATTCTTTTCTCTATCAATGTGAACAAGGTATCGCGTTCTATGGACAATGACTGCAGTGCGCTGTCTTGCCGCACTATGGCGCTCAAGAGCTCGAGACCCGAAACGCTCAAGCATTCTGGGCTTACACCTCTTGGGTATCCTTCTAAATAGCTGTAATGTGCATGAAGGGTCTGATGCAGGTCGATCACCCTCTCATACATGACCCTTTCTTGAAACACATTGTCTAACCATGTTATACACAAAGCTCCCTGCTCTTTTGAAATGGATAGCAACGCATCTACAAATGAGATAGCATCGTTTTTAATTTCTCTGCTTTGAAACCCAGCAGGAAGCGCTATGTCTTCTGTGCCGTGTATCTTTAGAATGGAGACTTGCGAGTCGACTGCTGTCGCGGGCGGAGACGAAACTGTCGCGGGCGGGTCGACTGCTTTTTCTGTTTTGCTCAGTTCTGTAAAGAGATTAATGCTGTGCAACAATGCCGTTGATCCATCGTGCAACAAGTGCTGAAGATATCTCGCACTTGGATGTAGAATTCCCACTAAACGTATACTCATTACTATTTTTTGTATCGGTAGTTCTTTCTTGAATGATTACAGGAAAAGAAATATAATAAATCCATGCGTAGCTTTAGCGTAAGTGAACTCACCCAAGAAATCACATCTATTTTTCGTGAAGTTTTTCCGGGCTCCATATTAGTGGAGGGAGAAATCAGTAACTTCAAATGCTCATACAAAGGACATTGGTATTTCACCCTAAAAGACGATGAGACACAGATTTCCGTTGTCATGTTTAAAGGATCCAGTGGCAAGCTCGATTTTACGCCCAAGGACGGAGATCTCGTACAAATACAAGGAACGCTGTCTTTCTTCAAAGAGCGAGGGCAATGTCAAATCATCTGTCAAGACATCAACAAACAAGGCATAGGAAGTATCTTGGCCATCTTAGAAAAACGCAAGAAAAAGCTACAAGAAGAAGGGCTCTTTGATGAAACCCATAAAAACCCAATGCCGCTCCTCCCCTTTCGTGTAGGAGTTCTTACAAGTAGGCAGGGTGCGGTCTTACACGACATATGCAGAACGCTCAAATCCTTCGATCTAACACCTGAGGTATTTCTCTTTCACACTGCCGTGCAAGGAGAGCATGCTGCGAACGAGATACGCAAGCAACTCATAAAGGCTTCACAAAGCAGACATGACTTGGACATCATTCTTATTGCTCGGGGAGGAGGATCCACAGAAGACCTCCTTCCTTATTCTGATGAGGCATTGTTGCGAGAAATACATCGCAGCGAGATTCCTGTCATCAGTGCCGTAGGGCACGAGGTGGACAACCCTCTTTGTGACTTTGTGGCGGACTTTCGAGCGCCCACCCCTACAGCAGGAGCAAGCCTTATCGGAAAACAATTGACGACAACAAAAGGCGCCATACTTTCTAAGAAAGACGAACTCACACAAGAGGTGGAAAACCTTTTTAGCGAGACCAAGAGAAAGCTAGACACAAACGTACTAGAAAACCTTTCGAACGAACTAAACTACAAGATTTTGGATCATAGAAGACATGTGTTCTATATGAACGATATGATGGATAAGGAAATAAAAAACGTATTAAAAGCAAAGAAAGAAATGCTTCATCACTTTAAACTATTTTATCATGAGACTTCACCTCGCACGATACTAAAAAAAGGATATGCCCTCGTCTATCAGCACAAAGACACACGATTACTCACAAATGCGGCAATGTTGCAGACGAAGGATTTAATTGACATCACCTTCCATGACGGAAAAAGAACAGCAGAAATAAAAAGCGAGGAAAAATTATGACAGATAAGAAAAGTGATTTTTATAAGAAGCTCCAAGAATTGGAGAAGATACAGGAGATGATTCAGGATAACACTGAAAAAGATCTTGAAAAGCTTATAGAAATGTATGAAAAAGGGCTGAGACTTGCCCAAGAACTTGAAAAAGAATTAAAAAAGTACGAAAAGCGAATTCAGGACATCACTGTTCATATCGTGGACGATGAAAATGATAATGATATCGTGGACGACAAAAATGAAAAAGAAGACAGCCCCGAGAAGAAAAAAGAAAGGAAAGCTCAGCCTCCTCGACAGGAGAGCGATCCCTTGTTTCCCAACAACTAAGCTCTTGTACGAGGCTTTCTAGTATTTGATTTCTACAATGCTTCCAGGATAGATCTGATGCCTAGCAAATGCTCCTCTGTTTAGTTCTATGGCATACAAGGATTCTGCACTTGAAGACACAGAATCAAGAGAGAACGGAACCATGTCCTCGATGTTTAGCACCATGCCTTCCTTGTCCAAAAAGGCAATAGAAAGAGGTATGGAGGTGTTCTTCATCCAAAAAGAAAGTCTTCGCTCACGTTCGAAGACAAAAAGCATGCCGTGATCTTCGGGTAGCTGCTTACGGAACATGAGCCCCTGCTGGCGTTCCTCTTCAGTATCTGCTATCTCCAAAAAGAGCACGCTTTCAGCTGGAGTCTCTAATACAAAAGTAGTGCTTACGTTCTCGGCACAAACGGAGTAAAGAAGAAAAGGAAGACTAAAAAGAAGAAAGAAAGTCTTCATATAGTTTTTCCCGCTCGTTTGCAAGATCGAGGATCTCCTCCACCTTTCTCGCATCTGGACTTTTTAAGTATTTAACCGTAAGTGGTTTCTCCAAAGATATCGTAACATTGCTATCGATCCATTCTGCCTTTTGAGGGTTCAGCATCTCTGGTGTGCCGTATTTTTGCTCGTGTAATTGATAGAGGGTAAAATAGTCAAGAACATCGGGATTGAGGTACAGGTTTATCGAGATTAGCTCGTCATTTTCGTTAAACTGAAAATATCCCTCTCGTATGAATTGATAATTCGTCCTTTCGTCCAAAGAACCGTATACAAGAATAACCCTATCCACCCCTTGAGGCACCGTATATATTTCTGGCTCTTCGAAAGCTTGAAAATAACGATTCATACTGATGGCTTTCTTCACTTCTTCAAACGTAATGCCAAGATATATGGTAGTAAAGCCAAAAGGAAGCGCAACGTCAGAAAAGTTCTGTGAAGTTCCATCTTCGGGCAAGATATTTCGTCTATCTATAATGCGTGGAACTATCTTTCTTTTGAGTGCATCGGGGTTTTCCTGGGCAAACAGAACCGAAGCATGAAGTAGCAACAGAATGACATATATTTTTTTTACGTTAGCTAAAAATTTGTACATAGGTTATATACCATATCAACAGAATATCAAAGAGAAAAAATAAAAACAATAACTTACTTAAAAGCTTTGTACTTCTAATTTTTTCATACAATGTTCTCTTCTCTTTTAGTTTTTGCTGTGGTCTTATGGATTTTTTTTTATCTAGCTTCGTTTGCTTTGCAAGTCTTCTACATTCAGGACAGCCTTTCCGAAAAAGCTTCGTTGGACCTATAAGACCACAGACGGAACACTTTGTATTTGAAAATTCTAAGCCACAACTAGAACAGCGTTTCTCGTTTTCTTTTACTATTGCGCCACAAAAATCACAAAAAAAGTCCATGTGCTACCTATCCCAGAATAGAATGAGGATTAATAAACATGTCGTTTTTCCATATAGAAAAGTACAGTACCGCTTTCTGTAATAGAGGCATGACACCAAGTGATCCAATTTTTTGACCAGAACTGACCACATCCCCTTGCTTCACAAGCAAGCTACTTTGTCCTCCATACACGTACACCATGCCATCTTGACCTTGAATGATGATCACGTTGTTAAACGATGAATGGAGTGCTGCATACAATACGGTTCCTCCCCTTATTGCCTTAACCTCTTCGTCTTTCTTTCCTTCAATAATAACACCAGGGGTTTTCCCCTTCACTTGATACGATCTGCCAGAAATGGGCCATTTGTCGGATACTATGCTACCGGATCGTGCATCTTTAAAAAGAGACTCGAGGGTATACTTCTTTGTACTTGCAATCGAGCGTTTCCGACTATCTAATGATCGTGTATCGCTATCGCTTTGATCTTCTTTTTTCGGATCATCAAATATGGGCAAGCGAAGTGCCTGACCCACATAGAGAGTGTCACTCTCTAGTCTGTTTGTCTTGTTGATAGTGGAAATTTTTATGTTGTATCGTTTAGAGATTTTAAAGAGTGTGTCATTCTTTTCGACAACGTACTCAAAATATTTCGAATTACTCGTGCTTTTCGTACTCGTGCTTTTTGTTTCTTCTCCAGGAATACTAATCTTGGTACCTACAGGAATATTAAATATATCTAGGCCCCTGTTCTTGTCAAGGATTTCGTCTAATGAGATGTCGTATACACGTGAAATTTGATACAAAGTTTCTCCTTTTCTTAAAACATGCTGCTTGTCAGCAAATAAAAAAACGTTTACACAAAACAAAAAAAGAAACAAGAAAAGATACAAGCGGAAGGATCTTCTTCCATATATACACATACTGTACATACAATCGGCATAATATGAATTATACTTTACAAATAACTACCGACTTCTCTTTCTTTTTCTTACTCCATTTTCTCCTTTTTTTCTGGTATCGGGCTGATCGGATTTGAACCGATGACCCCATCGTCCCGAACGATGTACGCTACCACTGCGCTACAGCCCGATACTCTAATAATATATCATTTTTGTCTTTATAACACTCATCATAATACCAAGATATAGTCATATAATAGATATGATACTATTTTAAAATTATAGTAAAATAAATTAAAAAAGCTATGATTTTTTAGTGGAGTTGTATAATATGAAAGAAATACAAAAAAAGAAACAAAAGAAAGGTCTTCCCATGAAGGCAGGTACATATGGAATACTGATACTCGTTATTGTTGTGTTTATCGGAGGTCCTCTTGTGACCATTTTCTTACAAAACGATGGTTATTCTGAATTCGGAAGCTATGCGGGTAAACCTATACTGTACAATCCTTCGAATTATTTTGGAAGAAGTGCCCAGGCTCAATTGGACACCATTCAAAGCAACATCGGAAACACCCCAATAAATGCTGGTCTAGAGAGACTTGCCGTACAAAACGCTTTTGATCAAACAGTCGAGACCTACGCCCTTCTTGATCTTGCAAGGCAGAACAAATACGTTGTCAGTAATACAAAGATTAACAAAAAAATTAGTGAGCATCCTGACTTGCAGGACGAAAACGATAATTTCAACATCGAACTCTATCGATCAATACCAAAAGAAGACAGACTTAAAAGTCTAGAAATACAGAGACAGTTTGAACTCTCCTCTACCATTCGAAACGACCTTATCGAAACAGAATATGTCAGTACATCGGAGCAAGAATTTCTCAGTCTCCATAACGCAAACAGAAGACGTTTAAACTACGTGGTATTTAGTCATTCGGAAATAAAAGACAAAAATATCTTACGTACCTTCGCCGAGCAGAACCCCGAACTATTTAAAGAATATAGCTTTCAATCTCTTACGGTAGGCGACGAGGCCGAAGCCCAAACCATTAAAACGAGAATAGAAAACGATGAAAGTACTTTTATAGAAGAGGTTCAGAGCTATTCTATAGATGAGGGTAAGGAAAACGATGGCGATAGAGGTAGCCTCTATGCATATCAAATAGAAAACAACGAGGGCAAGGCGGCTCTTGAGGCTATACAAGCCCTTACAGACATGGAAACAATCTCTGACATAGTAAGAACGAACGCAGGTAACTATTCCTTCTATCTAACAACAAAGGACGTGCGCGTTCCTGGTTTTCAGAAAGAAGAAGAACTCGACATAGTACAACGCTATATCAACGAGTTTGACCCAAGCTATGCCGAAGAGAAGATCAAAGAACAGGCTGATGAATTCATACAAGAAGCAAAGAAAGATGGTTTCTTTGCAACTGCAACACGATTTGATCTAGAAACATACGATTCCAAGGATTTTCCTCTAAACATAGGATCAGAGGCTGTCTATGATTCCATGGAAAATGACTCAGAAAACACCGAACCCTTGCAATTCCTCAATAACGAGGAGGACTTGCTTGCAAATCTGTTTTCCCTTGAGGAGAAGGCGATTCCCGATAGATTTACACGAAACAACAAAACCTATGTTTTCTCTCTTCTGTCAATAACGAAGCCAGAAGACGATGTCACCGCGACAGAGCAGGACACGAATCGAATAACTACGTTTTTGCGTAATCATAACCAAGAGACATTAAACGAAATCGTAGTACAGGAAAAGAAACTGAAAGACAACTTTGCCGCAACGTACACGAAAGTCTTTGCTCCTCCTCAAAACTAAAAGCATGATCTACCATGTCGTCATTGGACTTTGAATACCAAGGAAACATACTAGTATCCCAGAGCGCCGATAAAGAGAAAATAGAAAGACGCCTAAAAAGACATCTCACACAGATACAAGAAAACACCTTGGTACTTCTTGTGTCTCCCTTGCTAGAGTGGGGGCTACGCGATTTTCTCGCTGCCCTTCATGACAGCTCCCCTGTGATAGCTATCGAATTCGATACGAACGTTCAGAAACAGGGGCTTCGAATCGACCCTAGCCTATCGTTAGCATCGTCTACCTACCACGAAGAAAAGAGCATCATAGAGAAAGCTCGAGAACTCGTTTCGCGGTTTTCAATCAAACACTGCAAGATTCTCTACTACTCTGATCATGCATACCAGTCTCAAGAAAGAGCAGAAAAGATTCTTGTTCAGTGTAGAACCCTAATCATGGAGCATTGGTCAAACAAGTTGACAGAATCTAAGATGGGAAATCTATGGATGAGAAACATATGGAGTAACTTTGCAAGAAACACGATACGATCCTTTGGCGATATTGCCAGTACCTATAAAAAGAAACTTGACTCGTTTAGAAGAGTCCCGGTTGTTGTCGTTGGAGCAGGCCCTTCCCTTGCAGAGGAGCAGCTTGAATTTCTAAGAAAGAATCAAGACTTCTTTATCATTTTTTCTGTAGACACAGCGCTACCCGTGCTCCAAGAGCACGAGATTATCCCTGACTTTTGTGTGGTCTTAGAAAGCCAGTGGTATAACGTGTTTGATTTTTTGCCAAGACCCCATCCCCAAAGCATTGGCATTCTAGACATCAGTTCCTTTCCCCCCTCTTCGCGTTCCTTTGTCCAAACTTGTTTTGTAAGCTCAGAGTTTTCTTCTCTTTCTTTTTTCAAACGCTACCGCGATTCCCTTCCTTTTCTCTGTCCCCCTCTTGGTTCTGTGGGGCTGCTCTCTGTTCATCTAGCCTCCCTTCTTCCGCTCACAAGCATGATCTTCATAGGAATGGATTTTTCCTTCTACCGAGGTATGTCTCATGCAAAACATACTGCCTCGTATACAAAGCTGACTCAATCACGTAGCCGTACTGTCCCTTGGCTACACGAAGCCATGCATTTTGGAAACAAGGAGCTTCGAAAACTGTCAGAAAAAAATCAACGATATAGTGACCCGACACTTTTGCGCTATCTAAGAAACCTAGAATATCTTCTTGCTAGCCTCCAAAAAAAGATCCCACTACTGGATCTAAACGCAGAGAGCATAGTCCCCCACACACGCGTGCTAGATCTAAAGGAATGCTTAGAACATCGTGCAGACAAAATCATTCCTAAGACAGAATTACTGTCCGAGCTACAAAGCCTGCCCCCAAAGCACGCATATCAAGGCAAAACGTTTTTAGAATCCGAACTTTCTATGTACATCTCTCTAGGGCAAAGAATACGAATACTGGAACAAAGAAACGAACTCCCCACAGAGGATGACTGGGACAACGGTCTGGACATGTGTACGTTTACCCTGCTTCTTGATTCCTACAAAAGCAGAACGGACAAGGAGTACTGGGCTTCTCTAAAGCTCTATACTCGCATAAAAATAATCATCGATCGTGCCATACAGGACTTAAAGAACAGGTATTGAGAGTGCTTTAGCCCGAGCCCGATTTTTGATCGCCACTTTTGAGCACTGAAAGAAAAATACGCTGTGGAATCTCTACGTTTCCAATTGTTTTAAGACGTTTCTTTCCTTCCTTTTGCTTTTGCAGTAGCTTGTTCTTTCTGCCTAAATCCCCAAACACACCCAAC
>JACSEG010000097.1_pt1 | contig 16764 bp, 11 predicted proteins | sample 8225521 | NCBI WGS metagenome assembly JACSEG01 (sample SAMN15705060, study PRJNA637333) | viral metagenome | isolation source: viral RNA from sea star tissue | host: Pisaster ochraceus | place: USA:Santa Cruz | collected 2018
GTTCTCAATCTGTGGTCTTTGTCGAAAAAAACACGAGCGAGGGGAACTCCTTGCGATTGCTCGATCTTGAGACGCAAGACATGCGAGTTTTGTTTGCATCTGAAATAGTTCATTTTTATGATCCTCACTTTGTTTCGGAATATCGTATTCAGTTTAGCTCGGACATAGAGCTGCCTCAGAAACTGCTTCGTCTCTACGAATATGATTTACAGACAGGTCTTCTTCAAAGAATTGCAGAGGACAGGGTGGGGGTGGCAAGTGCGGTGCAAAAAAGAGATGGTTCGATTCTTTATCTTTCCAATAGTGGAGATGGGTTTGAGCTGTATCAATATGATGCAGACGAACAAGATAGGGTGACGGTCGATACGACTCAGCTATCGTATCTGGAAAAAGAAAGGAAGCAGGACAAGACCTTGAAAGAATCTTTAGAGAGCAGCGATGCAGGGGCGTATCCAAAACTGCTGTCCTTTTTGCCATCACGCTTTGTGTATTGGTTTCCCTCTGCACGCATTAGCTTTGCTGGGGACAACTTTGAATTCTCGCCAGGTGCGGAATTCTTGTTTCAGAGTGACAATGGTTTGTCTAATCTGAGACTAAGCTTTTTTCACTACTTTTCCACCGAGCAGGATACGATAAGTTTTCAACCCATGTATGATATCAAATATGCTTACAGCTGGAGACCAATAGGTGATTTTCTTCTTTCTACCTCGCGAGGCATAGCGTATAATTTTCCTTTGCGACAGTACAATGTCAACTATGCTCATCGGCTTGGTTTTTCGCGAGTGCTTTGGGATGATTTGCATAACAACCAGCTGAGCGTGCTTCTTGCTGCTCGTATATATCATGTTCTCGAGCTCGAGAAGGACTTTAGTTTTGAAGATAGCTTTGACCTCTTTTATGCAAGTACATATAACGAGTACGATATACGCTTTACCTATACTGGGTCAAAGCCATGGCTTTCTCGTTTCAACCCTCTTGCGTGGAGGCTAGACGCGTCTTTTAACTACAGACCGCCTATTTGGTCCACATCGAAGCATGAATTTATCAGTTCGCTCAGTTCACGTGTTCGGGTTCCCGTGGCACAAAACTTTGCGTTTCAAATAGGAAACAAGTCGAGCCATGTAAACATCTCGAGTCCTCGAAGCGTGTTTGGGCTAAGTCGCATTAGCCGTGCTCAAAACCTTCTGTCCTTGTTTGGAAGAGGTTCAGATTTTCTCTCCTATGATGACGAAAGATTTTCACTCGCACCGTACAAGTCTGTGTGGTCATTGGATCTTATTTTTCCTTTTGGCGATATAGATGACTTTGGATCTGAATTCATACAGCCGTATTCTTTTAGCGCGAATGTGTTTACGGACCATAGTTTTGCGGTGCAAGAAGATGGTGTGTTTCTTTTGAATTCTTCGTTCGAAGCGGGGGTAGAGGTGACATCGAATCTTTTTCTTTTTCGAGCACCTATAAAGGTTACTGTCGGTTCCATCTTTCGAGTTCCCTATGCGTTTGACGGATTCGACTATAAGGTCTACGTGTTGTTCGGGACAGACCTAGAGCGGCTGTCCTCGTGGCTGTCGTGGTAGGCTAGTGCCTCGTGGTAGCCGCGCTGACGCGGTAGTTTAGTGCCTCGTGGTAGTCGGGCTGCCGCGCTGTCGTCCTGCCGCGTTGACGCGCTTGGCGCGCTAACTCCAAGTCAATCAAAACTCCATACAAACAGTATCACCTTACATGGTGTTCGCGTTTGCCCCGTTGGGTATTGGAGGAAAGATAGTACAGATAGAGGTGGAGATCTGTGGTCATTTTCCTTCTGTCGATATTATTGGTCTTCCTTCTAGCGAGGTTCGAGAGGCTCGAGAGCGAGTAAAGGCTGCAATCAAGAACAGTGGGTTTTCATGGCCACAGAGACGAATTCTTATAAACCTTGCTCCGGCAGACGTAAGAAAACAGGGGTCTGGATTTGATCTTCCCATAGCGATGGCCATTCTTGTGGCAACACAGCAGGTGGCACGCCCAAGTCATCCCATACTCGCTCTCGGAGAGCTCCAACTCAATGGTGCCGTGCGTCCAGTGCATGCGTCTTTGTCTGCGGCCATAACCGGCTTAGAGCAGGGGATAGAACATTTTGTGCTTCATCAACAGAACTTTCAAGCATGTAAGGTGACAGGGCATGGGCGGTATCACTGTGTTGAAACACTCAAGGACATGCAAAATGGATTTCGATGGAAGAAGATTCCGAAGAAGAAAGATTCCGAAGACGAAAATGTTTTTGACGCTCTTAATGGAGGGCAGCAACTGACTTTGCTTGATCTGTCACACTGTAACGAAATGAAACGGGCAGTGCAGGTGGCGGCTGCAGGAAGGCACAACATACTTTTCAGTGGTCCACCCGGAACGGGAAAGACAGCCTGTGCTCTTCGTATAGCATCCTTGCTTCCTAAGCTGAGTCTTCAGGCGTCCCTCGAGCTAAGCGCCTTGTATTCACAAAGCGGAGACTTTCTGTCGGAGCCTAAGCTTATAGAGGAGCGCCCCGTGCGAGTGCCTCACCATACGGCATCGGTCGAGGGAACCATAGGAAGCAGCACGACGAACAGTCTTGGCGAGATCTCTCTTGCGCATCATGGGGTGCTTCTCTTGGACGAGGCCCCTGAGTTTAAGGCGAAGGTGCTGCAGGCGTTGCGTGAGCCGCTGGATCAACATCAGGTTCTTATCAGCAGAGTCGGACAGAAATTGCGTTGTCCTGCTGACTTTCAACTGGTGCTTACTACTAATCTTTGCCCTTGTGGAAATTTGGGAAAGCCACGATCTTCCAACGAGTGGTGTCTATGTAGTGAGCAGGAGATATTTCGATACTGGAAAAAAATTGGTGCAGCGTTGTGGGATCGTATAGATTTGAAATGTGCCGCGAAGTACAGGGATCTACGTTTTGAAGAGGACAGAACACATAGGGTGCACGACTTTCTGGAGAGGAGGGTTTCGGTGCTGCAGGCAGCGAAGATACAGAAAGAACGTTATAAGGAAGCAGGGATCAAACAGGAGTGGAACTCTCGTTGTCCTTGCGAGAACATTGGAGCATTGTTTCGCATTAGCAAGGATGCGAGAAGCAGTATGGAATCTGCGTTGATACGACTAGGGATAAGCGAGCGCCGGAAAATAGTCCTTCAGCGTGTCAGTCAAACCATCGCAGATCTGTCGCAAGATAGCTATGTTTGCACGGCACATATCGAAGAGGCGCTAGGCTTGGTGGACTTCAAACCGTTTGCCTTGTTTACTACGAAAGAAGAGCACGAATCACTTTCTTGAACCGGTCTCCTCTGTCGAATTCGTGAAGAAACATGCCAAAGGATGCACAACCGGGAGACAGGAGTATGCAGTCGCCCTCACGACTGTTCTTGTATGCTGTTTGCACGGCAGCCTCGAGCGAGTCGAAGGGGCCTGAGTATGGGACAGCTTCTTTTTTAAGAAGAGGCTCGATCTTTGAGGAATAACTACCTTGCAAGAGGTAGCAGTGGACAGCGTTCTTGCATTCAGGGACGATGTCTTCGGGAAGGAGTTCTTTGTCACTTCCACCACAAAGGAGATGAATGCGTTCTTGGGGCAGAGCTTCGATCTGCATTGCCTGTGGTATGGTGGCAGCACTGTCGTTTATGAAGAGTCTTCCGTGGATCATTCCCAAGGATTCCTTTCTGTGCTGAAGCGTAAAAAGATGTTCCCAAGTCTTTTGCTCTTGTGGAATCTCCTTGTTCGATGCAATGCAATAGGCCATTACGACTAGTATGTTTTGCAGCAAGTACGAATACGTCTTGTAGGGAAGGGCGTTGCAGTGCACGGGGCCACCGACCTCTTTTCTGTGGTAGATCTTTCCTTCGTGAAACCAGCTTCCGCGCTTGCTCGCTTCTAGGGGTGTTGCACTGTGCCACACAAAATTTGCAGGGTCTGTAGAGGGAGCTAAGTGCTTTAGTTTTTTTCCCCATGAGTCGTTGGGAATTATGATATGTGCATCCTGTGAGGCGTGGGCAAAGAGGTAGGATTTATGTTCAAAATATGATTCTATGGAATCGAAGAAGTTAAGGTGGTCGCGCATGAAATTGCTAAACACGTAGTAGTCTATGTCTTCGCTGTTTTTCCACGAGATGAGTTTTAGATCTCCTATCTGTTGTGCGGACAGCTCGCAGATGCTGTGAACGGGATGTCTGTTTTGGTAGAGGAGCTTGAGGGGGGATTCGGTGATGTTGCCTACGAGGGCAGAACGGCAGCTGTACCCTTGGGCGCTTTCTTCGGGGCTTAGGTCGCCAGCAAGCAGGGTGTGGAGTGCGTTGCTGATACTCGATTTGCCCTTTGTTCCGGTCACCATCGAGACACGGGTTTTGTTTTTTCGTATGCGATTCTGATCGAAGAAGAGCGAGATGTCGGTGTGTATTTCTTTTTTCTGTTTGATCGCGTACTGCAATATGGGGGCGTGGTGGGGAATTGCTGGGTTCTTGATGACGATGTCGGCTAAGTCTACGAATGCGTTGCTGTGTGTTCCAAATTCACATTGCAGGGGTAGGGAAGAAAAATCTTCGAGTAGATGAGCGAAGCGATCTCTTTTTGCCTGATCGCTTAGGAGGATTTTCTTTGCTCCTTCTTGCTGTACGAAGTGAAGCACACTAAGCCCTCCTCCGTGAAGTCCGAGACCAAGAATTAGTACTGTTTTGTTTTGAAAGAGACTCAGAGCACGTATAGTATAGCGTATTTACGCGGTTTCACTTTTCTTGGTTGACTAGCTTTTTCGCTGTGTCGCTGTTGAATACGACGAGTAGGTTTTTGTCATGCTGCACAGAGACGAGCCCCAGTTTTTCGGGGATTTTTCTAAGGTGTTTCACCTGGGTGTAGTGGAAGTCCACGCTGCTGTTGTGCTTGCATTTGCTGAAGAGGGCGGCAAGCTGGGCTGCTGTTTCTAGGTTGTCAAGAGGTATGCTTTGCTTGTTATGAGGACGGATAAATACGTAAGCACCTGACTTGCCCCTTACGTGCATCCAGGTGTCGTTTCCTCGTGCTGTCTTTCTGAGGAGCATGTCGTTTTCTTTTGCGTTTCTTCCGACAAAGTACGTGTACTTTCTGTCTACGATCTTTAAGCCTGTGGACCCCTTCGTTGCGGCCTTCTGGGCGTTTCTTGCATGAGGTCCTGCTTGGAGTCCCGTACGGAGTCCCGCAGGCACGTTCAGTCTGTTCTTGTCGGAGCCAGCCCCTGCAAGTTTTGCGAGTTCGTTCAGCTTCTTTTGAAGCTCGGGAAAGTCAGCCACGCTGTCCTGATTGTCCGTCTGTTCTGCGATAAGTTTTTCTAGCAGTTCTTTCATCTTTACCGCTTGCTCATAGTCATGAGTTAGATCTGTCAACTTTTTTCCCAAGGACTCCAAGACTCGCTGAGATTTTTTGTATTGCTTGAAATAGTTTTCTGCGTTTTGCGCAGTGCTTACTTGAGGATCTAGGTGCACCTGGAGTTTGGATCCGTCTTCTTCTATTTCAAACCACTCTTGTCCTTCTTGAATCTTTGTTATGTTGTTGAGGAGCGTAGTGCCTATCTTCTTTGATTGCTCGAACCCAGCATGGACTTCGATTTGCTTTTTAGTTGCGGTCACGCTTTTTTCGAGGTAGGGGATGTTCCTCTGTACGTGGTTCCAGTACTTTGCAATCGTGTCTTGGAGAGCACGCTTTCTTTTTTTCTGTGAGTAGAAAAGCGCTATGTATGTGTTGAAGGGCGCACTACTAGTACTAGCACCATCAGTGCCACCACCATCAGCACCACCGCCAGCACCACCACCAGCGCTACCGCCAGCACCGCCAGCATCGGAAAGCTCCCATTCTCGTATCTCTGTTATCCGTTCCGTCTTCTTGGGGTTCTGTGGAGGGAGCTGGAACAGTTCCTTGGGCATGATCTTCTGCTTCGGTCTGCGATACAGAGCGTCAATGATCTGGTCTTCCTTGTTACAAAGAACGACGTTTGCTTGGTTGTTCCACAGCCGTACATACAAGGAGTACGATTCTTCTTCAAGAGTCGTATGCTGACAGCTGATCAGAATGATACGGTCGTGACCGAGATGTTTGATTTTTTGTATGCGAGTTCCAATCAGTCGAGACTGGAGCAGTTGTTGAAAGCGCTGGGCCTTCAGAGGTTTTTTTAATGCATGTGGTTCCAGATGGATCCGCACAGCGTTCTGTTCCAAACTGATGCAAAGATGGTGCAGCTGTTGTTGTGCGTATATGCCAAGATAGAGGCTGTAAAACTCTGGCTGGAGTATTTTCTGAATCTTTCCATCACAAAGTGATAGTTCCGAGAGGACAAGGTCTATTTCTTTCCAGTTAAGAGACATGTTCTTTCCAGTTAAGAGACATGTTCTTTCCAGTTAAGAGACATTCTTGTGGTGTCCAGAATGATAGAGGGATCGGCAATGTGCACAAAGAAAGACAGAGCCACAGATGACAATGTCTGAACCCGTGTTCTGAGCGAGAGTCATGGCGCTTGTAAATGCATTGCTGCTTTCGGGCAGGGAAACGAGTTTTTCGGAGATGGCGGGAATGTGGGAGAAAGCCTGAAAGAGCACTTGGGGGTTTTTTGATCGAGCGGAACGTGTGCTTGTAAAATATATTTTCTGTATTTTCTGTTCTTCCCTGCAGAACAGTGGATCCAAGATACGACTTATGGCGTTGTGATCTTTGTCATCGGACAGCCCCAAAAGGAGCACCACTTTATCAAAGAGTGTAAAAGCTGTTTCTAGGGTGTAGAAAAGAGACAGAGGTGTGTGTGCTAGGTCTAGATACAGTTGGGGATCTCCAGGAATTATTTCTGCTCTGCAAGGAGCGATTGCAGAAGAAGGCAGTTCCAATCGACTGCGAAGGCGAGGCTCCTCTATGTGTTTGTGAAGAGCGAGCACATGGCACGAAAGATACGATAACATCTGGTTCTTCGTGATGGTGGAGAGCACGCTTGCGGTCTGCAGTTCCGTCTTGCCCTTGTCTAGACAAGGACCATCTATCTCTAGTTCGATGTGCATGCCTTGGGTAGAACAAGAAAGCACCCGTCCTTTTATGTAGTCTGTGTAGTTATAGCAGGGGGCGTGCATCTGGCTTGCTTGCTCTTGCATTATGTCTGTGGCCTTCTTGTGCTGCTGTTCCCCAAGCACAACAGGAGTCTCTGATTTGATGATGCCAGCTTTTTGCCAAGCTATCTCTTCGATGCTGTCACCTAAGATTTCTTTGTGTTCGTATTCTATGTTGGTAATGATGCAGAGAACGGGATCGAGTATGTTGCTTGTGTCAAACAGCCCGCCAATGCCAGCTTCGATGATGGCAAATTCGACGTTCTGTTCTCGAAACAAAAAGAGGGCAGCGGCAAGGAGTATTTCAAAGGTGGTGGGAAGAAAGAGGTGATTGTTTTTCTGTTCTTGCACTATGCATTTGTGTAGCGTATTTAACGCAGAGAGGAACAGGTCGTCCGGCACCATGGTCTTGTTGATCTGTATCCGTTCGTTGTATTTGTGTACGTGAGGAGAGCAAAAAAGACCTGTGCGATGCCCTTCCTGTTCTAGCAAGAAGGACAGAGCCTGAGCCGTGCTGCTCTTTCCCTTCGATCCCGCGATGTGAATTACTTTTACCTTGTCCTGAGGTCTACCAAGATGATCTAAAAGGAATTTGATTCGTTGAAATTTTTTGCTATCGTGGAGGTATCGAAGGTTGGAGCCTTCTTCTATCCATTTCAGTGCTTGAGAAAGATTAGGAAACATTGCTATGATTTAGTTCTCTTCATTTTTTTTGGGGGACGCGAAGATCTTGCTTGGCGGGTTTTCCTTTTTGTTTTTTTGTTGGCTTTCCTTTCGGTTCTTCTTGCTCCTTAGCCTTTTCTTTCTGTTCTTCTTGCACTTTCGTTTCCTCTCTATATTCTAATGCTTTTTTATGAAAGTGAAATCCCTCGTAGTCGGCAAGGGTCTGTACGAGGGGGGACAGCGCCTTAAAGCCTGCCGGAGTGATATTGATGATGGCGCTTTCCTTGGTAAAGTCGTTTACAGAAACAGCAGAATAGCTATGGGCCATGCCACCTGTGGGAAGCACTGCGTTTGCACCGGCAATGTAGTTTGCAAGGCTAAAGGGGCTGTTCTTGCCAAGCAAGATCTCGCCAGCATGTCGTATCTTGCTGAGTATCGTTGCTGGGACTTTAGAATGAATCATCAGATGTTCGGGAGCTATCTTGTTACTAAGATCACAGGACTGCTGTATGTCTTTTGTGATGATTATTCCAGAATAGGTGGAAAACACAGCGGTGAGTATTTTCTTCTGAGCAGGGGGGGCTTCCTCAAGCAATTTATTGAGCTTCTTTGCAACTGATTTTCCAAAATTTATTTTATCGGTTAAAAGTACGGCCATGGAGTTTGGACCGTGCTCTGCTTCTATGCAAAGATCGTGGGCGACCAGATCCGCGTTTGTTGTGCCATCGGCAATGATCAAAGATTCCGATGGTCCTGCTGGCGGTCCTATGTCCACGGTAGCGCTTACGTACTGTTTTGCAGCGCTTACTAAGGCACTTCCGGGCCCAATGATCTTGTGGACTGGTTCTATGGTCTGTGTGCCGTAGGTAAGGGCCGCGATGGAATGCGCACCTCCAAACTTGTATATCTCGTGTATCTTACAAAGGTTCGCAGCATAAAGGCAGGCTGGATCTATGGTGCCATCGGGAAGAGGAGGCGAAACCATTACAATGCGAGGAACCTCTGCTATCAATGCTGGGATCGCAAGCATATAGACCATGGAAGGAAAACTTCCCTTTCCCCGGGGGATATACAGCGCTACCGAATCTATGGGGTTTATCACGGAACCAATAAACACTCCCTGACCGTTTTCTGCGAGAGGTTTGTTTGATGATTGTTTATGTGCAAGATGGTAGTTATAGATGTTTCTATATGCCCGACGAATAGCGTGCTTTACTTCCTCAGAGATAAGAAGCGATGCGGCTTCGATCTCCTCGGGGGTCACGCGTAAGGATTGGGAGTTTTTAAAATGCACCTTGTCAAATTTCTTTATATAATCAAGCAGAGCCCTGTCCCCTGTTTTTTTCACTTTTTTTAGTATGGGAAGTACGGTGCTCGCTAGGTTTTCTATTTCAATTTGAGATCGTCTTAGGATTCGTTTCTGTTTTGCTGCGGAGAGAGATTCCCATTTTTGTGGTTGTACGCTATGCTTCATATGGGTATTATATCACGAGAACGAATATCACGAGAACGAGACCGAAGAGCGAGGGCTCGTACAAAAAAGAAGAGAGGGTAAAGGTCCCTTACATGACTTCGTGTTTTCAGTATAATGATGATAGTACTTATAATAAGAAGGAGAAATCAATGCCAAAACAGCAGATAACACCAAAGATACTAAAAAACATATGTATGAACGCACATCCTCTTGGATCAAAGATGCTGGTCGATTCGCAGATAGACTATGTAAAGAAGACCATTTCTGTAGACAAGACAGCGCCAGGACCGAAGAACGTACTCATAGTAGGAGGTTCTGCCGGATATGGGCTTGCTTCTCGCATTGTTGCAGCCTTTGGATACGGGGCGAAGACGCTTAGTGTGGCTCTCGAGAATCCCGCGATGCCAGAGAAGAAGCGCCCAGCAACGATTGGCTGGTATAACACGAGAGCTTTTGAGGCACGCGCCCAAAAAGAAGGCTTGTGGACAAAATCCCTCTATGGAGATGCTTTTAGTAAGGAACTGAAGGAAGAGACCTTGGATGTCATACGAAACGAGATGGGAAAGATAGATCTCCTTGTGTATAGCTTGGCAGCTCCCAAACGTATCGATCCCGAAACAGGAACCCTCTATAGCTCTGTACTAAAGACCATTGGCAGTGAATTTACGGGCACAACGATCAACGTGATTGACAAAAGTCTCCATGACGTTACAGTAAGTTCGGCGAGTGAGGAAGAAATCGAACACACGATACAGGTGATGGGTGGAGGTGACTGGGAACTATGGACGAACGCCCTTATTGATGCTTCTTTGTTTGCTGAAAATTCGTACAACGTAGCGTATTCCTACATTGGCCCTGTGCGCACGCAAGCCTTGTATCGACACGGAACCATAGGAAAGGCCAAGGAAGATTTGGAGTATAGAGCACATGTCTTGGACAAACGCATGCAAGAGGCAGGCTTGGGTCGTAGTTATGTGTCAGTAAACAAGGCATTGGTGACAAGGGCAAGCAGTGTGATCCCGGTAGTGCCACTGTATCTTGCCATTCTCTACAGGGTGATGAAAGAAAAATCCATACACGAGACCTGCATAGAGCAGATCTCTCGATTGTGTACAGACCGCCTGTATGGAGGTCTCGGAGTCAAGACAGACGAAGAGCAACGAATTCGCATGGACGATTGGGAGATGAGAGAGGACGTGCAAGCAGAGGTCGAAGAGTTGTGGAAAAAAGTTACCGCAGAAAACGTAGGTCAGATTACCGATATTGATGGATTCCAAAAAGAATTTTATAACATTCATGGATTCATGTGGGACAACATAGATTACTCAGAGGAAGTAGAGCTCTAAAAGTTTATCATATGATTCTCAATGCTTTTGTACTAGGAACAAGTGGGTCCATGCCCCTACCTCGAAGAAATCTCAGTTCTATCTTGCTAAGACGTGGGGCTGACGAAATACTCTTTGACTGTGGTGAAGGGTTGCAGATAGGTCTGCGCTTGGCTTCGGTCAGCTGGAAGAAGATCAAGGTGGTGTGCATTAGTCATTCGCATGCAGATCATGTTACTGGCTTGCCAGGGCTTGTCATGCTTTCTTCTCAGGTCAATCGTGACGAACCGCTTATCATCATTTGTCCCGCCGTGGTGCGAGACTTTCTTGAATCCACGCGTGCCACACTTGGAATGTATGTGAACTTTAAAATAGAGTATGTTATCCTCGATGAACTTGAAAAAAAACCGGTAATTTATCATAATAAAGAAAAGGAATATGTCATAAAAGCTTTTCAAGGGGTTCATTCTCGGAAAGTGTGGGGTTTTTCCTTTGAAGAATACGATAGACCAGGCAAATTCGATATAGAGAAGGCAGTAGCACTGAAGATACCGAAGGGGCCGTATTGGGCACAGCTTCAGCAAGGCAATACCATCACCGTAGAGGGGAAGGTATATCGTCCAGAAGAAGTCTTGGGGCCTTCTCGAAGAGGAAGAAAGATAGTGTATATTACGGATACGAGACCTGCGCAGGTGCTTCTAGAAAAAATGCACGATGCTGATATGGTTTTTATTGAGGGCATGTTTAAAAAGGAACATGCCGAGACAGCGAAGGAGAAATTTCATCTTACTGGAGTAGAAGCTGCAGAGATGCTTCAAAAAAGTGGGGGAGTTGACAGAGCGGGGCTTATACATTTTAGCCCTCGTTATACACAGGCGGAAATAGAAATAATTGAAAAAGAAGCACAGCAGGTCTTTCCGAACGTGATATGTTGTAGAGATAGACAGAGTTTTAAAATTGATAACAAAAATTAATAATATTATAAAATAAAAGGAGTCAATACAAGAATTATGGTTGAATTAAAGAATGTAACGAAACGTTACGATACTTTTACCGCTGTTCGCGATGTTAGTTTTTTCGTTCCGGAGGGAGAAATCGTAGGATTACTCGGACCAAACGGAGCAGGAAAGACCACCATCATGAAAATGATCACCGGTTATCACAATCCTCATAGTGGCACCATCCGCATTGCAAATCGTGATGTGGTGGAAGACACGATATTTGCAAAATCACAAGTAGGGTATTTGCCAGAGACCACACCGCTTTACGAAGATCTGCTTGTCTTTGAGTATCTGCAATTTATAGGAAGAGCACGAGGAATCAAAGAGGACGATCTTCAGGCTGCCGTAGACACGGTCATAAAGCGATGTGGCATCCAAGATTTTGTTTACAAGCATGTTTCTAGTTTGTCAAAAGGAATGAAACAGCGAGTGGGGCTTGCTCAAGCCATCATACATGATCCAGCGGTCGTCATACTCGATGAACCCACCTCTGGTCTAGATCCAAATCAGATAAAAGAAATTCGAAAGGTCATACAAGACCTTGGTAAAACGAAGACGGTCATACTCTCCACGCACATCTTGCAGGAAGTAGAAGTTCTTTGCAAAAGAATTTTTATTGTGAACGAAGGAAAGATAGTGGCGGAAGGCACGAACGAGGAAATTTCCCATCAACTCAAGGGCGAGGACATCTTTCTTGTAGAGACGGTAGGTTCTATTCCAAAAGAGAAGGCCGAAACCATTAGAAGCATTCAGGGAGTGCGAAACGTTGACGTTAAAGACGAGGGCGATAGCACGAAGATCTTGGTCACGGGGCTGTCCGAGCAGGTGAGAGGCGAGCTTCTTTTTGATTGGGCAAAGACCGCTAGGATACGACTTCGTGAGCTAACGCGAAAAAGTGCGAGTCTAGAATCTATTTTTGAAAAAATCACAAAACAAACAGGAGATCAGACATGATAATGATTCTTATAAAAAAAGAACTGAAGCAGTATTTTAGTTCACCCATTGCATATATATTGATATTCTTTTTCACCCTGATGGTATCCTTGTGGACATTTCAGTTTCAGGCCTTCTTTGCAAACAACGTTGCAAATTTCCGTGTGATATTCAATGTTATTCCCATATTTTTCATAGTGCTTGTTCCTGCAGTAACCATGCGTACATGGTCGGAAGAGCAGAAGTCAGGGGCGGACGAGCTGCTTTTGACCTTGCCTTTTTCGGAAATGCAACTTGTTCTTGGAAAATTCATAGCTGCGTTCTTTCTTTTTATAGTGATGTTGCTTATCAATCTTTGCCTTACGCTTTCTCTTCTTCCTTTTGGAGATTTCGAGCTAGGCGTGCTTTTTGCAAACTATCTAGGCATAATCTTACTCTCTGCAGTAGAGGTAAGTCTCGGGTGCTTTCTTTCTTCGTTGACCAAGAACCAGATTTCAAACTTCTTGCTCGCAACGCTTGTGTTGTTTTTGCTGACCCTGATTGGGTACCTTCCAAGTCTTCCGTCTCTTCCTCGATGGATCGCAAGTTTTATTAGTTATGTATCGATTCCGAAGCATCTTGATAGCTTTGTAAAAGGACTCATAGACACACGAGATGTGTTATATTATCTCATTTTGAGTGCCTTGTTTTTGTTCCTGAACAGACAAGTACTTATTAATAGGAAATGGAGGTAGCCGTGGAAGAAGTGAAAGAAGAAATGAAAGAAGTGAAAGAAGAAATGAAAAAACAAAAAAACACCAAGAACAAATCCTTGGGGGTTTGGAAGAAGAAGGCAAAAGAGCAGATTGTCGGAATAATATTCTTTTCGGTGCTCGTCTTTATTGGCATTAATTCCTTCCTCTTGTATTTTCGCATAGACATGACAGAGAACAGTATTTACTCGATATCAAAGGTTAGTATTGATGTCCTCAAGGAAGTGGAGGATTTGGTCTACCTTGATTACTACATCAGCCCAAAACTGAAACTACAAGTGGATCAGACACGACAGATTACTGACATTCTCCAAGAGATGTCGGTTCGTTCTAGTGGTAACATCATCGTAAAAGAAATCGATGCAGAAGGACTGAGCGAACAGGAATTGCAGGAAGTAGGGCTAGAGGCAAGACAGATGCAATTTATCGAGAAGAACGAGGCGTCTTTTGCCGTGGTCTACTCTGGCATAGTCATATCGTATCAAAACCGCAAGAGCATCATACCGTTTACCTTGCAGTCTTCTATCATCGAATATCAGGTGGTATCCAAGATACTCGAAATATATAGAAACGATCAAAGGGTAATAGGTCTGCTGACTTTGGATCCTGCGTATACTTCGGATAACCAGTCTGTTATTTCTCAGGTGCTCAGCCAAGATTTTGTTGTAAAAGACTTGGACAGCAATGTGTTTCCTTTTCCCGATGATATCGATGTGATCTTTCTCTTGGGTAGCCAGAACGTAAGCGACGAACTTCTTTATTATATTGATCAGTTTGTCCTTCAAGGAAAGGGAGTGTTTTTTGCTCCAGATAGGGCACGGGTAAGTCTGACTCCAGGGCTCTCGGTAACTAAATCTGATTCTCGAATTTACGACTTGTTGGATCATTATGGGTTCGACATAGGACAGACAGTGGTGCTGGATGTTTTAAACAAGCAAATACCTGTAAACGGAGGGCCAGGAATACAGATTTTCCAGAGTTATCCGATGTGGGTTACGATAAACAGCAACAACGTTGATGCGGATCATCCTATTACAAACAAGTTCGCTGGATTGGACATGTATTGGACCAATCCCATATCGAACAAAGAGGAAGTGGATGGCTATGTGCGTAACATAGTAAAAACAAGTCCAGATGCATGGACGGTAGGTGCTTCGTTAGGGGAAGGTGAGGCCTATCCTTCTAATCCGGATCCCACGGGTTTTCTTTCATATAGAACGGAAGAGAACAAGCAACAGTACAATCTTGTGTCGGTTTATAACGGACCTCTTACGAGTGCAGTGGAGGCAGGCATTATCGCGAAGCCAGAGGATGCTGAGTCGTATGTTTCAAGCACCGAACAGGCGCGATTTCTCGTTGCGGGGAGCAGTCAGTTTATGGCGGGTCCACTGTACGAGTACACACGGGCGAACTATAACTTTTCGTTTGTGTCCAACACAAGCGATTGGTTGAGCAGTGATCTAGAGTTGCTGAAAATCAAATCGAAAACGGTACGCAACACGCAGTTGAACAAAATTACCGATGAGTCAGAAAAAGAAACGTACACTTTTATAGTGCAGTTTATCAATACATTTTTAATACCATTTATCATTATCATCATTGGTGCAATAGTTCTTTTCATGAGACGAAATATATCACGAAGACGCTACTAGGAGACAAGATGGATGATAAAATAAAAAAAGGAGTTACCCCTTGAAAAAAAATACAAGAAACATTGTTATATTAATCGTAATCTTAATAGTGCTGGTTATATTGTATGTGTCAGCCTTCCTCTTTCGGCCTTCAAGCAGGCAAGAAAGGGTCGAATCACAGTCCGTAATACAGGGCATAAACGTAGATGATGTTTTTGGCATAGACCTGAACAAGAATTATCAGCTTAAGAAAGTAAATTCGGTTTGGATCATTCAAAAGGATGGAGATGAAGAAGGAAACAGATCGTTCCCAGCAGACCAGGAGCGAGTGCAGCAGTTTTTCTCTATCCTGTCTACCTTTAAGCAGGGGCGTCTTATCTCTACGAATCCAGGAGATCTTTCGAGCTATAATCTCGATGAAGAAGTCACGTCTTTGATTCTTAATCTGAAGAACGAGCAGGAAGAAAGCGTGCTTATGATACGGCTTGGGGTAGTGGTGGGAGCCAACTCGGCGACCTACATGCAGTTTGTCCCGAAGACGGATGTGTTCCAAGTGAAGGACAGCATCAACCGCTTTCTTGAGCCAGACTACCCTTTTTGGGCGGATCTTCGCCTCTATCCCGAAAGGTATAGTATCAACGAGATAGCGCGCTATACCATCAGCTCCTATACTGATGACAAAATAGATCAAACCATTACCCTTGAGAAGCAAGACAAAAAGTGGATAAACTTAAATCAAGATGATAAAAAGATCGACACCGTACTGGCCGAGAAATACATCCTAGATATTTTCTCTCTTTCTGGAAGGGACGTAAGCAAGTTTGCTCTTCCACAGGATGCGCGCTTGGTCAATGTAAAGGGGGAGCTGAGCTCAGGAAGCATTGTTCTTTTTGATCTCTACTACTTTGCCGATTCATATTTTGCAAAAACAACGGGAGGGCAGGACTCGATCGTGTTTACTCTTGGCAAAGAACAGGCGGACATGATTAGTAATGTTTCCTCCGAGTACTTCGTGGCAGCAGAAAAGGCAGCAGATGGAGAAAGAGATCCTGCTCTAGAGAAGGATGCGTTTATCTCGGAGAATTGATTTTGCTGCGTGGATAGTCGTGGGCTGTAGTTGTAGGCTGTAGTTGTAGGCTGTAGTTGTAGGCTGTAGTTGTAGGCTGTAGTTGTGGGCTATAGTTGTGGGTTTTATCCCAGCAGTCGTTCTCCGTATTGAATGAGTTTTTTCCAGTTTTCATCTCCAAGACGTTGTCGTAATAATGATAAGAACGTTGTTCTCGATGTTTCGTGTCTTGGAGCAGCTGTCTTGTTGCTCTCTGTAAGATTTTTCCAATTCTCGAGCACGTTTTTTTGAAAGCTCTTTCTTCGTTCTGTAGAGGACGCAAAAGAACGGGTCACAAAGGAAGGCTTTGTCTTTGTCTTTGACGATTTGTCATACTCTAACGTGTTTTTGCACGGCAATCCAATAAGAGATCCCTCTCCCTCGGGTACAAGATGAACAAGGCGCTCTTTTATGGGGCTGTTCCAATGCAGAAACCAATGTGCATAGCTTTGGAGCGCGTTGTCTTGTTTGAGAGGCTGGCCATGTCGTTTGTATCTCTTGACGATTTCTGTAGCAGAGGAGTAGGCTCGGTAGTTTCTGCTGAGCTTTGTTTCAAGACGACTCGATCTTCGATCACTACTGTGGGGGCTGCAGTGGGATGCGAAGCTGTCTATACTAAGGTCCGCTCCAACCAAGTAAATGCGAGAGTCACTTAGCCTGTACGAAAGTTCCATTCCAGTTCCGAGGACGGTAGCGTACTCGGGGATTTTGATCCCACATTCTAGCTGAAGCACTTGCTCGGCTTCCTGTCCTGTATTGATAAGGACAGGGGATAGCTGTTGTACCGAAGAAACGCGTCCCGCACAGAGT
>JACSEG010000098.1_pt1 | contig 16649 bp, 25 predicted proteins | sample 8225521 | NCBI WGS metagenome assembly JACSEG01 (sample SAMN15705060, study PRJNA637333) | viral metagenome | isolation source: viral RNA from sea star tissue | host: Pisaster ochraceus | place: USA:Santa Cruz | collected 2018
ATATGGGGATTATTTATCAACAATTGTCACATTGTCAGTTAATAACTTTTTTTTATTTATAATGAGTTATGAATATGTTTGGCGGATTGATTTAATAGTTGTATATTTGTTATTAAATAAATAAAGATATGGTAGAGTTAAATGATTTAGTAGTAGGTATGGATTACATTCACAATGGTGAGACTGTATTCACGTATATTGGTATTGGTGACAATGAGTTGTCTGAGCACAATGTGGTTCTTGAATGTGGGACTGAATCATTTTTGGTTGGTGGGGATTGTATAACTAATATAAATTAAATTGATATGAGAATTATAAAGGCGATAATCATAGGTCTACTTGTAATGTGGGGATATGATAAGGTAAAGAAGAAATAGGTTTATACTATGGGTTATATTATACTATTGATATTTTTGGTTATTATATTCATCCGGTTTAATCTTAAAGTTGGTAGGGGTAAGAAGTATTACCATCAGCTTATGGATGAGGTTCATGTATGTGATGGTTGTAAAAAGAAGTACCGTCGTATTGATGGTGTTAGTGATTCATATTGTTCCTTAGTTTGTTCAGGGGAAAAATAGATGTATTATTATTTTTTTATTTAAAATATTATTCGTATCTTTGTTATGGTGCTCTATTGTTTGGTCCCCTCTTTTGTTTGGGGCATCAACGCAAGTTACGGCAAAATTAGTTAACAAACAATTTTTTTAATTCAAATGTTTTTCGTATCTTTGTATTAAGATATCAGGGATGATATGTTGGGCGGACCTTTTTATTCGGGGGTGGAAGAGTAGACTCCAACCTGCTTATATATTATATATTTCCCCCCATTTAATTAGGTTATTAAATTTATTATTCGTATCTTTGTTATGGTGCTCTATTGTGTGGGGGGAAATACAAACCAAATCGTCAACACAAAGATACAACAAATTTTTGATTCCACCAAATAAAACCTATGACAATGTGACCATATTTTAATTTATTATTTCCCCAACATTATATTTGGTGGATTGATTTAATAGTTGTATATTAGCCATATGAATAACGACACAAGATATATGAACAACCAAATGGTAGCGAAGCTCCTCCGAAAGGACCTTCGTAAACATCAACATGGGGGAAAACTAATTGATAAAAGTTACGAACTTAATGGTGATTATAGAATCTATGGTGTTTCATATGACCCATGGTCCGAAGAAATGACATTGAATGTTGAAACCAAAAATATCACATACGGTAAACGTTACTTTTCAGACCTACCCGCATATACAATTAAGACCGGATGGAGGTCTGTCGTTAGAATGAATAAAACAATTAGAAATTTAATTGAGGATGAATGGGGAACATACTTTGAAGGAACCCACGGGAAATATATTCGTATTGGTAAGATTAAACATACCTACGATGATACGGTTAAGGTTTACAAATTCCGTTAAACTTGTTCCATGAGGTTTATTTTGGAAATCTCCATATAGACCTCACCCTCTTTATCCATCGGAGCCAAATTGAAGTGGTCCCCAACAGTATATTGGTCATTAAAATATTTCTGAACTTACTATACAATATACTAACTTGGGGACCCAATTGGTTTACTTATCTCTCTAACATATAAATTTAATTCATTTAGAGAATCATTCCTTATCTCCATGGTGAGTTCCACCATATCACTTTCACTTAAAGGATGTCTTTCATTTATTCCGGAAATGATGTCCCCCATCTCAGATGAAACCATTACATATACAACCTGATTGATGGGTTTATTCTTCCCCTTTAAATTTACAACCTCATATATACACTCCCCACTGTATACCTCATCATGATACTCCACAACAAAATGGGTGTCCTCACCCCTAACCTTTACTCCTATTCCTTCTAAATATTTCTTTTCCATACCCAATAATAAACTTATTAACAAAAAAATAAATGAAACATTAGTTTTGGCCCCTATTAAAATTGTTGATAACTTTTTATAACTTGTCCCTGACACACTGTCAGAGGGAAAATTGTTAATAACTTTATACTGATTTATTAGGATTTGTCAGAATGTCAGTCAGGGACCACGATGGGGATAATCCTTTTCACCCACTTTAGACTACTACTATTTCCCACATTCTCCCACAATTGTGTTCCATTATTGTTGCCCACTATAGTGTAAAGACCATTTTTACCCTTCTGTAGGTACCTGTAGAGGTGATTAATTAGGTATTAACATATCCCAGAGTATTAGGGTAGTAAAGGTATAGTAGCGAGTGGGACACTTTAGTGTCTTAGAGTACCACTTCAACTCCTCGTAAGAGGTATATAAATGGACTACAAATGGGTTTCTAAATCTATGTGTATGACCACTAAGACCTACTAAAAATAAACCCTTATATACTCTCTATTTAAGTCATTATTTTAGGTGGGAGAAGGTGGGACTTCGTCCCCAATATACACCTATAAAAACAGACTGACATATATACATTTATTCTTCTTCATATAGGGGAATTACATATATATTATTCGTATCTTATATAGAGAAACATATGGATAATTCCCTTAGTGAAAGAATACATATATGGGTTTCATATGTAAGGTCTCTTAAGTGACCTACCATAAAAAGGGGGTTGTTATATTGTGGGGGAAATTACTGTATATCATATACTATAAAATAGTTAAGAATAAAACTATGAGTGAATTCCGGAACGGAGTGTAGGACTATGAACGAGTAGATTTAGTCTTAAGTATTTTTACTTACTATAATCTTTTAGTCTTATGGAATTGTTTGTATTCTTTTCTGTCTTTCACTATGGTATACACTATGAAGTATATGACAGGTAAAAGGAATATTGTGAAGTATAGTATCTCTATTAAGTTCATTGTTAATTGTTTAGTTATAAATAACAAGAACCTATTGAAAAGGATATTAACTTTATATTATCTTTTAGTTAGTAAAAGTTGAAGTTATATTCTTTAACGTATAGTATAGTTCTTTATCTATATCTTATATGTAATTACGTATACTGTATTTTTTAAAATACGTATGGATAATGTATATGGTATTATTGTTTATACCCCCGATTTTAATATGTGTATCTCTCGTATGGTGGCTGGCGTTAATCCCCCCTGACCCCCGCTGAAATTAAATGACCAAATAGTTTGTGTAAGTGAAATATTATCGTATCTTTGTATAACAATAAGGGTTTAACATCATAAAACGGAAAGATATGTATATTAGAGAACAAAACAGCGTAATGGGTAAAGGGTTTACAGTAGAACAATTAGTTAACGGTAAAATGTGTAAATTCATGGTGAACGATAATAAATTCGATTCTGAAACTGTATATGAGTACAGAGCTATCACTAAATGTGTTGCCGGGTTCCTTACAATTTCTGAAGGTAAAGGTGAACTTTCACAAATTGCCACTCGATGGGAAAAGAATAGACTACACACACTCGAGGTGAAAAACCAATACGGTAACTACCAAACAGTCTTGGCTATGAAAGGTGGTAAATTCTACATGGTAGATAAGACTATCATCGAGAGTTTAACTGTGGGGGATATTCACTCTACTTTCCCTAAGATGGCTGACCACAACCATTGGGAGTCAATCGGTTCTAAAACATGGGCCGACCCCGCTTACGGAGTGTTAGTAGATAGTTTCAAAAACGTAACTCTCCAAATGGTTTAAACCACAAAAACCCATCGATTGGTGGGTTTTTTTTATTTATATAGTGACCTTAGAAAAGAGCATCAACACAAAAATACAACAAATATCTGATTCCACCAAATTTTAATTTAACTCCACCATCTTTCTATATTCTCTTCAATTATCTTAAAAAGTAATCTATGTGACCTATCTTGATTTAAATGTGCAATGTTCATCGCAATCGTTTGTTTATCTTCAATCCCCTTTGTCTTAAAATACCCTTCACCATTTAAAACTCTTTTATATATAAGTGGATACTTTTTAAAGTAGTCATCGAAGTTTTCACCTAACAACTTACTTTCCCACGTAGAATAACCTTCTTCATCTTCACAGGGTTCAAACCAATGTTTAGTCTTATGGTAATCCCCATATTCACTAGAGTAACTTCCATCATTAACTTTATCAATAAGTCTAACACAAGTCATCATTACCTCAGCGTCTCTCTCCGCTCTTACGTGAAAACTTTTATCCCTGAGATATTGAGACTGACCCTTTAGTTTGTGTTGTAATATTTTGTAAATATATGAATGGTCGTAGTTCCTGTCTTTCCAAATGATAGGTAACCAATACTTAAGGTTCTTAAAACCTTCTTTAATATTTTGAGGGATGTATTTCCAATCGTTACTCCAACGTAATGATATACTACCCCACACCCTTTTGTACCATGAAAGTCGTTCCCTTTCAAGTCTCCATTGTTCAAATATATCTTTTTCCGGTTCCATGATTATTATAATTTACGTATACTGTTAAATATTTTTATTAATGTTTTCTTAGACACTTCATGATAAGGATAAGATAAAACTGTCATAGGATAATTTTTTACCCCTTCCGTTATATCTGTTACATAATGACTGTGTAATGAATGTATGTCGTAGTGAGTACCATCTTGGAATATTTCACGTATTGGTGGATTAATATCTATTACATCTTCACCGCTCATTTTTACAGTCTCCATTATATAATCTATTAAGTTATTCTTATTAAAACATTGGTTAATAGATTCACCCATTATATCTATTAAATTGTCACTACCCCCGATTAATACGAAAGTCTTAGATAATCCGTTAGATTCAACCAACGATAATAATTTTTTTTGCATATCATTCATAATATGTCGTGAATAGAATCACCAAAAAGTATAACTATTAGTGATTAAATAGTAAAGCTACTATAAGGAGCGTACCTCGAAGGAGATTGGTTAGAATTTTTAGGTTTTTTCTGTATACTGAAGTAATAGTTCATTGTATTAGTTGGTTCCCCCGGACTTGAAATTAATATCTGACCTTCATTCTTATCATCCAATTTTCTTTTAATCTCATCCCATTCTAAAGGCATCCAATATCCAAACCTTAATATTAAATCATCCCACGTATTAAATGTTTCTGAAAACCCACTACCTCCGTGTCTTTTAGAGTGTTTTTTAAATGTATACTTATGTGTATCAGGACCATTAAATGTACCTATAACTCTTGTAACATATTCGATTACATCATCCTCGTATTTATCCTTTAATAACAAAACTACTCCTTCTATATACTCATCATAATCCTCATCATAATCCTCGTCATAAGGTACCATTTCTTCAGCCGCCCACTTAAAACCCTTGTTAATAATCTGGTCAAATTCAGATACTTTTAACATCAACATTCTCAATGACCCAGCCTTTATATCATCTAAAATATCATCACCAAAATCATAGGAAATATTTACCCTCCTCCTAACGGATGGTGGTAGTTCACTCTCTTTTATTGTTTCCGGATTATCCTCACTTACATAATCCATAACAGATTTAACATATTCCATATTAGTGAATATATATTCAATTAAATCCTTCGAATATGTGTTCCACATTAGTGAATATATCTCATCAAATAGTTTATCATCCTCATCATCAAAACCTAAATGATTTCCATACCATTCATAACTTTGGTCATCAATAGCTAATCTTACAACAGTCACGGCATCTTCTTCTTTACTTGACGTATACCCTCTTCGTACACGTTCTAACATGTTTATACATGAACGTTTTAAACGATTAAAACTTTTATCAGTTATAAGATGACCCACCCTTCTTCTAAGATAATCAGATGGTCTTTTATTCTCTTTTACCATTTTTGGTTTAAACTCATTATTGTAATAGTTTACTAAATATGAAATAACTTCAGAAGAGTCTTCATCACTTAATTGATGAGCGTATTTACCTCTATTAAACCAATCCTTAATAACTTTTTCAATTGGTTGTTTACGAAGTTTAGATACTCTTTTAAACCCTTTTAATTGAGCTGGTAGTTCGTGAGGTTGTTTGTAATATTCTTTATCTTTAGGTTGAATTTTATCTTCACCATCATCATAGATTTCTCCCTCAGGTCTCATGTTGTTTTGTTGAAATATATGTTCTATTTCATGAGCGACTATATCATTTATATCCGCAACTAAATTATACATTAACGAAGGATATTCTTCAGGATTAATAATAATAACAATAGAAATGGTGTCACCGTCAGACATAAGAGCACCATTAATCATATATGGTACATCCATATCCTTTTCATCAGAAATCTTATACAACAGTTCTATTGAAAATGATGGTATATTGTAGGACCTACTAATCCCAAACTTTTGAAAATCTTTTTTAAAATCGTATTCGATTTCATTAGTTTCTGTAGTATCCTCCGGTAGATAGTATTCACCGGGTGTTTCACTTTTGATGATGTCAGTAATATCTCTGACCACATATCTAATCGGCTCACTAATACCTTTAGATTCGTTAATCATTTCATTTATCTTTATGTTATGAAACGCTTCTAAATCTTGAGCCAATTCAGGGGACATTTGTTCAGGTATTTCATAAGACGACCTTACATTTTTCCTCATCAAACGTTTTTTCATCTCTCTATTAACCCAATCTATTACCTCATCACCGTACTCAAAAAATAATTGATGTGATATTATTTTAACAATTTTATCATACTCGTCATCTGAACCATCCCAATTAGTATCGTTTCTCGCATATTCATCATATTCATCATAATAGGGAACATATAACATAGCAACATCATCACAAATGTCTTTAACAATGTCTTTAACAACATCACTATTAGAAGTTTTTACTTTTTTTAAAGTTTCGGAGATTTTAATTCTATTTAAAGAGCGTGATTTAAGTTCCTGAACAACTTCTTTCGGGTCCATTTTACTTAATCGTCTCTTAACACCATTAGGTATTTTACCCTCATTAATAATACCATCTATCACGGTATTTTTTATCGTTCTAATTAACTTCATACATATAAATATAAAAATAAATTAAATTGTATTCATATAATCTAAAACATTTTCATACAGACCTATAATACAATCATCGACCTCATCATCGTAATAATCATATTCGATATCTTGTGAATTTGTCTCACTCAATAGTTTATTATTTTCAAAATTAGTAAATTTAATAATATGATTTTTAGTTACAGTTACAACCTCATTATTTACAACGTAACTGAAAGAATGTGGATATTCTTTTACCATTTCTTTTAAGAATCTAATCATCATATCTTTAGTAGGTTTAAAATCTTCACCAAAAATCTCAGACATATTTTCAACTCCAACTGTTTTTAGTACATTGTATAACCCAACTTTATTTATAATATCATTTAATTCATTTTTCATCAAACCATATTTATTTAAATAATTGTAACTAAAAAAGAGGGGTTTAACCCCCTCTTTTCATACCCATTTAATATGGTGCGATTTACCATTTAGTTTAAAATTGACTTACCTAAAACTAACGGTGAACCGTCTTTATGCGAGTAAACTAAAAAACAGTTTTCTCTTTCACTAATTAAAAGTGTTTTACCTTTGAACATTTTGTAGTTCTTGAATGCATACTCTTCTACTTTACTTCTCACCTCCGGTGCAATTGTTTCTTCTTTACCCATGATTTTTATTTTTTATTTGTTAATTGATTAATTACTTGATTAATTGTGTCTCTTGTTACCCAACCTGCAACTCCACCCTCTTCTGAATCGTCTATGAATTTTTCTGTTACAAAGTCACCATCACTATCGATGACGGCCACCTCGAATGAGGAAAACATATTTTCTGAAGGTTTGTCCTCACGAGGATTACAGTAAACAAACTTACCACATTGTACACTTAGTGTGTGTTCTCCAATTTTAGTTGAGGAACCTAATCCTCCATGAATTTGTCTTTCAAATACTAAATCTTTAAATTCTTTTACCATGTCTACAATATTTTATATGATTACTCAACAAAGATAATACTTTTATTGTATTATACAAACTAAAACTATCTTTTTTTAAACTTTATAATCTTCTATTGGTTCACCATCAGTTGTAATTAATTCAATACATGTCGCCAATAATGATTGTTGTACATCATATATATTTTCATAAAACTCCTCAGAGGTTTCATCATATTTTTCATCATCCCAATCCATATCATCAAGCGGATTTTCAATATCATTATCCTCCTCAAGCCAAATACATGGTGTCCCATCTTTATCTTTTTTAACCACAATTGCACCAATAGGACTGTAAGTTTCATCTTCATAAGTCACTTCAATCTGAACATTCTCATCTAATGTAACACACAGGTTGTATAGGTGAATGAAAAATTGTTTTGGTGGATACCAAGCGGATTCGATTGAGAATGACCCACTATCTATTACATCGTATAACGTAGTCCACTTAGAACCTAAATTATCTAATGACCAACTGTTCATAACACCACGGTCTTCACTCAAATCAACATCATCATAAAATGCTGTCGCAAATGATGTAACAGGAGAGTCACTATCATTATCATTTACTTTGTCAATCAACGAATCAATTAACTTTACCACTTCTTCGTTACCTTTTACCTCAACGAAACTTTTTAAATTGTTTGCCATTTTTTTTTTATTTATTTATTTTATTCTTCTATTAATTCAGGCCACTCGGTGTCCTCTAATACTTTATCTCTTACCAAATCAAAATCATCCACTACCTCATCGTGAACTTCCTCTTGTAGGTCATCATCCTCACTTTTCCATCTCTTAACTTGGTCCTCTGTTAATTCTTCTGTGTCTTCCCAACGTACTGTCGTGATAATTACTTTTCTTCTTAATTTTGCCATTTCTTTTTTTATTTATTTTTTTTGTTTTTTTATTGTAATAAATTTAAACTAAATATTTTACGATGTCAAGTATGTTTTTAAAAATTTGACTTATTTGAAAAGGTCCCTATATCCGAATTAATTTTTTTGTGGTATTCCATTATTTTATCTTTAGCCTCTTTAGCAGTATCTACCAACCTGAATAAATCTAAATCACTTTCTTTAATCATTCCGGACTCCAATAAAGTATCTTTAATCCACTCAATTAAACCACTCCAATACTCTTTACCAACAAGGACCACAGGATATTTTATATTGTGACCACACTGAGCTAAAGTCAAAGCCTCAAATAACTCATCCAAAGTACCTAAACCACCCGGAAACACAACAAAACCTTTAGAATACTTTAAGAACATAACTTTTCTCGTGAAGAAATATCTATTCTCAACTCCCATATCAACATATTTGTTCATACCGCTCTCAAACGGTAACTCAATTCCAATACCAATAGATGTACCTCCGTATTCATGAGCACCTTGATTGGCACCCATCATAATTCCGGGACCACCTCCGGTTATAATACCAAATCCTTCAGACGACATCATCTTACCAAATTCTTTAGCTTCATTATACCATTTACTACCCTCAACTGTCCGAGCACTACCAAAAACAGAAATACAGGGGTCCTCTAAACTGTTAAATTTGTCAAAACCCTTAGTGAATTCCCCTTGAATTCTTAGTATTTGCCAAGCATCGTCAGCCTTATTTAAATTTTCCATAATTATTTTGTTTTTTTATTACCGTTTTGTTTCCAATCAATCCAAAAACCGACACCAACCATCAAATGTAATAGTATCGATAACCCATATTCGTATAAGTCATGCCAATTAACAAAGTGTAAATGGACATGACCTATCACCCAAAATGGTATTGCCATCTGTTGACTATACCACACTAAAAAGAATTTTATAAAATTAGTCAATTTCAGTAGAAGATAAGTCTTCAGATAAAACCTTAATAAATCGACTGAATAGGTGACTACCGTATTCTTCTTTCAATACTTTAGACACCGCAAGAGCAAAATATTCATAACTCATAGAATCATCTATTTTATTGATAGAATTATTGATACGCTCATATAATTCATGTACTTGTATTTCTTTTTCTTCTTTACCCATATCTTTTATTTTTAAATATAATCAAATATAATAAAAAAAAGGGACTCAAACAAGTCCCTTATAAATTATTTTTTTAAAGTACAAATAAATCTCCAATGTGAAGCTTTGTCATAACAATTAACCCAAACTAATCTTGCGTGTGCTCTACCAACATTTTCGTAGATTCTTTTGGGTCCACCGAATTGAGTTTCAGTTTCAGAGTAAGACCATTTAGTACAGTTAATATAGAAATCTAACCCTCTTGAGTGATTGTCGGAAACATCGACAACTTCCATTTCACTACGTAAATCACAAAACCCGAACCCAACTAATTTGTTAGTGATATTTTTAAGTTTACCGTCGAAATATTCTTGAGCCGATAACAACCATTTTAATGTTTCAACATTATAATTAGCATTTTCCTCTTTTTTTGTTAGAGAAACGATTCTATTTTCTAATTGACTTTTCTTCCAAGTTCCATCAACTTCAGATAGTTTTTCTAATGATTTCTGAGTTTCCACAAGTTTTCTTTTTGTCTCTCCCTTATTCCAAGTTACAACACTATCATAATACTCATCTCTTTGAGACATTGTCTTATGTTTAATAAAACGGTAACCTTTCTCGAATTTCTCTTCAACTGTGTTTGTTCTTTTGTTTTCTTTTCTGATGGCTCTTAAGTTCATATGATTTTATTTTTCGTTGTTTGTTACACAAAGATAATAAAACTAATAAGAAGGCACAAGTTTTTATTAAATAAAAACGTTTATTTTTATTTGTTGATGAGTTTTAGTTAAGATTTTTTAGTGTAGGATAATATTTGTTTAAATTTACATTTTAAATATAATAAAACATAAGTAAAAATTGACGATATTCCAACTCCACCTAAAATAAGTGTCCAAATGTTAGGGTGGAAGTGTTCCCCACAAATTCCTAACACATGTTTTATTAATTCTGACATTACTTATATTTTTATTTGTTATCTCTAATATTTTTTAGATATTCATTAGTAGGTATGTTCATTAAATCTCTATACATTCCACCTCCCATTGAAGTAGGATTTTTGTGATAAATCTTTTTAAGTTGGTCAAGCTCTCTAAATATTTCATTACCTTCATTATCAAATACAACTACATCATGATTTTTATTTATAGGTAAACTTAACTGAGGTAAAAATGATTTGAAGTTAGATATTATCATAACCTGAATCAGATAAGCCGTGTCTATATATTTGTCCGAATCATCTTTAAATTCTATCATCCCGTCTCCGATAACGTCATAGATATCATCTTTACCGACGTTTAAAAATATTTGATACTCTAAGTACCGGTTATCTATTAATACAACGTTAATTCTATCAATTTCACTGTAAACCCCATTTATAAATTTATTAACAAATTTATTTAAAATATTCAGTTGTTCTTTTTTATCTATATCCATACCCATAAATATAAGAATATAATTTTAAAAATTACCTTCCGCCACCTGTAAACAAGATAATCCGTTTTCTCTCCACATTTTTACCACTTTATCCCTATCATCAAAGACACATAACACATCTTCAATGTTAGGAAATAATTGGTCTAACCATAACTTTTTTAATTGGTCATCAGGCATAAACTTAAACTCCTTATTATCCGGTCTCATCTTCAATACATCAAAAGGTACGTCAAATTGTTTTAACCAATCACGAGTAGCGTCTTTAGTAACCTTACTTCTACCACTTAAGATTACAATCCTATGACCCGATTCCTTTAATAGTTTAGCCATTGTAATCACAGGTCTGTTTGGTGTATCTAATGAAATATTATTTGGGTCAAAGAAAATGTCCCAATCCATCTTTCCGTTTTCCTTAATAGAAATCCCTCTACGAGTCTCAATATTCGCAAGGGTTCCGTCTAAATCAAAAATTACTGTCTTCATATTATATTTTTTGTATAATACAAATATAAGATTTTATTTCTTATTAAACAAAAAAAAAACCCATCATTTCTGATGAGTTTTGTATATTAACTATTAATTTTTTTATCTATTTTATCTAAAACATTAGGAACAATAGAATTTTGGTTATCACGATACCATTTGTGTAAACCACCTCTCCATTTCCTATTTGGAGTGGCCATATAAGCCTTTTCCCCTGATTTTTTCCTATTCATAATTTCTTCTCGTGTTGGTCTACTTTTAAAACTATCAGGTAAATGTCCCTTTTTATATGCTGTATCATACACTAAAAAGTTTAAAAATTTTACAATTCCAAGTATTGTATCTTTAGTCTTATCACGACTAAAATGTGTTTTCCAATCATCGGGAATCATTTTCTTAGCGGCAGCTACCGTAACAAATCCGAAACTATTAACTTTTTTTTCAAATATTTCCATTATTTTTTTATACATTCTTTCACTATACTCTTCACCACTTTTAAATTCACTCATTCCCTTATAAACCTCAGGTATAGTACTTATAACATAATCGGAAATATCACTAAAGACCCTGTTTAAACCGAATAGTGCTCTAACCGGACCTGGTATTGACTCTTTTATTGGGTTAATAATTTTATCCAACTCTGATTGAACATCAGAAATCAAACCTGAAGGCGGTGAAGGTACCGATGAGGTGTTTTCATTTAAATAATGTCTTTTTGTTGAAGACTTGTGCATCTCCAATATCCTTAATTTTTCATCATCATTAATTTTTAATATTTGTTTCATAATACATACGTAATTTAATTATAAATATACATATAAAAGAAAACCCCCCACCATTTCTGATGAGGGGTTTTAATTTTCATAATCAATTGAGTTACCTATTCAGGACATATACATGGGTCTTTAAAAGGACATGGACAACCTTCTAAACCTACAGGTATGACTTTACCTGTGGTAGCATCCACACTCACAAAACCTTTACTAGTAGTAAAAATATATTGTGCTACGTTGAAACCCGGTTCCAATGGTCTTCTTAATACAACCTCGGACCAATCAGCTACACCTTCAACTCCTGTACCATATCCCGCATCTAATAATAATTGTTCAGCATCTTCTAATGTAAGTTTTACAGGTAGTTTTATCACCTCATCTTCCATAAATGGAGAATCAATAACCTTAGACTTTGTCTTCCCATTAGAATCACACAATACTTCAATAGTGGTATTGTTAACTCCAGCGAATACCGATTTAACACCTGTTAATTCTTTAGTAGCAGTTGATTCATAAAATAAAGCGGTGGTATCAATACCTTTCGCCACTTCCTGTGTTTGATTAACCATCTCATTGAAAGTTAAATCATTTTGTTGAGCACATCCGATTAAGAGTAATCCCAACATCATTGTTAATAGTTTTTTCATTTTTGTTTTTGTTTTTTATCTTTATTTATTTTAATTTATTTCTCGTTTACTATAGTTACTTTGAAACTATATTCACCATCATAAGTGTCTCCTTCAGTGGTTGATACATAAGTCATTTGTTTCTTATTTTTATGTTCTCCGGATGTTTTGGTCCCAATCATAGCCAATCCAACCATACTATCTGTTTTTATCACAGATGCTGGATTTTTATTATCACCAACAAAGGTAACGTACCAAGGATTATGACTTTTAAATATTTCAGTAACACTTTTTAGTATCCCAGCAACACTTTTAAGTCCCTTATAAACATCACCTTCTTCATATGACTCAAAACACCCATAAGATTCTTTACCAATATCAACAAGGTCTTGAATATCATGCTCCCACCCGTCTCTATCACCGCTTTGAGCCATTACCATACTCATAACAACACCATCTTTAGTTGTTAATGTAAGTGGAAAATAAAAGTTTAGTGTTCTTGGTGAGTGGAACGTACCATCAACAGCCATTGTAGATGCAAATTTTGTTGTTTCACCATCATTTGAATTATTTGACTCGTTTATAGATTTAACTCTAAGTACCTTATTACCGTCATAGGTACAATCAGACTCATCGTCAAAACCATTTAATTCTATTTCCGGATGCTCTTCGTCAGGGAATTCTATATCACCGTGACTATCGGTAGTTAAATTAGTACCATAACCCTCGTCTATGTAATCTTTTGCCACTTCTTTTTCTCCATGTCTACCAGAATAAAACCCAATAGATAATTCATTTGGTTGTAAATCACTTGAATATATAGTATTTGGATTAGAGCCCGTACTTCCATCAATTTGTTTCGATTCTATTTTAAGAGAACCATATTCAATATCAAATATACAATCTGGTGTTTGTTCAAACCAATCTTTAACTGTGGTATCACAATCATATATAACTAGTGGTTCATCATTTTCATCAAAGAAAAAAAGTCTAACTTCTTCCCATTTTCTTGTATTTACTCTCATTTTTGTTTTTTATTTTTATTTATTATGTTACCGTACTCATCACATACAGGTGCGGTTATTATTTCATAGATTATAAATATCCATGAAATTAATAATGAACCTAAAATTATTTTGATTAACATATTATTCTATTTTTCCGTATTTTTTTCTTCGTTTATATCAAAACTCTCCTTCTCATAATCCTCCATATCATTGTAAGCATAAGTCTCAAAATTAGGATTTGTCTCAACCCAAGTTTTATATTCATATTGGTTATTTTTATTAACAAATACCTCATTAACTCTTAATTTTCTTTCTTCTAATTCCATCAACTGTTGATGTAAATATTCCCTTTGTTCTCTATACTCAGGTTTATAAGCTAGATTATGTAATTCCTCAATATCGTTAACTAAGTCGTATAACTCATATTCTTTTTGGTATCTACCTAATGAATCAAAATAATATGTGTACTTCCAATCATTTGTACGGATTGCCCTCAATCTATTAGTTGCTTTAACAGAAGATGGTAAATTATTCGAACCCGACTTAGTATCATCAAAAGTAAATAATATAGAATCTTGAACTGATTTACCTTCCTCAATTATTGGAATTAAACTCTCACCTCTTGCGTTACTATCTTTAGGTACACCAACAATCTCAGATATCGTTGGGAATATATCGATAAGTGTTGCTAATTCATCTGACGATTCTTTTTTGTTAAACACAATAGGATTTGATATCACCATAGGTATTCTTAGAGCCTCTTCATAAGCAACAAAGGCCTTTTGTCTCATACCACCATGTGACATCCCCATTTCTCCGTGGTCCGCCAATCGTATAACTACCGCGTCATCAGCAAGTCTCCTACCTTTGGTATCATCATAAAGTACATCAATAAATTTACCAATTTCACCATCAATTTTAGTTAGTAAGTATGCGTAAAAATTTAAGTAATTTAATTTCATATCATCATTTCGTAAGACACCTAATAAACCATCGGCAGCAATGTTTGTTTGTAGTTGAGCCATAGGTTTACCATTTTTAAGTAACTGTTCCGTAACTGTAGGTGGTAAGTCGGTAATAGTTCTACCAGTATATTCATCAGGAGTGTAACCAAATTGTACCGACTTTGGATAACCTAACACATCGTGAGGATTTACTAAACTTAATACTAAACAATACGGTTTTCTTGGTTCACCTTTTTCTCTACTGATTCTTACCTGTTCTAAATATTCTATACCCTCTTTCACATATCTTGCATCAGCATTTGGATAACCCCCACCAAAGTTTTCAGGTTTCGCATCTTCACCTGCATCAGGACCAACCCAACCTTTAAACCCATAAAGTGATATTTCCTTAGCTAACGGGTCACCACCATCAGCACCTTTACTTAAATGCCATTTACCTCTGTATTGAACATCGTAACCAATACCATCTAACATTTTACCAATGTTATTACTTTTATTATTTAACTGTATTTCACCGGGAGAATAAATACCCCCTGTCGTTAATGTCTGAGTACATTGATGTTGTGATGGATATGTACCTGTAAACAATGTGGCTCTACTAGGTGTACACATACAACTATTACAAAATGCTTTATCAAAGGTGAAACCATTGTTTTTTAGTTTGGTTAGTGTTGGTAAGTTTTCTTGTTCCCACCCTTCAGGAAAATATTGAGTTGCCCTTTCTTGGTCTGTTATTATAATAACAATATCGGGTTTTTCAGTTAGTAACTCTTTAAATTTGTTTTGTTTTTTCATGATATATTAATTAACATATTAACTCAATAATATTAACTATTTCAGTATTTTAAATACTTAATTTTTTGTATATTAGCTGTATGGAAAAATTAATAACTCTTTTAACACTTAGACTCATTTTTAAAAATGAAAAGACCGTAGTTGAACTCTATAAAGGAATTTATCCGGATAAGAAAGTAAAACAAATCAAAAAAGTGTCAAACCAACCCAAAAATAATATGGGTACATTTGTAAAACCAAAAGACAGTAAACAGAAAGAATTGATAGACGGTTTAAATTTTTTAAAAAATAAAAAGAATAAGACTAAAAAAGATAGAGAATCTATAGGAATACTAGAATCTGTATTGAGAAACTTAAATTAATAATTATCTAAAAAAGTTTTTTCAAATTTATTAAGACTGTTAACACCATTTTTATAAACCTTTTCTAATATATCATTTAATTCCATTTGTGTTTTCAAAAAATCATCAATATCTTTAACAAACACATTTGTTAAAGTTTCACTACCATCACGGTAATATTTAGTCGTATCAACTATAGTAAATTCAACATCACATTTATATAGTATCAACTCAATTATATCTCTATTTTGACTATCAATAAGTACC
>JACSEG010000099.1_pt1 | contig 16578 bp, 17 predicted proteins | sample 8225521 | NCBI WGS metagenome assembly JACSEG01 (sample SAMN15705060, study PRJNA637333) | viral metagenome | isolation source: viral RNA from sea star tissue | host: Pisaster ochraceus | place: USA:Santa Cruz | collected 2018
GTGCTATTGATCCCGGCGTTCTTCGCGCAAAATTTTTCCATCCTGGAGTCGAATGATGTGATCGGCGATATCCACAATTTCGGGGTCGTGGGTGGAAAAAATAAATGTCGTTTCCTGTTCCCGGTTGATCTTTTTCATAAGTTCGATAATCTGCTCGCCGGTTTTGGAGTCCAGATTTGCGGTGGGCTCATCGGCGAGGATTACCCTGGGCTTGCCCACCAAAGCGCGGGCAATGGCCACCCGCTGGCGCTGGCCGCCAGAGAGTTCGTTGGGCCTGTGACTGCGCCAATCGCTGAGTCCCACCTGCTCAATGAGGTGCTCTATCCATTCGGTCTTTTCCTTTCTGGTTTCCTTTTTGGCTTCCTTTCTGGCTTCCTTTCTAGTTTCCTTTTTGGCTTCCTTTCTGGTTTCCTTTCTGGTTTCCTTTCTGGCCCATTTCCCCTTGCCCAGCAAAAGGGGAAACTCAATATTCTCAAAGACGTTGAACACGGGAATGAGATTGAAGCTCTGGAAAATAAATCCGATAAAGCGATGCCTCAGGTTGGTAATTTGCTTGTCCGAAAGGGTTTTGGTATCTACCTCGTCAATAATTACCGATCCTTCAGTAGGAACGTCAATGCAGCCCAGCATGTTGAGTATGGTCGACTTTCCCGAACCGGAGGGACCGGCGATGGAAATAAAATCGCCTTTCCGAATTTGGGAACTTACGCCCTGAACAGCGTGCACCTCTGTTTTTCCCAAGGGATATACCTTGTGCACATCTTTTAATTCAACAATTGCCATGAGAACTCCTTCGCGACGGTTTGATGCCTGATTTTGATGTCTGATTTTGATGTCTGATTTTGATGCCTGATTTTTCAGCACATAAATCGTCCGTATTTACCCCTGCAAAAAGGTACAACTCATTATCCAAAATATTCAATTAAAAATGTTCCGCCTACTCATTTTTATTGCCCGCCAAAAAAATGTCCCCACGGCACACCCGGCACCTTTTCGCCGCAGTTTCCGGCATTTATACCAAACCATATTCCTGTTTCTGTGGTGCCAGCGGCACCTTTCTGCCGCAGTTTCCGGCATTTATACCAAACCATATTCCTGTTTCTGTGGTGCCAGCGGCACCTTTCTGCCGCAGTTTCCGGCAATGAGTACAACCGAAAAGTTTCAGCTTATTTATTTAACATATATTCAGGATATTCCCCAAAGGTTCGATAATCAAAATATGCCGGCATCCAAAGAACACATACTGATACTCGATCACCGAATTCTCTATGCCGTCAACCCCGGACGCATAGAATGGGTCAGGGACAACGGCCCGGGCATTCACATCAGTCCGTGGTTGCGCGATATGCAGGTACTCCCGCCGGGAACCGATTCTGTGGATATCAAGAATCTTCGCCCGTCGGTGAAGCAAGCGGTGTGCATAAAGTTCAAGGGAGTCGAAGAAACGCTCAAGGCGGAGTTTCTGCTGGGAAGATACAAGGATGATGTGGACAAAAATCCGCTCGGTCCGGTCCTGATTCTCGACGCTCTCCTTGACCAGCTCGACTCAGGAGCGCAGAATCGCCAAAAAAACCGTATTTCCCTGGTCAAGGCAATGGTCGAGAGCCAAATTCGCCGTCAAGACAAGGAAATACGCAAGGAGACCGCAAGTGCCGAAAGAGCGCGCACCTGGAGACGCACTCAAAATCGACTTGACACGGTAACCCAAAGCACTCCGTTCCGCATCGGTTTGTTTTTGACGATACTCATCACCATAAGCATGTTTGGAATTATGCTCTTCGAACCGGGAAATAATCCCGGTTTTGAATCTCTTTGGGACAGCTTCTGGTATTCGATCGTGACAGTGACAACCGTGGGGTATGGAGACAAGAGCCCGATAACGGTGGGCGGCAAGCTGGTAGGGCTATTGCTCATGGGCATCGGGGTAATTGTGCTGGCGGCAATTACCGGTCAAATTGCATCATTTTTCGTCGAACTGCAGATGCGCAGGAGGGAAGGCTTGGTGAATCTGAAAAATATTAAAAATCATTTTATTATTTGCGGCTGGCGCAAAGAACTGGATAAGGTTCTGGATGGACTGCTTTCCGTTAATCCGGAATTCGACGTCAGCGATTTGGTACTGGTAAATCACGTCGAAAAGGAAAAACTCCAGCCCATTTTCGATAATCCCCGTTACAATAGAATAAAATACATAAGCGGAGACTACGTACAGGCTGAAACCCTGCAGCGGGCGTCCATAGAAAGTGCCTCGCGCCTCATGGTTCTTGCTGATTCCAGCTCGAATTATTCCCAGCAGCAAGTTGACTCCCGCACGGTGATGACGGTTCTCACCATAGAGAGCTTGAACCGACATGTATATGTTGTCGCCGAGCTTCTGGACCCCAAGTTTGAAAAATTCCTCAAACTTGCCAATTGCGATGAAATAATCCTGAGCAGTGAATACTCAACGCTTATAATTGCAAACGCCTCCAACGCCAGTGGCGTAAGCCACGTAATACGAGATCTGTTGACCACCGACAACGGTCAGGGACTGCGATCCAGAGAAATACCTGATGAATTTTGTGGCAAAAGTTTCGGCGACCTTTTCGACTATCTCAACCAGCAATTCGGAGACATTACCATCGGCATCCTGGAAAACACGGGCAATTTTTACCAGCGCAAACGCGAAGCATTGAGCGAGGCCCAAATGACCCCCGATATTTCCCGGCTGGTGGAAAACCTCAAAAGCGTCAAACAACTGATTCCCAATAACTCGATCCTCAACCCCGGGCAAAATTACATCATAAAAAGCCACAGCAGAGCCATTGTCATTGAAGCGCGCTTCCGCGAAGCCATCGAAAATCCAAACCAGCAGAACAGGACACCGGCATGAAAAAAACCGACAAGGCCCAGTCCCTGTCCCGCCTCAAACAAATTCATCTGTTCGAAGACTTTGCCACAGACAACGTTCGCCTGGAAAGCATATTGGAACATACCGAAGGCCGCATTGTGAAAAAGGGAGAGCACATCATCACAGAAGGCGAACTGGGCAACACCCTTTATCTACTGCAGAACGGCAGCGTACGCATAATCAAGCGCACCCTGAATGAAGAGGAATACACTGTTGTCATTCTCCACGACCACATGCATATTTATTTTGGGGAACTGGCGCTGATGGACAGCGATCGCCGGTCAGCCACGGTAATGGCCGAGACGAATTGCGAACTTCTGTGCTTGAGCAGAAGGGACTTTCTTTCAATGGCAGAAAAAGACCCGCTTCTGGGTTACCGCATCATAAGCCAAATCGCACGGAAAATCAGCGGTTCGCTGCGAAAAATGAATACCGACGTAATCACTCTTTTCGAAGCATTGGTAAGTGAAGTTGACGGCGAGGGTTTTTCGCTATAGTTTTTTTCGCGCGATATATCGCTATATATAATAGATGATTCAACACATCCGGTGGCTGCCAGCTAAAAATTGCTCATTTCCGCCAAATCGGATCTAACCCAATATTGGGATCGGGAAAAAACAAGCACCTTCGCTTTTAGCTCCAGCGTTTCAATTCCTTCCACAGCATTGGCGTGATCGGAGGGAAGAATATTCAAATCCAGCGCATATCTGTTGCCGTCTTCGGGATTTATTATCCATCCTCCGGTAAACCGGGTGAGCGAATCGGGCCGGGGCACCATATTGTAGATCCAATCCACGTCCAGTATCCCCAGGCTATTCAACGGCCTGGACTCGGGATGCCTGGGATATGACGCAGCTGCGTTTTCGGCTAGTTTGTTACCAGCCCTCTCCACAGTTTTGAGGATCCGGCCGAACAGCATCCCGTCCCGTTCACTTAATTTCCAGAACGCAGTGGGTACACCTTTTCCGTCCAGGCTCTTCCAGTATCCATAAATAGTTTGAGCACAAAGAGATACCGGCACAATAAAAATCAGGATCACTGCCGCAACCAGACCAACAGTTTTTTTACCCATATCCACATCCACATTTTGGCTATTTTCTTTCAAGTATGCACCATTGCCTTGCAGTATTCAAGGAATATATGGGCGGTCATGGCAACTCCCGGTGACCCCACACAGTATTACTCCTCCCCGCCATTGGCCTTTTGATTATCCTTGCTTTCCGCTTTCGGCGATTCTTCGTCGGTGGCCGATTCAGTCTGTTCCTCTAGCGATTGCTCCGATTGCTCCAGCAAATCATCGGAAAGATCCAGTTCAGACAGAACCTCCGGATCAGGCGCCTCCGCAGATGCTGTTTCCGCCTGAACCTGTCCCTCTTGCCGGGAATCGCCCCGATTCGGATCCCCGATTGTCGAAGCGGAGTCATCATTTTCGACAATTACAGCCGGTGACTGTCCTTCTTCATTTTCCGGGAGTATAAACGAGGAAATGGAGCGGTTCAGCGAATCGGCCCGCTCCTGGAGCCCAACATTGATTTCTGCGGTGGAAGTAACCGCCTCATTAATTTCTTTAATCGAAAAGGCAATTTCTTTAAAGCCGTCACTCATTTCTTTGCCAACAATTTTCAACCCGTCAATTTCAGCGGCCACATCCTGGGAAGAACTGCTTATTTCCTCGGATTGTTCCACCGCAGCAGCACTGAGCTGATCCACATCCGTCATACTTGCGGTAACATCGTTAACAATGCCGGTCATTTGCTGCACGCTTTGTCCAATCTCGGCAAAGGTATCCACCAGACCCAGGATTTCTTCCTGAAAGCGGACAAATGATTTTTCGGTGCTTTGAGAGGTTTTCGCCACCTCGTGGAGGGACTTCATTATGACGACCATCAACTCCTGCATTGTCTTGGATTGTTCGCCGGTACTTATGGCCAGCCCCCGAATTTCATCCGCGACGACGGAAAATCCCTTTCCGGCGTCTCCCGCCCGGGCCGCCTGAATGGCGGCGTTCATGGAAAGGATGCTGGTTTGTTCCGCAATTTCGTTAATCCCGTGAAGAATTTTGTCCATATTGCGGGAGTTATTTTCAACCTCCAAAATGCTTTGGACCATTTCCTTGAATTCTCCGCTGCGTTGCTTTCCAATGGCGCCCAATGCCTCGGCTTGCTCTTTCCGCTGCAGACTCGTTTCTGAAATTTGGCTAAATGAATAACTCAATTTGGAAATGAGCTGGGCGCTCTCCTGGAACCCTCCCCTGGTTTTGTGAAACACACCGTCCAGTTGCATAATGGAATTATTCACATGGCCGTTTTTTTCCGCGGATTTAGCCAGACTTTCGCTGACCCGGTTTATTTGCACAGCCATACTGTTGATGTTTTCGGAAATTTCTCCCACCGCCGCCGCGGTCTGCTGGGTAATTGCCGAGAGGTCATCTCCTACTTCGATGCTGTCAACGCTCATTTTCCGCGCCTGACCCAAGCTATGCGCCAACTCCCTGCGCAGAACTTCGAGATTTCCGCTTACCTTGACCAGTTCGTCCTTTCCCTTGACAACCACTGGTTGGCTCAAATCGTGGTCAGAAATTCTATTGACGGAATTTACCAGAAGGCTCACGCTGCCGGTAATTCCAGTGAGAATTCTCAACATGATTATGAATACCACAACCAGTAATACGCCGTTTGTGCTCAGCATGATAACTGTGAGCAAATCCGTCCTCCGGGTCACCTCTTGATTCACGACTTTAATAATATCCAACAGCTCTCTTGCAGTTTTCTCATACACCCACATGTATAAATTAACCGCGGTGGCAAATTCGGAAATACCATCAATGAGATAGCTGGCCAAATCCTCGCCGTTGCGCAAAACATGGTCGAATAAACTGCGCTCCACCCTGTTCAAGTTATTTTGAACGATTATCAGGTTGATATCGCCAAGCAAATTGTCGGTTCTTTGCCTGAGAAGGTTTCGCAAATACTCAATTCCCTGCAATTGTTCGGTGGCTTTCGACGAAAGCCGCCCCACGAACTCGAGTTTTTTTACAGCTTCGAAAAGGGCATCAGTTTTCCGAATGGCATTAACATAATTAACCGGATAGTTGGTCATGCTGTCTATAATGACCCTTGCCATAACCCGGGACTCCTCTGCGACTTGAAATTGAAGTTCTACTAGCTGATTTTCTTCCGACTGGGCCTTGTTGGTAATTCCCTTAAAAAAATACAGACTAAAAAACAGGGAAATCACCAATATCAACAGGAGAAAGAAAATAATGATCAATCGAATCCGGATGCTCATGTGCCGTCCTTATTTACAACTTTTTAATTATATGTCTATAAAGATATTACCACAAGGAACCCCGCCTTGTTTTTTCATCAAAAACCGGGACTTTTCCATTGGGTTGATCTGCCAGTGCATTCATCTGCCAGTGCGTCTATCTGACTGTCAACGAAAAGACAGACCGGGTATACTGTACATTTGTAAATATTAACATGTATACAGGGTTTATGATAATGGATACGGCACGCCCACTGGAAGAACAACGCGCACTCAATGCATATCTCGAAATGTTTGTAACCCATGCCCGGAAAGAAAAAATTAATCGCGCACTCCAAAGAAGACAGCGGTATCTGACCGTCGTTCTGGAAGATATATTTCAACCGCACAATGCCAGCGCGGTGCTCAGAAACTGCGACGCATTCGGAATTCAGGACGTGCATATTATTGAAAATCGCAACAGATACCGCATAAACCCCGATGTAGAACTGGGTACCGCCCAGTGGCTGAGCATTCGCACATACAACGAAGGGGACTCCAATACGGCAGCTGCCATTGGGGCCATCAAAAAGAACGGCTACCGGATTCTGGCCACCACTCCCCACGGGGACGACCAGTTCATACAGGAAGTCTCCCTTGACAAGGGACCAATCGCGCTTTTATTCGGAACCGAATTGACAGGGTTGAGTGGGGAAGCAATAGAAATGGCGGATGAATTCGTCAGAATTCCCATGCAGGGGTTTGTGGAAAGCTTTAATATCTCGGTATCGGTGGCCATCAGTCTCTATGCACTGGACGAAAAGCTTCGTTCCTCGAAGCACATCGATTGGCAATTGGGAGAGGCGGAAAAAGAAGCCATTCGCTATCAATGGCTTTCAGCCAGTCTTGAAAAAAGTGCCACTCTGGAAGCGGAATACTACAGAAAACACAAATGACGACGACTGCCAACAGTGTACAGCAAAAAAAAAGACGGCTGCGCCGCCGTATTCGCTGGCGAATGAATACCATGGCTACAACCACGCGCAGAAACGAGGAAAGAAGATTAATTGCCAGTTTGAAGCAAGACGATAAATTTGCCGCGGCCAAGGCCATTCTGGCGTACCATCCAATGGACAGCGAGCCTTCCATCCTGCCCACATTGATTTCCGCGGGAAACAGGGGCGCGGAAATATACCTTCCCCGCATCAACGGCGGGATGCTTGACTTTCTGCGCTGGAAAACACTTGACTTGGGTGAGCTGGAAAAATCAAAATACGGCATTTCCGCCCCACCGGAGAACGCTTCGTCCTGGACGAGGGCAGCGGAGGAAAGTATTATAATAGTACCGGGATTGGGATTTACGCCCGGCGGTTGGAGGATGGGCCGTGGCAAAGGATACTACGACCGGTTTTTGGCGGATCATCTGCGGCTGTACAGCGTAGCCCTTTGCTTTTCACGGCAGGTACACAGTCGGCTTCCTGTTGAGGATGGGGATGTCGCTTTAATGAGGATTATTCATCCACAATAAAAACCAATATACGAGGTACTGATATGGGGTTAATCAAAAGTGCGCTTGAACTTGCCCTTGAGCGCACCAGTGACATCCAGGCAGATAAACAGGCTCTGGATGAACGGAAATTCAACGAAGAAGGCATGAAGCTCTTCTCCCGGCTCGAAAAAGACGAGGTGAACCAGGTATCCGAATATCTGAATGAACTTTCGAAAACCCGGGTCGCTTCGGTAAAACGCGGACTTCTCAAGGTTATGCTCGGCAGAATTTCCCTGCCGTCATCGGAGCAGGCACTGGAGCAACTACCGGTAATTGCCAAAGCCATAGAACTGCTGTTTCCCAACCAAAAGGCATTGGCGGGTCTTACCGAACAATTAAAACAATTCTACCAGGGCTATCTGGAAGACAGAACCCGGGTAATCGACAATCTGAAGGAACGCTTCGAACCACAATTGCGTCAAAAAGAAGAACAGCTGGCAATGCAAACCGGACAGCGGATGCGCCTCCATCCCGAGAGCGATCCCGAATTCGCCAAGGCAGTGAAGGCGAATATTGACCAGCTGGATGCCCAATACAGCCAGGTAATCGAACAGGCGCGGAACGAACTGGAGCAAAAATACCAGGAAGGCTAAGCCACCTGTGCTGTGTGTACAGGCGTCCATGCTGCACAAAAACATGTGAACTGAACGATCCTCCAAAGCGGGAATGAACCATATGTTATAGTAATGAGCAGCAAAAACAGTTTTCAGGAGTAAAGATGGCCCATCAGCGCAGTTTTGGCATGTTAAAACCCGGTGTTTTGCAAAGACGGATTGTCGGTGAAATTATTGGCAGGATAGAACGCAAGGGATTACACATTACCGCATTAAAAATAATGAATATTCCCGAATCCCTGTGCAGGAAGCACTACCAGGAACACCAGGGAAAGGAATTCTACGAACCCCTGGTACAATATATGATGAGCAATTCAGTTGTCGCCATGGTAATAGAGGGCGAAAGCGCAATAACCCGGCTGAGAATGCTTTGCGGGGCGACAAACATCGACAATGCAGCTCCCGGTACCATTCGGGGGGACTATGCATCCACAACCAGAATGAATATTATTCATGCCTCGGATAGCGTGGAGAGTGCCGAAAGGGAAATAGACCTGTTTTTCTCATCCGGGGAAATCGCGAAACATCAGGATCACAGCCCAGGCCGACTGGAACAGCGCTGACAGGAGAATTGATGAGCAGGGTTGGAATTATAGGAGCGGGAGCCTGGGGAACAGCCATATGTAAAAATATAGGCGAAAACGGTCACGAAGTGCTCATGTGGGCCTTTGAAAAAGACGTTGTGGAGTCAGTCAACAAAAACCATCGCAACAATCGCTACCTGAAGGAAGCTCTTCTTCCCGAAAATGTCCGGGCCACTACCGATATCCGGGAAGCGGCGGAAAACAGGGAATTTATTATTTTAGCTTCGCCATCACTTTTTCTTCTCGATTCCATAAAGCAAATTCTCAGCGTCCCGAGCATTGTGAACGAGGAAGCGATAATCGGCATACTTACAAAGGGTTTCATGCTCACTCCCACAGGTCCCCGGCTGATCGTGGAAACCCTGGAGGACTATCTCCCCGATTCTTACAAGGGAAATCTGGTCTATATCAGCGGCCCCTCCCATGCAGAGGAGGTGAGCATGGGTATACTCACCGGGCTTATAAGTGCCAGCCACAATCCTCGAAATTCAATACGAATTCGCGCACTTCTCAATTCGCGGACGCTGATGATGTTTTCATCTCTGGATGTCGTTGGAGTTCAGGTCAGTGCGGCCTTGAAAAACGTCGTAGCCATTGCCTTCGGAATTCTGGATGCATTCAAGGAATACAGTGGTTCGGTGGGCGATAATACCGAATCCCTGCTGCTGGCAGGGGGGCTCAACGAAATCCAGCAATTCGGCGCCGCCCTGGGCGCTACCCATGCGGAAACCTTTACTTCAATAGCAGGCGTTGGAGACCTGGACGTGACCTGCAGATCCGTTCACGGAAGAAATCGGCGCTTCGGCAGGGAAATTATTCTCAAAAATATATTGGCACCTTTCAGCAACATCGATGAACTCATCGACGATTTCGCCCGAATTGGGTATATCCCCGAAGGAGCGGTGGCGGTCCGCGCCATGAAACAAATAGTGGAAGAACACGGTTTGAAAATGCCCATATCAATGGGGGTTTTCCGCATTTTAAACAAGGAAAGCAAACCACTGGAAGAAACCGAACGGATACTGGAAACCCTCACCGGTGCCAGCATCAAATCCCAAAACATAGACTTTCACGTGGATTTAAACCGGCATTTATAGATATCCTGCCAACCTCGCATGGTGCCGGCTGCACTGCCCATGCACTGTCTCCCAGCCCCAAAATCGATATCCTGCCAACCTCGCATGGTGCCGACTGCTGTTCCGGAATAATCGCGGTAGACAATTCCCTTTGCATCTAGTATATTTTGCCACCGTGTGCGTCAGAAACGAAAAGAGTTTGCACCCCGGAAGGTATTGATTCAGGTAATTTGGTACATATGGCGCCGTACCCAAGTGGTTAAGGGAGAGGTCTGCAAAACCTTTATTCGCCGGTTCGATTCCGGCCGGCGCCTCTATTATTATATGGGAACTATACGCCTGTTTCCCCAAAGTCAGTACTTGACATGTTTTTGAATAATGGGTAATCTACTGTAAGAAACCTGCCGGAGGGCTTGTTATTATGAGTGAGAAAGCAAAGACAATGTCAGTCATGGAATTAGTACATATGTTTCCTGGTGATGAAATAGCAGAAAATTGGTTTATTAAAAGACGATGGAAAGCTGGTATTACCTGCCCGAATTGTCAGTCGACAAAGGTTTCTGAAAGAAAGAATACAAGAATCCGGGCATGGCGTTGTAATGATTGCCGGAAAGATTTTAGTACAAAGACCGGCACAGTTATGCATGGCTCAAAGCTTGGATTCAAAACATGGGCATGGGCAATATACCTTATCACAACAAACATTAAAGGTATTGCAAGTACAAAAATGGCACGGGATTTGAATATCAGACAAGCTACCGCATGGCACTTGGCAATGAGACTTCGAGAAGTGTACAAGAATAATAATACTTTGCTGGATACTATTGTAGAAGTAGATGAAACATACATCGGTGGAAAAGAAGCAAATAAACATGCTAATAAGAAACTGAGGGCTGGCCGGGGAACAGTGGGGAAGCAGATAGTAGTAGGGATGAAAAGCCGAGAGGGGACTATTGTAGGTAAAGTGGTAACTACTATAACATCGGATACTTTACACAACACAATCAGTGAGCATGTAGAAAAAGGTGCAACGGTAATTACAGATGACCATAGAGGGTACATAGGTATTGATACCAAGGGATATCAGCACCTTTCAGTCAATCATAGTGCGAAGCAATATGTTAACGGCATGGCACATACAAACGGTATTGAATCGTTTTGGTCACTATTAAAAAGAGGTTACTACGGAATTCATCATCACATGAGCCGTAAGCATTTATCTCGTTATGTTACTGAGTTCGCTCAGCGGATGACTAATAAGGGTATGGATACGGTAGTACAGATGGGGTTAATGGCCGGTGCGATGGAAGGGGTGCGGTTGCCATATGCAGAACTTATTCAATAAAGAGGGGAAAATGGACAACGATAAAAAGAGCATAAACAAAGGGGGGAGGCCTCCTAATATGATAGAGACTATACCTGCTACCGCCGAGGAATTAGGCGATATGGTCATGCAAACATTACCTATGGAGCAATGGAGTAAGAAACCCGTTGATATACCGAAACAAGATGAATAATAGTGAGCATAGCAATGCACTAGACTCTATACCAGATGAACTTATATACTTAGATTCGTCATTTAATAGGTGACATATATAATAGTGACCTATTTATTAAAAAATGGGGTATAGTGATAGAAGGGGGGCATATGATTGCTGGAGGATATGAAGCACACATAATAGCAAATACAATTCTTAATGAAATGTTTAGTAAATGGTGTGAAATCCGCCCGATGAAACTTCAAAAGCTTCTGTACTACACTGTTGGGTTTACCCTTCTAAAGTATGGACAATCACCAGTTCGTGAGCATTTTTATAAATGGACCTATGGGCCAGTTGTACCGGAAATATACCATTGTTTTAAGAAGTATGCACATCGGCCAATCTCAGTTATGGCGGTAGAGACGGATGGTAAATATTATGTTACGACCGATAAAGAAATCGTTAATGTGATCAAAAAAAAAGTAATGCCTTACTACTCAGAAATAACCGATTGGGAATTATCAGACCTTACGCATGCGCACGATGCCTGGAAAGAGGTTCCACAGAATTCATTGATCACCAATGAAGCTATATTGTCTACATTTAGAGAGCTAAAATATGGGGAATAAGGATAATAACGAACCTTCAACTGGAGAAAACAACGAACCTCAAGAAGACACGTCATTAAAGGAAGTTAGAAGGGCAAATATATATACGAAGCATGTAAGGATTAAGCTTATAGGGTGGTTATGCTTTGGGTGCTTTATATTTTTAGTTCTTATTCTATTTGCTGTTTGTGCAGATTTACAATGGTGGGGAGGGAAGTTTTATGATAAATCTATCATTGTGGTTTTTGTATCAATTATGAGTACTACTCTTACAACCTTGGTAGGTGTTGTTATTGGTTCTTCTTCGATTGATTAAATCAAAAAAGGGAAGGGTTCATTTAAGAAGTGAGTAGCACAATGGCTGAAAAAAAATTAAATTCAAATTTACACAAAGCTAAGACTGCTAAAAAAGATGAGTTCTATACTCAGTTGACTGACATAGAAAAAGAGCTTAAACATTATAATAGACATTTTAAATATAAAGTTGTTTATTGCAACGCTGACGACCCATTCGAGAGTCAATTCTTTAAATACTTTGCATTGAATTTTAATTTGCTGGGATTGAAAAAACTTATTGTAACAAGCTATATAGATTCGCCTATTATTGGCAAGCAGCTTTCTTTATTCGACATAGAAGGTCTCAAGCAGTCAAAGAAAAAACAACCATTAAAAATAGAAATTAACGAAGTAAAGGACAATAACAATGATGGTGCCATTGACTTGGCAGACGTGGAATGGCTATTAAAAAACGACAAGAACGTATCCAGTCCGCTTGTTGGCGATGGAGATTTTCGTAGTGATGAGTGTATTGAACTTTTAAAGCAAGCCGATATTGTGGTAACTAACCCGCCTTTTTCTTTGTTCAGGGAATATGTTGCACAGCTGGTGAAGTACGATAAAAAATTTGTGATTGTTGGTAATAAAAATGCTATTACATACAAAGAAATTTTTAAACTAATTAAAGAAAACAAATTATGGGTTGGAAGTACACCGATGAGTATAGATTTATTATTTGATGTGTCAGAAGATTTTGCTCAAGAATTGATTGAAAATAAAAAGGAAGGCAATGCTTACAAAATAATAGATGGTGTAGTCAAAGGTAGGTCTCAATCTACTTGGTTTACTAATTTAGACCATAGCAAACGCCATGAAGATTTAATTCTGTATAGGGCATACAACAAGGATGACTATCCAACATATGATAACTACGATGCTATAAATGTCGATAAAACCAAAGATATACCAATGGATTATGCAGAGGCAATGGGCGTACCGATTACGTTTATGGATAAATATAATCCGGAGCAATTTGAAATTATCGGATTAGGAATATCTAATTTAGGTATTGAAATTGGTGTACGGCCATATAAAACAGAACATAGAAAATACAGGAAAGAGGTTCAAAAAAGAGGGGCAGTTAATGGGGATCTTTATATGATGGTAAATGGGGAAGTTACGGTACCGTATGCACGAATAATTATCAAAAATAAAAAACTATGAAAATTGAACTTGAAGAAATTACAGTCGGCGAGTTAACAGAAGGCTACATAGACGATCAGGAAAATGGCGTAAAAGGTTATGGTGGTAAGCTGGATATTCGCCCACCTTTTCAGCGTGAATTTGTTTATAAAGATGAGCAACGCGCTGCGGTTATTGACACGATAACAAAAGGTTTTCCGCTCAATGTAATGTATTGGGCAGTATGTGATAATGGTGGTTTTGAAATAATTGATGGCCAACAAAGAACAATATCAGCTTGTCAATATGTAAAGAGTGAGTTTCACTATAAAGATAAATATTTCCATAATCTACAAGAGGACGAGAAACAACACATTCTTAACTACAAGATATCAATTTATCAATGCAGTGGTACAGATAGTGAAAAATTAGAGTGGTTTAAAACAATCAATATTGCAGGTGAAAAACTAACTGATCAAGAGTTAAAAAACGCCGTTTATTCAGGCTCATGGGTAACAGATGCTAAAAAGCATTTTAGTAAAAGCGGTTGCCCGGCTTATAGTATCGGAAATAAATATTTAAATGGCTCACCCATCAGACAAGAGTACCTGGAAACTGCTGTTAAATGGATTAATGATGGCAATATAAAGGAGTACATGGCAAGAAATCAACATGAGCCGAATGCTAATGAATTGTGGGCTTATTTTCAAAGCGTGATTGACTGGGTAAAAGGGGTTTTTCCAAACTATCGCAAAGAGATGAAAGGGGTTGAGTGGGGACTTTTGTATAATGAATTTGGCAAGCAAAGTTTCGATTCAATAAAGTTCGAGAAAGAAATTACGGCATTTATGCAAGATGACGATGTAACTAAAAAATCGGGAATTTATTCTTATCTTTTGACAGGAGAAAAAAAAGACTTGAACCTTCGAGCCTTTACTGATAATCAAAAACGAAAAGTATATGAACGGCAGGAAGGAATTTGCCTTGTATGTAAAGAACATTTTGAGATAGAAGAAATGGAGGGCGACCATATAATGCCATGGCACGAAGGCGGTAAAACTAATGACGATAATTGCCAGATGCTTTGTAAATCTGATAACCGCAGAAAATCGGGTAAGTAACGTACAGGCACAGTATGTTAGAGACTTAATCGGCACAAGCGGGAAAGCTTGAAATTGATATGGGAATGTGGGGAGAAAAAAGCTATGATAAGGTGCAGTTACTAACAGTTAGAGAGTTATTTGAAGGGAAAAGATTTGATACGCCACCTACAAGAAAACTTGGGTAAACAGGCGTATAGTTCCCTATTATATTATTAAAAAATTGCATCTCCACTTTCATAATCTCCGATTGCAAGACGACTATTCATCTGTTCTCCCCGAGGCTATAGTGGGTCTATGGGCACAGGCACATTGTATCAACGCATCAAGACAATAATAGAGCAGCTGAACAGGGGGCTGGTGGAAAGGGAAGAGGCACTTCGACTGGCGTTGCTGTGCGGCCTTTCGGGAAAAAGCATTTTCTTCCTGGGGCCTCCGGGAGTGGCAAAGAGCATGGTCGCCAGGAAGGTATCGGAGGCATTTCGGGATGCCTTTTTTTTTGAATATCTCATGGGCAGGTTTTCCACGCCCGATGAGCTTTTTGGTCCCGTATCCATAGCCCGGTTAAAAAATGAAGACATCTACACACGCAATACCCGGGGATTCCTTCCCGACGCCGATATCGTATTTTTGGATGAAATATGGAAAGCAAGTCCCCCCATTCAAAACACCTTGTTGGCCGCACTCAATGAAAAAATATTCCGCAACGGCGACGCAATAACAAAGCTTCCGCTGAAACTATTTATTGCGGCCAGCAATGAAATTCGGGATGAAGAGGAAACCAGGGCTTTTTGGGACAGATTTCTGGTGCGTCTCGAATTGCGACCCATTGGCGAGTCCCGGGCATTCTCCGCCCTCATTAATTCAACTGAAGACAGTTCCGGTCAAAATAGTGTGTCCGACGGCGATTTCTCCATTGAAACCTCGGAGTGGGAAGGATGGATTGATGAAACATCCGACGTTGCCCTTTCGCCGGATCTCATACATATAATCCTGGAACTCAGAGCCAAATTTGCCTCCGATGGGGAACTCTATCCATACATATCCGACAGAAGATGGAAGCAGGTCGCGGAGCTGCTGCGAGCCTCGGCATTTTTCAACGGGAGAAGCCAGGCAGGAGTAGTGGACGGCTATCTTCTTCCCCACTGCCTGTGGAACAGACCTCGCCACAAGCCTCTGGTGGAAGAAGCGCTGATCTCTGCCCTGCTTCGCTGGACCTTTGACGCCGATTCTGGAATTCAAAATGTGGCGGATGCCGCATCACAGCTAAAGAAACAGGTGGAAGAGGCAGCCTTCGAATCCGCAGAGCAACTACAGCTGCGTCCCATCCGCTATGACGACGAATACTTGAAATACCTTCCCAAAGATAAGGCAACCGGGAACCACCAGGGTCTTGAATATCGCATTTGGTGCGACGATTTGGAAACCCTGGACGAGAGAGGCGAACTGGAATTTTTCCTGTACAAGGGAGATTCCTTTCTGCGCACCGAACTCCATTCCTGCGGCTGGAAACAACGCGAACAATGGACCATAGCCGGCGCCATGGGCGAAGGGGAAATCGAGTGCTGCGAACAAACGGTGAGAACCGCGGTACCACGGGATATACCGCCAACGGAGAAAAAAAAATTATCCTCCGCTATTTGCGCCCTCTGCGCCAAAGTCGACGCATCTATAGCGGGCATTGAAAGCCGGCTGGAAGAGCTGCGGCGGCAGGCGGAAGAACACCTCTTCGTACCCCGAAAAACCATTCGGCCCATTGAAGACGCCGCCAAACGCCGGGAAGCGGAACTCCAGCACATCCTTGCAACGCTCCTCGAACTGGCCGAATCCCCGGAGGTCGCAGATGCACCATAACCTTATCCGGCCTGCTGGCGCACCGTCATCTGGCGCACCGTCATCTGGCGCACCGTCATCTGGCGCACCGTCATCTGGCGCGGCCGAATCCCCGGGAGCACGAAACCCAAACACACCC
>JACSEG010000100.1_pt1 | contig 16541 bp, 21 predicted proteins | sample 8225521 | NCBI WGS metagenome assembly JACSEG01 (sample SAMN15705060, study PRJNA637333) | viral metagenome | isolation source: viral RNA from sea star tissue | host: Pisaster ochraceus | place: USA:Santa Cruz | collected 2018
GGGTGTGTTTGGAGGCGGTTAAAGCTAAAGAAATTACTGGGGGATCTATTGGTGCCCGAGCCACGGTGGAGACTCTAGATGAGTAATGATAACAAACCAAAACGTAGATTGACAGATATTCGTTTTGATCATGAGGGTGGTCACATGGCGCTTGTTCATAAAGGCCAAGGTGGTGCTGCCAATGGTTACACAACCCTCGTGTTTAAGGCTGTAAATGATATCCCAGAGACATTGGTAGAAAAGGCAACCAAGGTATCCGTAACTATGGATTTTGAAGACTTCCTTGTTAAGTTCTTCAATATGTATTACGACGATGCCGAAGTTCTTGCCAAATTGCTTGGGTATGAGAAAGAAGAAATGCCCTCAGACATGTATGACTACCTAGGTGATCATCGTAAATACATTAATGAGCGTGTGGAAGCAATCTCAATTCTCAAGGCACTGTATGCCAAGAAAGATATTAAGAAAGCATTGTCTGATCTTTCTTATCAGGATTCTCTAAATGTTCTAGAAGCACAAGAACTACTAGAGAAAGCAATGTCCTCTGTTGAATCAGGGGGCGACAAAGTTTCTGTCATTAAGGCAGAGATTGATTCTCCCTCACAACCTAAAGAGGATAGCAATATGGAAAAAGAAATGATTCAAAAGGCACTGCATGAGGAGCTAGTTACAAAGGCTGTCTCCGAGGCTGTGGACGTTGTTAAGGCCCAAATGGCTGCTCAAGAAGAAGTCCTAAAATCCGCCCAAGCTGAACTAGAAGTGTTCAAAGCTAAGGAAGCAGAGGCTGTTGTAAAGGCCCGTAAAACTGCCCTAGCTGGTGTTCTTGCAGAAGACAAAGTTGAAGACATGTTTAAGGCTACAGAAGGTCTTGGGGATGAGTCATTCAATGTCATCGTTAAGAGCCTTGCTGAGAAAGCTGCACAACTAGAACAAAGCGATCTATTCAAAGAGGCCGGTGTATCTGGTCAGGCAGAACTAGACGAAGTAGAAAAGGATGGCACTGCCGCCATTCTGAAAGCAAAGTACAAGCGTTAATTTAACGTTTATCCCGCGTATATAGCGCAATTCCATTAGGAGAAATACCATATGACTATCGTTGCCACTGATCGTGCTCGTGTATCTAACTGGCTCAAGCATGTTTATGACTACTCAAGCGGCTACTGCTTTGAAACCCTTGCCAAGTCTGCTGTACCAGCCAATGCTGTAACAGGCTCAGTTCTAACCACTGCCGGTGCTCTAGTTACCGTAGCAACCACTGCAAACGCAGCTTACATTCTTGTGGATGATCTAAATGATCCTGCTACCCAAGAGAAGACCAAAGTTCTCGTTCTAGCACGCGGCCCCGCAAAGGTTGCTCGTGAGGGTCTAACCTTCGGTGCTGATGTTGATACTGGTGTTGAGATCGATGCTGTTCTAGCAATCCTTGCTCCTAAGGGCATCCTTGCTGACAAGCAATTTTAATTCGTAGTATAAACGAATTAATCCATAACTTTTAATAAAGGATAAAACATGCCCATTACCCGTTCTTATGTAAATGGTTTTTCAGTAACCGATTACACTGATAACCTACTTCTAGTTCCAAACGTTTGGGGCCTTTCACAGCAACTTGGTATCTTCCAAAGTGAAGGCATCACCACTGACACCGCTTCTGTTGAAGTTATCTCAAAGAGCTACGGCCTCCTCGAAGATCGTGTTCGCGGTCAGCGTGCCCAGCTAAACAAGGACTACACCCGTAAGATGCACGCATTCGCTGTGCCTCACTTCGTTGGTGACGATGCTATCTTCCCAAAGGATATCGCTGGTAAGCGTGCCTACGGTAGTGAAGAGGCTGAAGTTCTTGATGCTGTCCGTGCCCGTAAGCTAGAGCGTATTCGTATGTCCCACGCTGCTACTCTTGAAGCTGGTCGTATGCACGCCATCGTTAATGGTACTGCCTACGCACCAAACGGCACTGTGTCATATAACTGGTACACAGAGTTCGGTGTTTCCCGTAAAGAAGTTGATTTTATTCTTGACGTTGGTGCTACTGAAATTCTCACCAAGATTGAAGAAGTCATTGCCCACATTCAAGACAATGCCTACACCGGTCAAGTTGTTGGCGAAATCTACGCCCTCTGCTCACCAGAGTTCTTCAGTGCTCTAATTTCCCATCCTAAGGTTGTTGATGCCTTCAAGTATTACACTGCTTCCCAGCAAGTTCTACGTGATCGTCTAAACGCTCAAGGTCTTGATGCTCGTTACCGTGAATTCTCATACGGTGGCGTACTCTTCATCGAGTACCGTGGTGGTACTGCTGGTACAGTTGGTGGTGGCGTTACCCGTTACGTCCCAGCAGGCGATGCTTACTTCCTGCCAGCAAGTGGTGGTGACGACTTCGTTACCTACTTCGCACCAGCACAGAAGTTCGACCTTGTTGGCACTGTTGGTCAAGAAGCCTACGTGTTTGAGTATGCCGACCAGAAGGGCGAGCAGATCATTCTCGAAAGCGAAACCAACTTCCTGAACGTTCTTCGTCGTCCAAACCTGATCGTTCGTGGCTACGCTTAATTAGCGTTTAATGGAGGGGTTAGAGGAGTTTTCTTCTCTCCCCCCTTTAATCTAGGAGAGTCAGATTGCCATACACTGGAGATTTAAGCAACCCCATCATGGTTGTCCGTCTTAACGTAGGAGATACGTGGGATGACATGGAGATGTTGGCAGACGGTGACTATCAGTATTTCCTAGACAAATATGCTGGTAATGAGCGTCGTGCAACATTAGATGCAGCAAGAGCTATTCTGTTCAAACTTACCAGACTCTCAAGAGAAAGAACTGGCGATATTGAAGTTTATGGTGTAGAGTGGTTTAAGAATTATAGAAGTGCCCTTCTGGACATGGTTAGAAATCCAGAACTCTCTATGTCTGTCCCTATGCCATACGCTGGAGGCATCTCTAAGGCAGATATGAGAGCAAATGACGACAACAGTGATAGCGTTACACGCGACACCTATATCGGGTTCTCTGAAGGTGTAAAACTGTATGCTCAAGATAACCCAAGAGATAAGTCAATAGATATCTTCAACCTCTGAGTGGCTACAAAATGAGTAGCGTAAAACTTGATAAGAGGGCGCTAGAATCCACAATATTCCGTGTAAGACAATTGAATGATACGGAAGTATTAACTGGATTCTTCGAAGAAGACAAGTATGACACAGATAACTACGGGAAGTATGTTGCAGAAATTGCTTGGCTTAATGAACGCGGGGCTGGTATGCAAGTACCTTCCAGACCGTTCATGGCAACAACTTTTAGGAAGAAATCTTTCACAGCCGAGTACGCTAAAGCAATGGCAGAAGTTGCAACGCAAGCCCTCACGCTAGGTAGAGGTGAAAACAGGTTGCTTGGCAATCTTGCAGACCTTGTTAGAAAGACTATGCAAAATACCATTAGAGATTGGACAACACCCCCTAACAGCCACGAATGGGCCGCAAAAAAGGGTAGAAACGACCCATTGGTTGATACTGGTAAGATGCTTAACTCTGTAAAATCCAAAATAAGGAGGAAATGATGTTATACCCACCGCTACTCCTTGTCGGAAGGGTTAATCTTACGGTAACTAGAAGGGAAGCTGCCACATATGTAATGGGCAGGTTAGTTGAAGGTGCAGAAACAACTACAACAGTAGTTGCAAACGTTCAACCAGTTATGAAGTCTTCCGATACATTGATTCTCCAAGAAGCCGATAGAAGTAAAGCAGTCCTTAAAGTTTATACCAAGGGTGCCGAACTTAGAGCACTAAAAGAGGGGCCTAATGGTTGGTCTGCGGACAGATTTGAATGGAAAGGTGACACCTACGAGGTTTTGAAGGTTATTGACTATGATACAGGTAATCAACTAAAACACTTCAAAGCCCTTTGTGCCAGAGTGGAGCTTACCTAATGAACATTTATAAAGATTTAGAGGATGCTCTCTACAACTACGCAAGTGCGCTATTCCCTACTCTAGCAGCCTCTGGAAGAATTATATTCCCATTCCAAAATGGCCCAGAACCAGCAACACCCTACCTACTGCTAGATGTCAAAAGACTAGATGCAGTTGGAAGAGAACAATCTTCACATTTTGTATCTGTTGATGTAGAGAATAACGGTACTAGCACAACTCTCCAGCATTATGTTGCCGACGTTAGGTTTGAATTTATTGGGAAGTATGACAATAACACCACACTAGGCGACCTTGCTCAAAGCATGGAGATGAATCTAAGAACCCCGCGAGGTTATGAACTTCAAAGAGCAAACAAGCTCTCGTTATTTCAATATGAGCCAATTGAGCGCGTAAAGTTGAAACGAGAGACTGATATGTATATGTACATGCAATTGGACGTAGAGTTTGGGTTCTCTGTACAGCACGTATTTGATCAAGACTGGATTGGAGAGGTTCATATTCTCAGGGGTGTGTATTCTGATGCAAACAATCCTCCAGATTATGAGCGCGTGACAACCTTGAACATTCCAGAGTAGTATTACGTAAGCACCATCCCGTAACATAATTCAAACACAGGAGAAGTCTATGACTCAACTCACCGAAATTGTCGAAATCCAAATTACTCGGCAAACGGCTGCTGTATCACAAACCAACTTTAACGTCCCTGCATTCATCCTAGAGCACACTGTGTTTAAAGAGCGGGCACGGACATATTCAAGTCTGGAGGCTGTCAGTGATGATTTTGGAACTTCCAGCCTAGCATACACGGCTGCTAGTAAGTTCTTCAGCCAACAGATTCGTCCTACTACCATCGTGATTGGTCGTCGCCAAGTTCCTTCAACAACCCTGACCCCTACCGCAGTTGCTACTGGTGCTGTATATACAGTAACAATTAATGGTCAAGCATTCACATATACTGCTGTGGCTCTTGATACTGCTGCAGAAGTTGCTGCTGGTCTTGAGGCTGCTATTGATCTAGGTGCAATCCTAGGTATTACCGCCACTGCCACCACAGGTGTTCTAGTTATTGCTTCAACAGAAGATTGGAGTATTTCAGTAACTACCAACCTAACAAAGACTGATGCTTTTGCAACTGAGTCTTGGGCTGACACCATCGAAGCTGTACAGAATGAGAATGACACTTGGTATGCTCTTACCACTTCAACACACGTTGAAGCAGATGTGATGGTAATTGCTGCTGCAATTGAAGGTAAGCGTAAGATTTATGGCTTCTCAACCTCCGATGCAGATACCAAGCAAACTGGTACAGAGGATGTGTTTAGTCGCCTTCAAGCTGCCGGTTATCAGCGTACATTTGGCCTCTATAGCGACCTAGCCAATACTGAGTTCCCAGAGTGTGCTTGGATTGGCTTCCAGCTTCAGGAGCGTCCGGGTAGTAATACATGGGCTTACAAGACCCTAGCTGGTGTTACTATTAGCCGACTATCTGATACAGAGTCTGCAAACATCAAAGAAAAGGGTGGTAATACTTACGAGCGTGTCGGTGGCCTCAACGTGACTGTTGGGGGTAATATGATGGGTGGTGAGTGGATTGATACTATGGTATTCGTTGATTGGCTTGAGGCTCGTCTTCGTGAGCGTATCTGGTTCCGTCTAGCTAATAGTAAGAAGATTCCATTCACAAGTGCTGGTGCAACAATCATTGAAACTGAAGTTCGTGCGCAACTTGCTGAAGGTGTCCGTGTTGGTGGTCTAGCAGATAACCCAGCCCCTGTTGTGCGAGTTCCAGACGTTCTTTCAATTGCTCCAAATATGCGTGCTCAACGTATTTTTGATGGTATTGAATTTGAAGCACGTCTTGCCGGTGCGATTCACTTTGTTACAGTACGTGGGGTCGTTAATTAAGGGATCTCCATACCCGAAGCGACCATAATCCGAGAGGATTATTAAAAATCTCTCTAATTGCTGGAAACTCCTTATAGCCTGTTTGACCACAACATGAATTCGTGTTAGAATTGAGTGTGAAGGTTAGAAAATAAACAGGATTGGACAATCAGCAGCGAAGCCCGAAAGGGAACGTTCAACGACTAGCCGTAAGGCGTAGCCTCAAGTGAGGCGAAACGGGAGACTCCTGAAAAGGATGAAGATATAGTCTAATCTGCATGGAAACATGCAGCAGCGAAAGCGGGGGAATTTTAACGAAATTTCCTGAATACATGTTTGGTTTAATGGAGAGTACATGGGAACCAAAATCACATATTTGTATAAAATTACCAATAAAATTAATGGTAAGATTTATGTCGGACTAACAACGCGTCCAGAGCGGAGACAATATGAACATCTTAAGAAAAAGCATGGTTCATTCTCTATCTTACGGTTGGCTGCCGAAAAATATGGACCAGAGAATTTCGATTTTGAAATCTTGGCAATTGGTTCCCATGAATACATTAGTGAGCTAGAAACAAAGGCTATCAACACTTTTGATTCTATAAATAATGGGTATAACATCCGGCAAGGCGGTCACGCTGTTCTGGGGGAATTTGTAAAGTCCAGGATGGATGACAAGCCGGTGTATGTGCGAGGATTCTGGTTTCCAGCTTTAAGATATGCTGTCAAATCCCTCAGGATTCCATATGGATCATTACAAAAACAACTTAAGCGGGGAGCCGCTGGAGATGTTGAAGTTAAGTCTGAAATCCGGGAGCGGGCCGACGATGTTACCATTTATGTTGATGGATTTTGGTTTCCTGCCAAGCGTTTTGCAAAACGCGCATTCTCGTGTAATATCAAATATGTACGAGATGAGTGGGTAAGATGCGCAGAACGCGGAAGTGCTTTGGAGTCTTTGCGTAAATCCGAGCAAATGCTGGGTAAAAATGCCGGAGAAAAGAATGGGATGTTCGGTAGAAAGAATACCAACAGATCCCGCAAAATCCGCATACATGGGATTGAATATCCATCCATATCAGAAGCAGTACGACAAACACCCTATACTAAATCTACGATTGAAAAACGTCTCGCAAAGAAGGTGGCGGGATTTGAATACGTACAACAGGAGAATTAAATGGCATCAACCACCCGTCTTGCAACTTTCAGCCCTAACGAAGTGGCTGTTATTATCACCCAACAATCTACTGGCATGTCTCACATCGTTGGTGGTTTCGCAGAAGACAGCATTGTAAGTATTGATAGAAATGCAGAAACTTTCAGTCTCTACACTGGGGCTGATGATACTAATACTCGTATCTATAATGCAAACACCAGCGGCACAATGACTCTAAGCCTTCAACAAACATCTGCGTCAAATGACATCCTAACAGCCCTGTATGAAAATGATCGTGCTAGTCGTAATGGGCTTTTCTCAATTGCTGTTAAGGACAACTCTGGTCGTAGTACATACTTCTCAGAAGAGGCTTACATTGGCGTAGTTCCATCAAGTGCAATTGCCAACTCAATGCAGACTCGTGACTGGGTTATCCATGCACCAAAGATGATCAGCCTAATCGGTGGTAACGGACCAATCTCTGCGGAAGACGCTGCTGCACTCGATCAACTTGGGATCTCTGTCGATCCTCGTTGGGTCTAAAATTAGAATAGCTCTATAAAGAGAGGGAAGGGGAACACATCCCTCTTCCCTTTTTTATTTTGTAGGAGAGCATATGGCACAGCTATACACATATGATCCTAGCGATGTATCCATTTCTGTTGGCGGAATCCATACAGTATCTGGATATGTGGATGGAACATTCGTAAATATTGTAAATAACACAAAGCCAGTAGAAACCCACAGGGCAATGGATGGAACTACTGAAAGGCTCTACACAAAAGATGAGGGTTACACAGTTACAGTAACTTTGGCCCAAACGAGCGTATCAAATAACATCCTATCCTCAATATATAATATTGATAAAGTTACACGCATGGGTAAGTTCCCTCTAATTATCAAAGATGGGCAGGGACAATCTGTGTTCTTCGCACCAGATGCTTGGATTTCAAAAGCGCCCGATGTTGTGTTTGGCAACGAGATGCAAACAAGAGAATGGCAATTTGACACAGCAGGGGCTGCACTAGCTATCGCTGGAAACGGGAAAGAGTCTGAGATTGCAGATGCGTTGCTGATTGGGTCTGCTGCTCTACCACTGCTAAGACAGTTTGGACTAATTTAAGGGGGCGCTATGGCAAGAGAAACTAGAACATACTCCCCTGATAAAGTAAATCTTATTATTTCAGGGTATGTAATCTCAGGTATTACGGAGATGTCCTTGGATTTCAATTCCGAGGCATTTTCTATGCAAAGAGGAATTCGTGGTCACAACTCTAGAATTTATAATCCAGATTCAAGTGCAAGACTAACTGTAGAAGTATTGCAAACAAGCCCGACAAATGATATACTATTTCAGATAGTTAAACAAGACAAGGTAAATAAGAGTGCAAGACTCGACCTAGTTCTTAGTGATCTATCTGGACACACCATCATTCAAAGTGACTCAGCGTATGTCACAAACTATGCAAACATGCGACTGTCTAGCGGATTTAACCCCAGAGTTTGGACATTTGACATGCTCCGTATTACGGATAGTAGTCTGACCGCAGGTATCGTAGGACCAGATTCTATTTTCAGTGATATCGGTAATAAGGTGATATCCGCTGTCACAGGTTTGTTTTAAAGTCTTTAAGGAGAGAATATATGATTGAACAAAAACAAGTAGTAGTTGGTGGGGATAGCTTCACAATTACACAACTCCCAGCCACAAAGGGTATTCGTATCCTGAAGCAGATTGGAAAACTTGCAGGTCCAGCTATGGCAGGTTATCAGGAAGATGGTCTTATGAAGGCTCTTGCCAGCCTATTCGAGAATATGGACCAGATTGATGTGGAAGCTATTATCAAAGAACTTGTAAACTCTGCCAGCAAAGGTAGCATGGCAATCAATTTTGATATGGAGTTTGCTGGTAAGTATGACAAACTATTTAATCTTGTAAAAGAAATTCTGGAGTTCAACTTTGGCTCGGTTTTTACGCTGTTCGGTTCAGAAGGGTAAGCGAAACCACTGAACCGGCTCCTGTAAATGGGAGGATGAAGCGTTTGCATGAAACACTCTCAATAGACTTCGATCTATACTTGCTGATCACTTCCCCTCTCCGCTTATGCTCACTGCATGATCTCCAGACCATGTACAACACGAGCGATGCTTACGACTTGCTGGAGATTCTTGATGCAAATCGGGAGATACAAGACATCGCAGACCAGAGAGCCAAGCAACAGGAGAATATGAATGGCTAATGAGAAGGTTGTAGCATCTCTAGTTGGCAAACTCTCATGGCAAGCGGATCATCGTCCGCTTGCTTCATTTGAGAAGCGACTAGATGCAATTGCTGCAAAAATGAAGTCCTTAAATGATCTTGCCAAGGGTAAGGTCACAGTCAACATCAAGCTGAATCAGGCGGCTTGGAACAAGAAAGTAGCACAACTTCAAAGAACAAGTATCCAACTATCAAACATTTCTGTAGCCTCTGGTAGTCTAACAGCAGTGAGGGCAAAGATCAAAGAGCGGCTGGATACAACAAAACTTCTATTTAAAGAAGTAAAGATTAGTACTCAAAGCCTAGTGGCTATGAGGGAGGCTGTCAGAACAAGCCTGCAAAAAGAGACATTTGACATTAACGTAATGCCAAAATGGAAGCAGGCGCTGGATAGCTTAAGAACGTGGCGTAAAAAGATTGAAGATAAATGGACAATCAGGTTCAATGCTACAATCAATAAGGCCAAGTTCTATCAGAATGCCAAGGCTGTAGTGGATCATGTGTCAAAGAAGATTGGCACAATCAAAATTACAGACCCTAAGATTAAACTTACAGTTGATCGTACAGCCCTTCGTGCTGAGATTGCAAACGTTCTTAGAGAGATTGAAAGAGAAGCCAAGATCAGAATTAAGTTGGATGCTGGTGTATCTGGTGGTGGGGGCGGAGGAGGTGGCTCGGGCCGACAGTTTGGTATGCGTCAAGGCATGATGGCTGGAGGTGTGGCAGGTACGGCAGCTACTTGGGGTAGAGGGTTTATTCCCGGCCTTTCAGGAGCTTTCGCAGTATCCCATCTCAACACAGCAATTCAGGATATGCGTGGTCAGGACTTGGCTCTACAGGCCGTAACAGGCAGTAAAGAAGAGGCAATGCGACAGAAAGCATGGATGGAGAATCTTTCTGGAACGCTAGGACTTGTTACTAAAGATACCCTACCAGCTTACACAAAGATGTTGGCGTCTGGTTCAACATCAGGCTACTCCACAGGATCTGTTCAGAACATTTTCACTGGTGTATCCGCATATGGCAGAACAATGGGCTTGGATCAAGAGTCAATGAAGGGAACCTTCAGGGCAATTGAGCAAATGATTAACAAAGGCCAAATCTACTCCGAAGAACTAAAAGGTCAGTTGGCAGAAAGAGCACCGGGTGTGATCTCTGCAATGGCAGAAGCGGCGGGACTTGATCCTGAAAAAGACCCAGAGGCAGTTGCAAAGCTGTTCAAAATGATGGAAGACGGAGAACTAAAATCCAGAGATGTTATGGAAAAGTTCTCTGCAATCCTTCTACGTAGAGCTAAAGAAGGTGGTGCTCTAGAAGAGGCGATGAAGAGTGTAGCAGCAGAGCAGTCTCGTTTTAAAGAGGCTTGGAATAAGTCTGTTATGCAATTTGCAGATGCAGGTTTTGAAAGTGCAATGCGAGAATTCTTCTCAAATACCGCTGAAGAGATTACAAGGGCAACACCCCTAACCAAATCATTCGGTAGGGCTTTTGAATGGATGATGAATCCAATCAACGCAGCAATCGAGGTAGTTGGTAAGTTTGGGGAATACCTCCCAACTCTTGCGAAAGGGTTAGGAACAACTGAAAATGCTCTGATTGCATTTGGAACTGTTGCACTAATAAACCTAACACCGATTGGAAGAATTGCCACGGCAATTGGGGCGATTGTACTGGCAGTGGAAGACCTTATTCGATATTCTGAAGGAAAGTCTAGTGTATTTGGAGACTGGCTAAAAGGGCTATCTGAAGAAGACAGGAAAGCCTTGGACGACGCAGCGGCCTCATTGAAATCCTTGGCAGAAGCATTTAGTGGACTATTCACAACCCTGTCTTCCACAGAAGTGTTCAAAAACATATCTCCTAGCATCCGTGGTGTGGCTGGTTCTATTGGTTACATGGCCGAAAAACTTGCATACCTTATCCGTGTAATGGATGAATTGGCTCAATCCAAAGAACGTGTAGATGTATTGAGATTCCTTGGAAACCCATTTGCAGAAACAATGCGCCTTTGGAATGGGGCTACATCGGCAGTAAGGGCGGAGGATATGGCAGAAGTTTCTAACAGGATGTCAGGCGTACAGTCTTCATCTTCTGGTCGTGTTGGGGACTTCACAGCCACGGGTGGTATGTCTGTGCCAATAGTTCAGAAACCAAACATCACTGTAACGTTCGGTAATATCAATGTTGCAAATGCTAGTGAAATTCCAGCAGCACTGCAAAAGCAAATTGAGGACAAGATCATTCAAACCTTTGACAGAGGTATGTCAAGATCAAGAGCCAACCTCGGCGTAGCACATTAATATAAGGGGGCTACGGCCCCCAATTTATATGGGGAAAGATAATGTCCGTAGCAATCCAACGAAAAGATTCTGGACTTATTTGGTTTGATGCAGTATTACAACTGAATAGGTCTTTATCTGGTAGTGTCAGTCAGCATCCGTTGGAAGACGGAACAGTAATCACCGATCACACTACAATTGATAATGAACGTTTTACAATTTCTGGTGTATTGAGTGATGCTGATTTCAACAACTCCAGACCTACACTAGATACAAGAAACCTAGAAGTATCGAACAAGCAATGGATTAACAATACACCAGTTAATGGTGGAGTGTTTTCCACTCAGTTTTCAAACGTATTCGTCAATGATCCTTCTGCGTTCGGTGCAACACTTCCAGAGTTTTTAGATCAATTCATTGCAGAGCAACGCCCCACTGTAATTGTGACAGGTATCACTAAAGTAAAGCCCGCTGTGACTGTTGCGAACGAACTTATTGAGATGTTCAATGGCAGAGAAGTGTTTGACATCCTAGACTTTAGAGAGGGTGTTCTAGTAGCTATTTATAATAATTGTGTAATGACCTCTCTGTCATTCAATGAAGATTCTGGCACAGGGGATGCAGTATTCCCAGAAATAGCAATCGAACGTGTTAAGTATGCAACCTCAGCGTCTGTAAGAGTAGAGAAAAGAAGTACATCTCCTTCCGCTGCTGGTAAGCAGAACAAGGGTGCTCAAGGAAAAACTGAGACAACTACAGAAAAGCCATTATCAAAGAACGAGTCCAGCAAATTCACACTTGAAACCAGTTCTTCAGTTAAGGATACTAGGGGCTATGCTGAAAGAGTTGTTGACTTTGCTAATACAGTGGGGGCTAACTAATGGCATATTCAATTACAGATTTACCACTATATACAGACCCATACTACAGGTATTCAATATCTCTAGAAGGTCAGCAGAGATACTTTAACTTCTATTGGAATGAGAGAGAAGGTCATTGGCACTTCGATGTGTTCAATGCAGGAAACGTTCCAATTCTGCTAGGCCAAAAGATTGTAGAGAGTCACCCAATTGCTGGCGATTACGACTTGTCTAGTTTTAATATATCTGGTTATTTTGTCGCCCTTCCAAACAACCAAGCCGTTGTTATGGATACCAATGATCTAACTACACTCCCTACATTGTACAAGTTCTTTTATATTTATCAGGTGGAATAATGGCCGATCAGAACATCGTCACACAACAAGACAGAATGTACGAACTCATTGTAGGAGATTATAAGTCTGGAGATGGTGTTCGTATAACAGAACTTCAAATGTCTTTTGATGTATCACTTTCAGCGGATAATAAAAGAGATAGCAGCACTGCTACTGTCGAAATATTTAATCTCTCAAGAGAAACCCTGAGACTACTTGAAACAGATTTCCTAACCTGCTCACTTAAGGCAGGGTATAGACAGATCGGTCTTTACGAAATCCTGAGCGGTAACGTTACAGAAGTTGTCACGAGGAAGCAGGGTGCCGACAAAGTAACGACTCTCACAATTGGGGAAGCATTCTCGGCACTAAACCACAAGCGTGTAAAGGCAGTTGTTGCCCCCGGAAAACAGAAGATTGAAATCATCGAAGAAATTCGTAAGAAGATGGACGATGTATCCAGGGGGGCTTACGAGGGAAAGAGACTAACTGAAACTATCCCCTATGGTTATCCATTACATGGCACACCTAAAGAGATGTTGGATAGGTTTGCAAGAGAGAATAGATTGGAATGGCGAATTGTTAATGGTGTGCTCTACGTTAGTGAAGAGAACGGGATTATTGATAAGAGCACAGAAGACGCACCACTGATTTCAAAACTAACAGGGCTTATTGACATTCCGTACTATTCCAGTGGCGAAAGCACTAAACTGGACTCAGATAAGACTAGAAAGCAAGGTGTTGTATTTACAGCCCTGTTGAACCCAACAGTTCAGCCCGGAAGAATCTTAAAGTTAGAATCTGAGGTTATGGAAAACCTGTCCGGCTTTTACAGGGTAAATGACATCCGTTACTCTGGAGATTATCGTGGTAATAACTGGTACATGGAGTGCTTCTGTTCAAAGGTGGATGGAGTTGTGCTTGCTGGAATCAGTAACTAAAATTCAAAAGGAGATAAAATGAATAGACCTTCTTTTGAGGAAGTGTTGAAGATTTCTTTTCAAAAAGAAATGTCAAACGTATATACAGCAATTCCTTGCAAGATCACACACATCCCAGCAAACCTGTCGGATTTGAAAGTGGATGTGCAGCCAATAATCAGCCAACTATACTCCGATGGTACAGCAGAAGAGTATCCTCAAATTCTGGGCGTTCCTGTGGTGTTTCCCGCTGGAAAAAACTCTATGCTCAGTTTCCCCTTGTTCGTTGGTGACACAGTTTTATGTGTGTTTTCTCAAGCGGGAATGGACACTTTTAAGAGAGGCTCTGGAGAGATTGCCCCCCCACCAGACTACAGAAAGATGGATAGTAGGGACGCAGTAGCAATCCCCGGTCTTGTGCCGTTTTCAAAGAGCCTTAATAATGAAACAGTTAGAACATGGAATCATAATACATCAGATTTTGTTGTGGCTCATAACATTGGCACTGGTCAAGAAGTCGAGGTAAGGATGAGGCCGTCTGGTGACATCATTATCAACACAAACCAGAATGCGGTAGTTAATTGTAATAACGCTGAAGTAAATGCTGATAGTAGTTTTGCAGTGACGGCACCAAACTGTTCATTTGATTGTGACACGTTCACAGTTAATACGGGAACGTATTCAATGAGTGCAACAAACACAGCTAATTGGTCCTCAACAGGGACTACTAACTGGAGTGGAACTGTGAATCACACAGGAACTTTCACGTTCAATGGTATTGCGTTTGGTACTCACAAGCACACCGGGGTTCAGACTGGTGGTGGAACTTCTGGTGGGCCAACAAGCTAATTTAGAATATAGGTGATAACATGGACTTACTTATTGAGAATAATGATATTGTGTTCAGAAATGGTGAATGTCCCGTCACCTATAATCAGAACGATGTTGTTGCACAACGCCTGAAGATTACACTTCAAACATTTCTGGAGGAATGGTTTTTGGATTTGGATGTAGGTATTCCATATTTCCAGAGAGTATTTCAGAAGCATGCTAACAAGACATCTGTTGATGCAATCTTTCAGAAAGCTATTCTAGATGATCCGGGTGTAATCGAACTGCTATCCTACGAGAGCACGCTTAACGCATCATCACGAGGATTCAGTGTTAATTTTGAAGTGAGGGTTGCGGATAACACTACAGCACCAATCGCCCTAACAACTTTTATTGGAGTATAAAATGGCAGGACTAACTGACCAAGGTTTAGAAATTAAGCGTCTGTCAGACGTACTCACTGATAATAGACAACGAGCAAGGGAAATATTTTCAGACTTGGTTGCCCCCGGTGACGAGGTTGATGTTTCTGATAACTCAGCTTTAGGTAGAATGATTGGTGTTGTAGCCCCCGCAGAAGCTGACCTGTGGGAAGCTATCCAGCAAGTACATAACAGCTTCAATCCCAATGCTGCAACAGGAGTTGCCCTGGATAATCTAGTAGCCCTTTCAGGGATTGTAAGGCTACAAGCAATGCCAACATCTGCACAGGTTGTCCTTAGTGGAGATGTTAATACACAAGTCCCTTCAACAACGAAAATTCAATCAACACAGACGAGAGCAACATTCAGTGTGCAATCTCTTACCCTACTGGAGCCTATCAACTCTTCTGGTGTAGGTATTAGCGTTGTGTCTGTTGTTGCAAATACGGACTACACTTTCTCCTATGGACCTACAGAAGTAGAATTTGTAGATATTACAATTAATTCTGGTGTTGCACCCACAGCAACAAGCATCCTTACTGCGCTTGCTGCTCAGGTGACTATTGCTGCTGGAGCCCTATTTGATACTGAGCTTGTTGGGACATTGCTATACATTCGTAAGAAAGACCCATTTCAGACTAGCCGATATGGAGTGTCAATTAACCTGACAATTGTTAAGTCACTTAATATTGCAAACGTTAGAAGTGATCTAGCTGGTCCGCTTGGCGAGCCTGCAAACTCTCTGACAAATATTCTAGTACCTGTAACTGGGCTTGACTCAGTGTATAACCCAGTGGCTGCAACAACTGGTAGATATTTAGAGACAGATGAAGAACTAAGAGAAAGGTTTAGAAATTCTAAGTTTGTAAGAGCAGCAAACATTATCGAAGCCCTACTAGATGCACTAAGAAACGTTGAAGGTGTTACCGATGTCATGGTGTATGAGAATGATACGAACTCCACAAACATCTTAGGAATCCCTGCACACAGTTTCATGCCTATTGTCCTAGGTGGTCAAACAACGCTTGTTGCAACTGCGATCTGGCAAAACAAACCTACAGGCATTCTATCATTCGGTAACACAACAGTCCAAGTGGCAGATAGCCAAGGAATTTTCCATGCAATTTCTTTCCACAGACCTGTAGAAGTGCCGATTTATATCTCTGTTAGCATTACAGATACCGGTGGGCTTGCTGGAGATGCAGCAATTAAAATAAAGCAGGCCATCCTAGAGTATGTGGAAAACACTTATTTCATTGGGGACGATGTTATTTATTCAAGGTTTTATACTCCTGTGAATAGCATTCCGGGGCACATGGTGAATAGTTTGACTATTGGCACTACACCATCACCTGTTGGTACAAGTAATATTGTTATTGATTTCGATGAAGTGGCCACGTTCAACATTGACAATATTGTTGTTAATATTGTATAATTAAGGGAACAGAAAATGGCATTAAATCAATTTGATACGTCTCCGTATCTGGACACCGCAAGGTCTAGAGCCACTGAGCAGTTTATAAACAAACCTATATTTGATAGATACCTCAGACTACTGCTATCTGGCTTCACAGAGGCGCAAGAGGTTGTCAGACAAATCCAACAGTTGCGTAGTATTGATACAGCATTTGGTGCCCAATTGGACAACCTCGGGGAAATTGTTGGAAGAC
>JACSEG010000101.1_pt1 | contig 16536 bp, 5 predicted proteins | sample 8225521 | NCBI WGS metagenome assembly JACSEG01 (sample SAMN15705060, study PRJNA637333) | viral metagenome | isolation source: viral RNA from sea star tissue | host: Pisaster ochraceus | place: USA:Santa Cruz | collected 2018
GTGTTGGGTGTGTTTGGCGGATCTTCGTGATAAAGAAGGGTCGCATCTTTTTTAGAAAGAGCATCGGCATGAGAAACCCACACAATGTTTTCTTCATGAGATTTGTCTGTCACATACCATGGTCCCGATCCCAAGCCAAGCCCTGTCCGCTGCCCTATGGTATAAAACCACGATCCTTCGTGATGACCCAACACCTTCTGACTATCCTCATCGAGAATATGACCCCTCTTGCTTCCAAGATGATATTTAATGAAATCTCTGTAGCGTATTTTCCCCAGAAAGCAGAGCCCCTGACTGTCCTTTCTATCTTGATTTGCTAGACCGTGTTCTGAAGCATATCTTCTGACCTCTGCTTTTTGCATCTGCCCCACAGGCATCCGCAACTTCGAAAGTTGCGTTTGCTTTAGCCGAGAAAGAAAGTAGCTTTGATCTTTTACCGAGTCTCTTGCACAGAGAAGATGAAGAAGTCCATCCGCACCCTGTGCCGTCTGACCATAATGTCCAGTAATGATGATGTCTGTGTTTTCGATTTTGTCTAAGAACACCCCAAACTTTATAAGAGAATTACAAAAAATATCAGGGCTCGGAGTCGCACCTCTTCTTAGCTCTTCAAGTGTATAGGCTAGGACGCTGTCATGGTATTCTCTTTGCAAAGAAATAACATGCACGGGCAGATCACCTAATTTCTGTGCCAGTTGCTGAACGTAGGAAAGATCTTCTTCCCATGGACAGGATCCAAGAAACGACAGCTCGTCTTCCAACCAGATCTTGAGATAATATATATGCACGAACTGCGCATACTGAGGGTATTTTTCTAAAAATAGACAAAGGGCTACTGAACTGTCAACTCCACCCGAGACTAGGGCTGCAATATGCTTCATGTTTTATGGTAGTGCGGATACTAAAGAAAAAAACGTATTATTGAAACGACTCCTACGGCTGCTATTACCGCAAGAACAGCAATACAGAACAAAGTCAATTTTTCTTTTGCAGTTAATTTTCTCTCACTCATTGTCATTAGTATACCACATATAAACCTATCTTACTGAGCTTACTGGTTGTGTGATGGGGTCTCCATTGAGATCTGTTGTGGGGACATCGGGACCTAAATATATACTCGGCCACTGACCAGCAACAACCTCAAATGCACCTACCGTATCGGCATCATTGGTAGCATCGGTCAATGCGGAAAACGTACTTGTGTTTAAATCACTCAGCACCTCTACCTCTGTTCCTATGTTGTTTGGAGCTGCCCCTGGAACATTAATATCTAAGTTTGAAGAATAAAGCAAGGTTTTATCGTTTGTATCATAGCTAAACGCTATGCTATTCGGTATTCCCCCAACCACTTGCCCAAGATTTTTGTTTCCAATAGCAGATATCTCTCCTCTTACGTAACCGATAAGATTGTTTTCTCCACTGTACTGTCCAACGAGACCAGCAATACCCCCAATAAAGTTATCTCGTGCTGAGAGTACGAGGTTTCCCAAAAAGTAACCCTTTATACTGGCCGCATTCTGAACTTGCCCTACAAGCCCACCAACATAGTTTTTTGCTTTCACAACCACACCCATTGCACTCATTGGATCATTCGCATTCGGACCAGCATACCCGATAACCGTACTTCCGTCGAAAGAAATACCAACCAAGCCCCCAAAAGACAAATCTTTATTGTTGGAAGTAGTAGTAGAAGTTTCATCAGTATCACCAATAGAAACATTTCCAGTGACGAAACCGACCACTGTCCCTAAGTTGTATCCTACAAGTCCTCCTACTGCCTTACGATTTCCCTTCAATACACTACCAGCACCTGCACTACCATACACATAACCGTAGACCGAACCTTTATTAAGCCCTACAAGCCCCCCAGTAGAAGCCGAAACTAGGCTTTCATCTTCACGACGGATTCCAATCGCAAAAGAGGCGTTTATGTCTATACCCCTCGTTAGTCTCACCACACCATCCGTCTCTACTAATCCCACAACGGAGCCAACAGCACCATGCCCCTCATTACTTATCTCGTTCCCACTTACGGTAGAACCTATAACCGTCACGTTTTCTATGATTCCACTGCTCAAGATCCCTGCAAGCGCTCCTACGATAGACTTTGCCGTTACTTCCGGTCTTATTAAAGTCAGGTCTCGCACAGCCACTTCTCCTTCCCCCTTCCTTATGGAAGCAAAAAGACCTTGATGTGTTTCTGTTGGAGAATCTATTCTGAGACCTGTGATAGAGTTTCCTGCACCATCAAATATTCCAGAGAAAGGATTCGTAGAACTTCCAATAGGTAAAAACGAATTTCCTGTAACTGGAAACTCAAGATCTCTCATCAACTCATAGTCCCTCGTTACATCATTCCTTACTGCGTTAAGATCCTCTATGGTATATATATGGGAAGGAGAATATGTTAGGATAACACGAGAAGCAAGGGGTGGGGTTGTTCTTGAAAGAGATATCTCTGTCTCTTCTACCAAACCCACTAGCCTTTCCTTACTTAGTTGAAGTGCTTTATCATTACTGTCAAGTTCTATCTGATCATTACCGTCATTGTAAGAAAGTGTATACCTCGCATCTTCGGGTAAGTCTCCTATGATTGCAAAGACGTAATCGTTTGCAAAACTGTAGTCACCTTCTTCTGGATTTCCTACTGCTGGTCCCAAGTCTCCAATTGCTCCGCGTTGCACCGATCTGTCTCCATACAAATCTAAACTTATATCCTCTACAAAAATTCTTAGTTCTACGTTGATGAGGTTGTCTACAATGCCCGAATTGTACGCAAGATGCACTGTGTTTGCCCCTACACAGAGTCCTGTTCCCCCCGTGATAAGTCCATCACTAGACAGTCCTATGTTATGATCCGAACAAGACCCTTCCTTCTCTGTCATTACCGATGTAATTTCAAACTCTCCTATATCCTCCATGAATTCGTTCGTTTCTCCTACAAGACGAATGATGGGTGTTCTCTTGTCAGCCACATATTTATTCTCTAGGGACTCTCCTCTAAAGAGCAGGTATTCATACTGGAGATCTGGTGTTTGGTCCGGATACGCGATGCTAGCAATGCTAGCAGTGCTTAGTGGATCGACCGTAATCGATATGTCGTTGGAACGAAGATCAGCATACCCATCTGCACTTGCAACCACCTGATAAACCCTCGTTCCAAGCCCAGCATTGCCCGCAGAATACTGTACTGTTACTTCCAATCTCTTGTTGTCTGGATTGATTTCAAATGTCATATCACCTGAATCTATTGGAGACGGCCCTGACACGTATTCTAAACTTAACATGATGTTGTCGGGTACAGGATTGTTTCTTATCATGTAGGTATCCACATCAATCCCAATTGTCTCCCCGATAACCACGGTATTTGCTGGCGTGTATGTTATTCCCCCAAAAAGCTGACCAGTTTCTACACTGATCATGATACTGTCGTTAAAACTGTCATCGTATGTTGACGTGACTACCAGACTCGTCTCTCCTACGCCTTCTATTCTAAGCTTTGGCTCATCCATGCTTTCGTCGACGACAACTATGTTTGTGTCCATCGATACAAATTCAACGTCTTCAAGTGCAACGTCTTCAAGTACGTTGTTTCTTGTTGATATCGTATAGTCTGGTAAGTCAGCCAAAGTTCCCCTGTCGTTAAAACTGAGGCTGAGGCTTCTATTTACATCGTCGAAAGTGAGAGAACTAACATACGAAATGCTAATTTTGAAGCTGGTTTTGACATCGTGATAGGTCCCGCTCTCATCTTCTATTTTTACCGTGTATATTACAGACTCTTCCGAATTGTCTTCAGAATCCTTCTCAAAAGAGAATACCGCTCCAGAATCGATAAGCACTCTTCCCGCGATTGGGGAACCTTCATCTTCAAGGTTTGAAATACTTACCGCTTCGGTTGCGGTTTCGCCTGATATAATTAATCTTCTGTTCGAATTCACAGGATAAATACTGTACCTTGGCATCGCTCCTGGTCTTAGGCGGACTTCGGGGGCAGGTCCTTCATAATTCGTTCCTCGCACCCTGCGATAATCTATGTCGGGGTACGAATCTTCTAGTTCTACGACGTTCGGTGTTATACGTTCTTTTAAAACAAACGGTATGCTTTTGGATCCCATATAATAGTTCGCTCCCTCCGTATTTGGAGTAAGTACTATCTTGTATGTTCCACCCGATGCAGTCCAGTCAATCCCAAGAACCAAAGACCTTCTATCAAAATTGACATCTATTGTCATTCCCCGAGGGGATGAGCCAGTAGAGTCTCCTTCTTTCTCTAAAGTAATATTAACCAAGTCAAGGGAGTCTAGACCGCTTCCTGCAAAATTACTAAACGCCACAGGAATCTCAATTATCGTGTCTGCATTTATAGGTATATTCGTTACAGGAATCTCGCTCACGACCATATCGTCAATGGTCACGACTATCTCGTTAACGTCTGAGTGAATAATCTCTATCTGTACGTCTGCGGATTTTGAATTATACCCTTCTGCCCCCACCGTTACCGTATATATTCCCATACCTCCACTTCCTGCCGAATCAATGCTTATTTTTCCAGAGTCTCTATTCTCTAGGACAACAGCACTAAGAGAATCTGGTCTTTGAAAGCGCGTTCCCGACTTATACAAAATACTATACGTCAAACTATACGTCAAATCAGTATTTTCTGAGTTGTCGGGAGCGGGAATCGAGTCAGGTTCTATATCTATTCTTGTTCCTCTGTTTACAGATATCGAACCAGGATAGGAAAGATCTCCGTCAAGAATAAGCCCTTCGTTTGTCTTGCCTTCTTGCAGCTCTCCTAATGTTGCAAGGATCTCTCCTACCACAGAACGATTTTGTGATTCTACAACAATAAGGTACGAGGTGTCGGCAAACAGGTTAGGTATCACTGTGGTTCTCACACCCGGATCCGTGTATATTATTTGACCAGAATTTATTTGACCAGAATTGACTTCCTTTATTTGCTGTGCATTGACTTGATCCGTTTCAAGACTTCCCTGTAGATAGTACACAGCATATATGATTTCGTCCGCGGACAATGCAGATCCATCATCTTTACGACCCGTGTTTGTTGGTGTTTCCCAGCTAAGCGACAGTGCCGCAGACTCTGTTGCTGCATCTATCTGTAGACCTACTGGAGCGCTAGGAGCGGTAGCTGCTTGCAAGGTCGAAAACGTAGCCACATCGCTTAAGGTCGTCTGTGCTGCTTCCATACTTATTGTTGTGGTGTTTATTGATTCCACAACTATCTCGTAAGTCGTTCCTCGAGTCAAGCCCTGCAATACTGTACTCACGCTTGTCCCCGAAAGGACGATGCTCCTTGTTTTTTCTTCCTTTACTTCCTGTGGAGTTCGTATTCTTTCCCCTGATTTGATGGCCATGTGAAGCATGTAGGAAATCTGTCTTGGAAGGAGAGTGTCTCCTGTTCTTGAACGATGATTACTTGAGATTACTTCAACCATCCAACGTAATGCAAGACTGTTTGTGCTCCTTGTGTTTTCAAGTGAATCATCTAATTCGATGTTGATAGCCATGGGCGGAGCTGTAGCGTCTGATATCGTTTCTGCTTCTATAACCGATGAGGGTGCGCCCACCAAGACGAAGTCATTGACCTTGTATATTGCCTCCACCATGATATAATATGTTGTTCCTGATAGCAACCGATCCTCGCCATAGTCGCCTCCACCAAGAACAAGTACTATGTTACCTTCTTGTTCGCTCGAAGCTTCGACCTCTAGTTGCTTTGCAAGCCCAAGCCGAGACAATACTTGTATCTGATTGGAGTCAAAATCAAGTGTGGCGTCTCCAGATACCCAAGATATACGATATCCAAGATTGCTGACCTCTAGATCCACGCCATCACGACCTCTTCCTGTATTCATAGGAGGAGCCCACGAGAACGTTATGCTAGACTCATCTGCTGTTATGTTTGAAATATCTGCTCCAGTGTTTGGATCGTTAAAAAGTATCTGACTCGGTGGCGACTCAGCCCCTGAGGTATACGCGTCTACTTGCTTGAATGATTTTTTTGTTGTGTCCGTTTCGTTTACGGCTTCTACCACGATCTCGTATATGGTGTTTTCGGAAAGACTGTCAAACAGCAACTCTGATCGTCTGCCAGAAGAAATCTTCTCGATTATTGTCGTGTCTTCACCTATCACTTCTTCCACTGACCTCGATCCGTCTCCTTTCTCCACAAGATATACGTTGTATGATACCGCCACTTCGGTTAGGAGCCCCCCTGTCCTCGTTATTCCTTCCATAAAATCCCATGAAACCATAAAGGACGTACTTGTTCTTGCATTTACACTGAGCGCCGAAATCGAAGGTGCAGTCGCTGCGGAAACCGTTTCCGTGCTTACGATGCCGCTTACGTCGCCTGCATCTGGATCCCCTTCTATTTCTGCACGGAGCAGCAACTGATATCTGCTTCCGGGCATAAGGTCGTTAAGTACTACTGGGTTTTCGTCTCCTAGAACCTGTTTAGAGCCAAAAACGTCACCTTGTAAATAATGTATTGTATAGACTATGTCTCCGCTCGTGGCATCTTCTCCAGAACGTGTCTTTGCACCAGTCAGCTCAGCATCACTCAGTTTTTCTATCTGTATAGTAAGCGAAGTGGTATCGCTTGTAACGACTACTCGATCATTTAAGGTCACGTCTTGCGGATACTGTGCATTTGATGTCCGTAATACCAAGATCGTAGGATGATCCGTGAAAAATTCCGAATCGATTTCTGTTGTGGCTTCCTCGGAGACTACCGCACCAGGTCCGACTAACACCGATCTCATGCCGATATAATAGACCTTGCTCTCAGCCCCTTCCTCAGGTGCGTCCTCAACAACAAAAGTAAATACAGTAGGGTCAGCAGGGTTGGGAGGTGTTCCCTCTGATCGCATCAAAAGCGTGTCTGGTAGGTATGCTATCTCTCGTACGTATAATGGTGCTCGATCACCTAATACTTGATCAACAACAGATTTCTCTACTACATAGACATCGTTCCGTACAAACTGATCTGTAGCTAAATCACCCGGGGTCATCCTCTCTAAAGAGATGCGGATCTCTTTGTTTCCGCCGACTTCATGATAACTTGGATTTGGACTGATATCAGACAATACAGGCGGCATGGGTTTGCCAGCCGGAAAGCCTGTCAAGAACGAGGGTAACAAGGTGTCTCTTAGCTTCTCTATGCTTCTGGTGTTTCTCACTCGGATTCCTACGGCATAGTTTTTTCCTAACTCGAGACCGGGAAAGGAAAACACGATTTCTGATTCATCCGTACTTTCTGTTCCTCTTTTTGTTCCTCTTTTTGTACGCCTCGATGCTCCTGACTCAATCAAGGCTTCTATAGACTCCGTGACCACCGAAGCATTTACCTCTCCTAGATATCCTTCATACAATAAATCTGTACTCGCAATTTTCTCTCTATCAATCCCGAACATCGGGTTACTCATTAGATCAAACTCGTTTATATAAACACTTGCTGTTACGGTTGCTTGATCATTACTACTAAGGTGTACCGTTGGCAAGGGATCGAACACAGGCGGAGTGCTTGCAGGGTCCGTTCCGCCGACCTGCACCGTACCTATCACCTTCTCTTCCGATCGTTCTCCCGTAAGAATGTTGAACACGGTGATCACAAAGGTATAGGGAACGTTAAACAGCACTCCGTCCTCTATTTGAAAGACAAGGCTTCTCCCTCCAACTTGAACCACGCGTTGAAGATTATTACTCAGTATCCTCACCGCTACCTCATCCAATTCTTCTATTGCTGGCGTATCAGAACTTTCTTCTGTCCTGCCTTGCAACATTCGAACAACAAAAGCTTCGTACGACCCTGGTGATTCTTTAAACAGGATTTCTATTTTTAAGACACCTCTGGAAACCGCTATCTCTCCATTCACATTAAGGTTGATGAGATCTGGAATAACGATTGCGCTTAACTGAGATACTACCGTGATATTAGGGTACTGCACGAAATCCCCTTGGTTCCCACTGTAATCGACTGTGCCAATCTCTACCGAGTAAGACTGGGGTGCTCCACCTGGTTCTGCTCTTGCTATGTCTTGCAGACGCGCCTGTTCCGCAAAAGGATTTTCTACTTCCATCCTTCGTAGTTCTTGATTATCGTTATCTTTTAGTAAGACGATGTACTTTGCTATGTCCCCGTCTGCCGATCCCGTGGGGCGTGTCCAAGATGCAATAAAATCAACCGTCTGCTCTTTATACTCAACTTCAACTTCAACTCCTCTAACCGCGGATGGTGGTGTAGTATCTTCTTGACTACTCGGGATTACCGTTCGTGTGTCGCTTTCCACCCCAGAATTCCCTCGAAAGTCAAAGGCTTGCATGGTTACGGTGAAGAATTTTGCAGGAAAGACATCTGGAAACACATAACTGGTTTCTGCCCTATTCGCTACGTAAGAATGAATGATAGTACCATTTTGGTTTCTTAGGATTATCTTTACTCCTTTATAATCGGGTACAAGGAACGTGTTTTCGCCGACTGTCACTTCGGGTGAAGCCCATGAAAGAACAATATTGGTAACAGCTGGTGTAGGACTGAATGCCACAAGCGAGATTATCTCGATCTCTATGTTGTTAGTACTGTCCGTTGTTTCAATTGCCACCTCTTCCCATGATGAATAGCTAGTGCCTCTTCTAAGCCTTGCTTGGACTATATATTCTTTTACTCCGTAAAACCCTGAAATGGTCATTGTATTTGTTTGGAAATCAGCTTGAAGTATTTCTAAAGAATCTTCAGATTCTTGAAAGATTTCACCGGGTTTCTTCTCTCCTCTGTACACTTCTCGCCCCAGACTTGTATCTATTAATCTAAGAACAAACGATGTATCAGATAGATCCACATCGTCCCATCCAATGCTTATTTGACCATCACTCTCTGCTGTAACCTCAAGCCCTGTGATTGAGTTAACTGATTCTCCTTCAATTTGCGAAAACACTATGTTTTCCAAGACCGTAGGTTCTGTCTGCAACAGGCCGTTTATGTCTCGCAGAAAGATTTCAAATTTGTACGGACTATCTTTAAAATAGTCAAAATCGAGTTTCATCTTTTCTGTACTTACTGGAAGTTCTTCTGTCATTAAGACAACATCATAGCTGTCTTTTACTCGTACAAGAATCGTACTCGCATCACTGTTCTCTGGTTTTGTCCAAGCAAGCGAAAACCCTTCTTCCTCGCTAGCAAGCACCCCCATGTCATTTAACCTGTCTATTGGTGGAATTATGTCGGCCTTTGTTGTCGTCTGTAACTCGTCTTGTTTCGAAGTCTCCTGTTTGCGCACTGCTTTTACTCGTATCTTGTATTCCGTATAGGACACAAGCCCTCTCACGGTGATGCCTTCACCTCTATCGATTTGAATCGAAGGTATTCGTATACTTTTTGGTTCTAGCGTATTTAAGGGAACCACCTCTACCTCATAGTACTCCGCGCCAGCAACTGGCTCTAGTTCTACATGAATTTCTGCATTTTCATCATCTGTCGAAATCGAAAGCAGTACAGGGGTTCCAAAAACTTCACCTTGACCTGATCGTATCCCCGAGCGAGATATTGTTCGATAGTTTAAACAAGAGAGAAGCTGAAAAGAAAGCAAGAGCAAGCATAGGACGCTAAGCATTCTTCGAGATTTTACAATACGAAATAGATTCCAAGAATTCATAACATTACCCACAACATAGATTTATACCTCTCTAAGTATAATATACATATAATATCATAAAATGAAAGAAATTTGACAAGGAAAAGTTTTTAAACTATAAATAATACAGAATGCGCATCTTAATATACATTCTTCTTGTTTTCGTTCTTTCCTTTGGTTTTAGTGGGTGTGCATCTCAAAGCAAAGAAGAAATACAGAATTCCGAAATAACGACCGTTCAACTCCTACTCATTCGAAATCTTATATTTCAGAGGAATTTTGATCTTGCAATTGAAATGCTACGCTATGTAAAAGAGCAAAACCCCGAAGACATGTCTCTTCATGTTGAAATAGATTATGAAATTGCTTTCTCCTTTTGGAAGAAAAAAGATATAGAAGAATCCAAGAAACATTTTGAAAAACTAATCGCTTTTTATGACGAAAACGATGCCAAAGACATACCTCAATGGCCTTACTTTCTTAGCAAGAAAATCTTAGAAGACAAGATAATTCCAAGCCTATAATCCACTGATCCACTGATCAGAGCGGCTCGTCAAACACTAGTCAAGAGGTTGATTGCTCAGTAAAGACGCGTCTATGTTTATGGCAGGCCACTTACCATCGGCTACCCATATCCATTCACCATCTGTTCCCCCAAACTGAAAACCACTGAACATTGTTTGGTGGTTTGTTTGATTAACCTCAGTGATGTTTACCTCCATACCTTCTTGTCCCATTGCCCCTACCAACTCTCGTTCTCCTGTGACTCCATCATAGAGTTTGCTCTCGTCTGTCGCCGCAGAATGGAAAGTGGTAGTACTCCTACTACCCGTACTCCCGATCGTTTTTCCATACCCAGCAGTGGTTCCCCCTCTGCTACGTCGTACGATACCTCGTGAATAGCCTACCACGGCACCATTTTCTTCGTTCCTGCCTACCAAGCCTCCCACGTAATGCACTACTCCTTCTGCTACATAATATTCCCCGCCTATCGTCATTCCCGTTGCATAGCCAATAACACTAGCAGTGTCACTGTTTGTTCCGACCAAGCCCCCCACGCTATATGCTCCTGTGACTGCTCCCCTAGCATAGCCTACCACGTCACCACTTCCTTCGTTCCTGCCTACAAGACCTCCAACAGAGGCATCTCCTGTGACCACTCCTGTGGCATGGCCTACCACGATACCGTTGTTCCAACCTATCAAACCACCTATATAATCGTCCCTTCCGTCTACTGACCCAGTCGCATAGCTTGCTATCGTGACACCCGAACTTTTCCCCACGGTTCCAGAGTTTCTTCCTACCAAGCCACCTACATAATAGAACCCTGTCACTGGTCCAGTCGCGTACCCGGTAATCACACTATTATTGAGATTCGCTCCTACCAAACCACCTACATCATCACCACGACTTGACACCGCTCCAGTCGCATAACTTTCTGATATGGGACCAGAGTTTTTTCCTACCAAACCACCTACAAAATCACCACGACCTGTCACCGCTCCAGTCGCATAACTAGTACTCAACACAGACCCAGAGTTTTCTCCTACCAAACCACCAATAGAATTGCCATCACCCGTCACCGCTCCCAAGCTAAATCCTCTCACTGTGCCAGAGTTAGTTCCTATAAGACCTCCTATCGAATTGCCAGATCCCATCACCGTTTCGGTTGCTCTACCTAAAACACTACCACCATTCTCGTTAGTTCCTACCAAACCACCTACATTGTTACGACCAACCACGGATACCATCACTATACTCTCTCCTTGTGTAGTACTAGAGTTGCTGCCCACCAAGCCTCCTACATTATCAATACCTTTTACCCTGCCCGAATCAGCATCACTACGTTCCACGTTCAGTTTTTCTATCATGCCTTTTTTAATACTTCCTGCCAGTGAACCTACATGAGTACCTCCCACGACTATGAAGTCCATCAGTATTATGTTGCTTGCGATCACTGTGTCCGTGTTTTCTGCTTCCATCACTCCGAAGAGTCCTTGATAATTGTCGGTATCGGTGCCCTCTATCTGTAACCCTGTTATGCTGAACCTATTCACTCCGTTCGTGCTGCCATCTATGCTACCTGTAAACGGCTCGTCTACCGTACCCACGGCTTCAAAGTTGCTTATGCTTATGCTTATGCCTGCAATTCTCGAGGGAAACACTATGTCTTGCTTCAAGATATAGTCTCCGTCTAGATTGGATCTCATTGCTTGGAGATCTTGCCAACCGTGTATTTCAGACGGCTTGTATGTTGCCAGATGCTGTATGTCTACAATGCCCGAACCCGACAAACCTACCACTGCTCCATCTATAAAAGAAAAAGAGTTGTTCATTAATTCTGATTTCAGTAGTTCTATGGTTCCATTGCTGGCTGTCTTCTGATAGCTCTCACTGTAATTGTTAACTGCTGATCCGAAATGTATGGTATAGTTCCCTTCAAGACGACTTTCGCTAAGCATCAAAATAGCATCCATGTCTGAGAGAACCTCATCATGTATTGACTGTCCTAAAAACACAGGGTCACGTGTTCCAGAGTCGTCATGATATACACGAATATCTACTCCAAGATTAATATGTACGGTTATGTCCACGAACTGTGCATTGTGATTGGTCGCGGTCACGCTTACCCAGTACCTTGCTGTTCCTACGTTCATTGTTGAAGGATCGATGGTAAGAGCTCCCGAGGTCCTGTCTATACGTACTGCAGTGCTAGGGTCAAAATCGACTCCATCTCTTTTCTCTAGAACATACGATATCGGCTCACCAGAAGCGGAATTTGGTCTGCTCGTAGGGTTTTTTGTCGCCTCCGAATCTCCTGCAAGAAAAGAGAACTCTGTTGCTCCGTACCCCAAACTTCCTGTAAAACTCGACATTGCTGCATTGGCTGTACTTGGGTTCACGATATTCTCGGACAGGGTACGCGTCTCGGTAAATGTATTGTAGGTTTCCACTACCACGAAATAAGACGTCCCCGCACTAAGACCAAAGATTCTTGTTCTCTCAAGCCCCACCACTTCCTGTGTTCGTGAAATGTCGTCTGCATCTGAGGCCGTGATCGTGCTCTCTCTTATCTCTTCCGCGCTTGGGTTTGTTTGTAAAACCTGATCACTAGACACATAGTAGACAACGTACCTCAACTCATCAGCAGTGAGTCGTGTTCCATCTTCCCTTGTCCCTTTCTCTCCAGGAGCTGTCCACGATATAGCAAACGAAGAACTTTCCTGACTATCGGACACTATACTAAGACCTGTTACGGGACCTGCTACTCGAGGATGTATCGTTATCATGAGTGTCAATTCTTGTGTCTGAAACGCGGTCGCTTCCGTTCGCACTACATACTCTGCAGATCCAGCATACGTAGGATTTATGGTGATTTCAGCGCTGTCCTCGTCTATGGTTACCACTGATTCGGGAATAGGGTTTCCGCTCACTCTTTCTATACTATAGCTTATCGTTTCTCCATTCGCGGTTGTGGGCAGGGAGGGGACCGCTGAAATTGTCGCAAACCCATCATGTACCGTATACTCGTACGCTGTGTCAGCATATGTCAGATTACCCTGAAACGCTTTCAGCGTAGTTAAAGAATTAACTACGCTATTCAGAGTGCCTACTTGGGTAGAGGTATTGGACGTATCTACAGTAACGAAGTATCGTGTACCTGCCGTCACGTTCATGATACGTACGCTTGTATCCCCCTCTGTCACTTCTTGAACTTGAGGAGGTGTACTTTCGAGAGCTCTTTGTCTTATTGTCTCTGCACTAGGATCCTCATCATCTGCACCGACTGCTAAATAGTAAACACTATAGACTAACTCGTTCAACTCCAGTACTGTTCCATCTTCCTTCGTTCCTTTCTCGTTAGGAACTGTCCATGATACAAGAAACGAAGTATCTTTTATTTCATCTACGACTATATCACGTACGGACCCTGTAGGTTGAGGAGAAATGGATACAGAAAAATCTACACTCTCTTTTTTATATTGATCCGCATCCACAGACACCGAGTATTCCACTGTCATTGTATTCATGACTGCAGGACTAATCGTTATAATTCCCGTGCCCCCGTCTATGCTCACTGCTGTGCTAGGGTCAAAACCGGAGGCACTTGTTCGCTCTAGGCTATAGCGTATTAATGCCCCATTTTCAGTACTAAGAACATTAGAAGGAGAAAAAGTTTGAATTATATCGTTTATATACAGTGAAACGGCCGTTTCCGCGTACGACAGTCTTCCGTTGAAACTTCTTTTACTAGTGCGAGTTTCGCCGACCTCTTCCGATAGGGTTCCTCCCATATCGGAAAATGTATTGTAGCTTTCTACCACGTAAAGATAGCGCGTGTCAGGGATCAGGTCTATAATAGTGATATCCGAGCCAGTTACATCTCGTAGTACCTGACCGGCAGCCTCTGCGTTCTCTTTTACAAGTACATGAGACAATGTGCTACTACTGACTGCGAAATAGTAGATACGAAAGCGTATATCGCTGCTGTCTAGTACGGTTCCCTCTGAATCTGTGCCCGTCTCTGCGGGAGGAGTCCACATTACGCCGAATCTTGTAGGTCGCACACTACCTGGTAATGTGCCGACACCACTGACGGACCCTGTGGGTATAGGAGAAATGGATATCCTTACTTCCACGTCCTTCGTGTTATAGCCATTTGCCTCCACACGTAGTAAGTATTCCACTACTCCCGTGTTTGTGACTGCAGGATTAATCGTGATGACTCCCGTGCCCTCGCCTATGCTCACTGCAGTGCCAGAAGTGCCAGGAGGAAGCTCGAAATCTGTTCCATCTACTTTTTCTAGTCTATAACGTATTTGTGCACCAGAACCAGGAGTTCCAGAAGTTGAGGGAACTCCCATCGGCTCAAAAGTGCTCGTATCTCCGTTTATATACAGTGTAATATCCAAGGTAATATCCAAGGTATTATCCAAGGTATTATCCAAGGTAATGTCCGCTCCGTACTCCAAGTTTCCGTCAAAATCTTGCAATGGTGCTGCAGTTTCTTCCATAATTATTTGTTCCGATAAAACGCCTGTTTCGACAAAAGGGTTTTGACTTTCGACTACGACAAAATAATGAGTGCTCGCTTCAAGACTAGCAAGTATTCGCCCTGTGACTCCTGTCACTTCCCGAACTTGAGGAGGTGTGCTTTCGAGAGCTCTTTGTCGTATTGTCTCTGCGTCAAGGGTCGGGTCTCCTGGATCTCCTACTAAATAGTAAACACGATAGACGATTTCATCCAACCCAAGTGGGGTCCCATCGTCTCGCGAACCTATCATGGTGGGAGCTTCCCAGCTTACTAAAAAGGAAGTACTCTCTATAGTAGATGCATCTACGACTATATCACGTACAGGTCCCGTAGGTTGAGGGAGGATTGATATCGTCATGGCCACATACTGTGTATTGTGGTCTTCTGCTATGGCACTTACCAAATAGCTTGTCGTTCCCGTGTTTGTGGTTTCGGGATTAATCGTGATGACTCCCGTGCCCTCGTCTATGCTCACTGCAGTGTCGGGAACAAAGCCATCTCCTTCGTTTTTATCCAGCTTGTAACGCACCTCCGCTTCACTAGCAACAAGTATTTGAACAGGAGTAAGCGTTCTTGGCTCGTCATGTATGTAAAAAGTAAGCTGTTGTTCCTCATAACTGAGTGTTCCCGTAATATCAGGTATCGGAGGTATGATGTCGATTTCCAACACGTTGTCTAATGGGTTGCTTACTTTTGTAAATGGATTATAGCTTTCTATTACTACAAAGTAGCGGGTGTTTTCTTCTAATCCCACAATGCTGGTGCGGGTACCTCCAGTTATCGTTTGTTCCTGTGAAGGTGTGGCATCGATCGCTGCTTGTCGTACCGATTCTACGTCTAGAAGCTCCTGCTCTGCACTGACCGCAAGGTAATAGATACGATAGACAATTTCTTCAGAAGTCAATGGCGTTGTTCCATCTTCCCTCACTCCTGTCTTTGTGGGTGCGTTCCATTGCAGAACAAAAGAAGTAATCGATCTTTCTGCTACTTTTATGTCTCTGACTTTCCCTGCAGCAGTAGGATCTACTTCGTTTGATATTATTTCTATGATTTCCTGATTACACGAGAAAAGTGTTAGCGCCAAAAGAATGGCACAAGAGAATAGCTTACCTGTCTTCATATCATTCTCCTCTTTCGCAATATTCCATGATCTGTCTTCATATCACTCTCCTTTTTCGCAATAGCTCATGAAAAGTATACGCTGATTATATCATAAATATAATCTCTTGTCTTATTTGCTACTGTTCTTACTGCTCTTGCCGTTCTTCCTGTCGCCATTGTTCGCGCTCGAACAAAGTCCTTAGAGATACTCGTTATTCTTCGTTCCTTGAATAATTTGATTAAAAAGAGCCTCTTCGTCTATGGTTTTATGAAAAGCAAAGGATTCACCGCTTCTAAGATAAAACAGATATGGATCCACCCTCCATTCTTCCCCCTGTCCTCTCTCTTGAAACATCTTTGCAACTGCAACACAGTATGCGGAAATCTGTGCCTTGTATTTCTCTGGGTCCTTAAAAACGTCCACCTTATAATCTATAATGCTTACTCGGTCTTTCTGAACAAGCAGCAAATCTATGACTCCCTTCATCCACGTTTTGTGTTGCTCGTTCCACAGAAGAAACTCGTGTTCTGATATCCTTTCTGCTTCTAGCGACTGCTCTTGGAAAAAAGAGGATTCTATAAATTTTTTCGAGATGTCTGTGGCATCCTGAACAAAAAGCTCTCTTTCCTCCTCGTCCAAGCTGATGAGTGACTGCTCTAGTTTTTTGTTGTTGATTATCGTGTAGTCCTGCTGTCCTAAGATATAACTATGTATGAGTGCATGACAAAGGGTACCGAACT
>JACSEG010000102.1_pt1 | contig 16489 bp, 18 predicted proteins | sample 8225521 | NCBI WGS metagenome assembly JACSEG01 (sample SAMN15705060, study PRJNA637333) | viral metagenome | isolation source: viral RNA from sea star tissue | host: Pisaster ochraceus | place: USA:Santa Cruz | collected 2018
GGTGTGTTTGGATGGATTCTATTTGTTTTTGTCATTTTGACGTAAAACAAGCAAGTGGGTTGTGTAGTAGCCCATTCTAATGATTTCAAACTCTTTTTGATTGGAATTGATTTATGCATTCCAGAAATATATTTGGAAACAAGTCAATGTTTAATATGCACCCCCCTATAGAATATGTTAATTTAAAAATAGATTAGATACTCGTTAGTTTGAATACTACTTGGGTGCTGACGAAAATAACAAAGGATTAAGTAGTGCAATTTCTAAGGAGATTTGATTTAGCTGAACCAACTATATGACTATAGAAGTTTAGCAACTTGGGCAGATTTGCGACTGTTATACACTTATAACAACAAAGCTCTATTTTCATTTTGGGTGTATAGATAAAAAGTATAGAAACTTATAACACTATAGGTATTGTCTATGATAAAATGATATTCATCAAATATTGTTATAATACTATGAAAGATTACAAGTTGAGTGTTCCTTTGGATTTAGATTCTATTACTCTTGGTCAGTATCAGGATTATTTAAAGATATTGAACAAGTGGGATGGTAAGGATGATGTGTATTTACAGATTAAGATACTACAGATATTTTGTGGTCTTAATCCAGAAATCATAAAAGACTTGCCTATACATTCTTTTGAGAGTACTATAAATCACATAACTGGGTTGTTTAACTCTGAAACTCCTTTTATTAGTAAGTTTACTATGACAGGAAATAATAGTGTTGGTGATGATACTAGTGTGGAGTTTGGATTTGTACCTAAGCTGGATGAACTTAGCTTTGGAGAGTTTATTGATTTAGATAAATACCTTCAGGATTGGGATAGTATGCACAAGGCAATGGCTGTATTATTCAGACCAGTTTCTCACAAGAAGAAAGAGTTTTACTTAATAGACAAGTATGAAGGTTCTTCTAAGTATTCTGGAGTAATGAAAGATATGCCACTTAGTGTTGCTTTAGGTGCAACTGTTTTTTTTTATCGTTTAGGGACAAAATTACAGAGTTATACTCTGGATTATTTGAAGGAGGAGATAATGAAGGGGAAGGACAATCCACAAGTGTCCAAGCTAACTTCGGAAGAAAATGGAGTTGGTATCAATCAATACATACTCTCGCTAAAGGAGATGTTAGGAGAATTGACGAAATTACAGAAACCAGTATTCATAAATGCTTTATGATGTTGGAGTACGAAAAGGATAAGAATAGATTAGAAAACTTGTTAATTAAAAAAGCATATAAAAAGTAATGAATAATTTTTACAACTTAATAGACACGATTAAACAACTACTTAGTAGTTCTGAATTTAATAACAAGGTTACCTTTGGTGACATAACTGAGGTTGACTTAGGAAAGCTAACAAACTTTCCTTTAGTTCACATGATAATAGACGAAGCTGTTATCAATGAAAGAACAATAGATTACACACTAAGGATAATTGCTGCTGATATTGTAGACTTGCTAAAGGAAGATATTACTGATAATGATTATTATGGAAACAATAATATGCAAGACATCTTAAATACACAGATGGGTGTATTAACTAGACTAATTAACCAACTAAGAAGATTAGACTTAGTAGACAACAATTACTTGAGAGTTGAGGGCGGTGTAACTGCTACTCCTTTTTTAGATAGATTTGAGAATGAATTAGCTGGTTGGGAAGCAACAATGGTTATAACTGGTAGAAACGAGATTAGTATTTGCTAATATAACACAAACCTGAAAACATATTAAATGAGTTTAGACTCTAAAATAGAGACAGCATTAGGAAAAATAGGTGAATACTATGTTCAAGAGCTAAAGAAGCAATTAACTCAAGATAAAAAATTAGCTTCTGGTGATTTATTGAATAGCATAACTTCAAATGCAAATAAAAACGTTTTAAGAATAACAGCTAATAGATACTTAGGAGCTATAAGTGATGGTAAAAAGGCTACAGGTAAAGCTCCTTCTGTTGAAATGGTATCTAAAGTTTCTAAGTGGATGCAATACAAGAAGCTGCCTCTAAGGGGTTATAGAGGAAGGTTTCAACGTCAAACGTCTTCTAACTACAGAAGAGCTGCTTTTGCTGTCGCTAGGAGCATTAACAGAAGTTCTTGGGAGGGAAGTAACGTAATCAAGAAGTCTTTTAAGGCTATAGAAGGAAACATAAACTCTGAATTAGTAAAAGCATACAAATCTGAGATAAAAGAGATTATAGATAGAATAAAAAATAAATAAAAAACAATGGCAAAAATAAACTCAAGAAGTCCTTACTTCATAAATGAAGCACAATCTGGTTTGCAGGAGGTTAGGGTAAAGATATGGATATACAGTGGTAGCCAATATAATGATGGCAACAGACCAGCTACGCCTACTTATTCACTATTTACTAATGCTATAGATGAAAAAGCAAGTATAGACATATCTGGATTAGTTGATGATTATTTAGCTACTAATTTTGATGGCGTATATTTTACTCGTAATTATTGGGTAGACTATCAAGTCATACTAACTGTAAATAACACAAGTCCACTTCCTGTTATGTATCAGAGCAGAGGCTTTTATGGTTATGGTTACTTTGAAGACGGAATAAACCCAGAAAACAATCAAGGACTGCTACAAAGCAACACAGAAGTGTTGAAGTTTGCAGATACACCAGTTGTTGTGCCTGTAGACACTTCCATAACGACATCAGTAGCTTACTTATCTCAAGGAGAAATTGTTTACAGTGACTTAATAACTCCAAGCACTTCTAGTAGTGGTCAAATAAAATATGTTACAAGTGGTGTTAATGGTGCTGACTTCTTTGAGAGTAGAGTTATTCTAAGTGGAGGTTCTTTTGAGGGAAGCTCTTGCTTATCTTCTTTTGAAGATGATTTTGAGTTATTTGACTTTGACTCTATTCATGTTGGTGGTTCTGATGGTCTTTCAATCATAAACGTTCAGAATGTAGAAGAATGTAAATATGAGCCAATAAAAATGACTTTTGTAAATAAGTTTGGTGCTTTACAATCAATATGGTTCTTTAAGACTAGCAGATTATCTATGGAGACAACTAAAGAGAGCTACAGAGCAAATATAATGTCATCTCAAACATATAGCACCTCTAGACATCAATACACTAATATGATTAAGACAGGCAGAGAATCACTATCTGTTAATAGTGGATTCTATCCTGAGAGTAACAATGAGGTATTTAGACAACTAATGCTAAGTAAGGATGTTTGGATTTATTACAATAATAAAACACTACCAGTCTCTATAGAGTCTCAGGACATTCGATTCAAGACATCATTAAACGACAATCTTATACAATATTCTTTAGACCTTAAATTTGCTTACGACAAAATAAACAATGTTAGATAATGAACAGAAACGTAGAATTATACATAAAAGCTGGTTTAGATACAGATGAGATTACTTACCAATACGAGAGAATTGAGTTATTTGACTTTGAAGAGATAAATATAACTAATAAAATACAAGATATAAAAGATATATCTAAAGTATTTACGGATTACTCTCAGCAGTTTATAATTCCAGCATCTAGCAATAACAACAGGATATTTAAACACTACTATAACTTTGATATTGTAAATGGGTTTGATGCAAGGATAAAGTTAGATGCACTTATTAAGATAAACGGAATAGACTACAGGGAAGGAAGAATGACTCTTTCTGGCTCTTCACTGAAGAACAATATGCCTTATAGCTACAGCGTAGTGTTTTATGGCAAGACAGTTAGCTTAAATGAGTTAATAGGGGATGATAAACTTGAGTTACTTGGAACTTCATCAATATACAATGAATTAGACCCATACCTTGATAGATTTACTTTCTCTTACACAGCACAGGTTGTTGAGGATGGTTTGAACAAGGGGTTTAACTTAGTTAACGATGTCTTAGATGTAAACTCTGATGCAGGAGCAGAAAGCTCTGGAGACTTATGCTTTCCATTTATAAGTGCAAGTTCATTTTACTTTTACGATACAAACGATGGTCTTAATCCTAAAGACAGAGTTGAGAGTAGGAATGTCCGTAACATTACAACGAACCCTAGAACACCTAGAGGAATATATTACAAAGACCTTAAACCAGCTATAAGGATATATCATATAATAAAAGCTATAGAGACTAAGTATGGCATTCAGTTTACTGATGACTTTTTTAATACTACCAACAAACCCTTTTATGAATTATACCTTCTTTTGCACAGAGAAAAAGGAGACATAACTGGTCAGACCAATATACAGGCTGCTAACGTAAATTTAGATGCTTTTACATACGAGGGTTTTACTTGTATTGTACCAGCAACAAATTGTGGCGGAGAAGACTTAAGAAACAATGGAGACTTAAGCAAGATAACAGTTCCAAGAAACTTTATTGGTGAAGTAGAAAATACTACTACAGCTAAATACACTATAACAGTAGGCACAGGAGAGGAGTATACATTATTCCTAAAAGACTCAATCACTGGAGACCTTATAGATACTCCAGAAAATGGTATAAGTAAAACTGGAAGTTCTAGTCAGACATTTAGGCTAAATCATACTACAGGAAGCGAATATAAAACTATACAACCAGTTTTAACAATAGAGACTCAAGGAAGTGTAACTTCATATGATATTGACTTAGAGCTTCAGGAAACAAAAGAAACAGAATCTGGTGTGATAAATGACTTCAAATCTAACTACACTGAACTGACAAGTCAAACATTAGGAGGCGGATTTAACATAGCCTCTCAAATGCCTAAGATGAAGACTATAGATTTTTTAACATCTATATTTAAAACATTTAACCTAACAGCTTATTACATTCCTGAATCTGTTGGGGACTCTAGTGCTGGTAAAATAAGAGTCAGAACACTAGATGATTATTATAATACTGGTGATGTTGTTGATTTAACAAGGTACGTTGACAATTCTAAAATAGATGTCAATAGAGACAACTTATATTCAACAATAGACTTTGAGTTTCAGAAGCCAAGTACATTTGCTATAATAAACTCTAATCAATTAACTTATGATGAGTTTGGTAACGAAAGATTAAACAATACATCACAAGATATTGAGTCACCCCTAGCTTTTGATGGCGGAAAGTACGCTGTTAAGCTAGGTTTCGATAAAGTTCAGTATGAAAGAATGACTAATCAAGCCAATGAAGTTGTAACAGCAATTCAATGGGGTTGGTTAGTAAACAAAGACGAGAATGAGGTCTTAACAAAGCCTTTAATATTCTACCCTATTAAGCAAAGCTCAGGTGTACCTTTATTATTTGATGATGGAGTAAGTCCATCGCCTTTGTCAAATTCAAAATACATAAGACCTTCTAATGCACTTGAAGGTGTTTCTGAGTCAATAAACTTCGGAAGTGAATTTGATGAGTGGGAAGCTCATGAGGACTCAGCGATAAGTAATGAAAACAGTTTGTTTAATGGATACTACAAGAACTATGTATTAAGGATATACGACATTCAATCAAGAAAAGTTAAGTTAAAAGCTAATTTACCTGTTGGAATAGTTACTACTATAGAACCAAATGCCTGTATATTAATAAACAACAAATACTTTAACATAAATAGTATTAAACTAAACTTAAATACTGGTAATTGTGACCTTGAATTAATAAACAACGCAACTTCAATAGCTGCTGGTAATTTAGTTTTAGATAGACCTACTTTAGGTAGGTTAGCTGCTACTACAAACAGTTTAACAATAAGAGTTCTTGAGAACTTATCTGTAGATAACTTAGTACACGATATCTATGTTAATAGTGTTCTTACTTTAAGCAATCAAACTAACAGAGAAATAGACATAACATCTTTGTCCTCTGGCACTAGCTATAACATAAGAGCTGTATCTAAAATAACAGGTACTTCTATACAGAGTGTAACTAGTCAAACTTACATAATGACAACAATACAAGCACCATGATACCACTTAAACAAATAATAGAATTACTAGCATCAAACGACTGGTATGTTGATGATGAAGATATAAAAATAGCAAAAGGTAAATACCAGTCACCTACAAACTGGAGACAATTTAGAGAAACAATAAAACGAAGATAATGGCAAACCAAAGAATAGACATAGATATTAAAATAAACTCTAAGACAGGAGAGATATCTCTAAAGTCATTAGATAAAAGTTTTGATACTTTAAAGATAAAAGCTGGACAAGCTCAACAAGCAGCAAAGGCTCTTAATCTTGAGATTTCTCAAATAACATCAGGAGGTAATGTTAACGTAGCTGCTGATAGTTATCAAAAGTTAGGAAAACAAATAGGTGGTGCTTCTGCTGCATCTGGTTCAGCTAGTTCTTCCGTTTTAGAATTAGGTAGAGCTATATCTGATTCTAACTACGGAATAAGAGGTATGGCTAATAACTTTTCTCAATTAGCATCTAACCTTCTTTTTACTGCAAAAGCTGCTGGAGGATTTGGAGCTGCATTAGGTCAAATAGGGAAAGCTATGGTCGGGCCACTAGGTATACTTCTTTTAATACAAACAGGTATTGCATTGTTAGAGAGATGGAGTATGAGTTCTAAGGAAGCGGCTAAGTCAAATCAGTCTTTAGCTGAATCCGCTTCTGTGGCTGCATCTAACTTACAAATACTTCGTAGAGCTAATGAAATAGGAAGCATGAGTATGGATGAAGCTGGTAAAGCTGTAAAAAGAGCTAATAATGAGTATAAAGACCTAAATCTTGCAATAGACGAAAATGGAAAACTTACAGACGAAAGTGTAGAAGCAATAGACAACAAAATAAATGCCCTTAGGAGACTATCAAAGGCTCAAGCGATACAGACTTTAGTAGAAGAACAATATGCTAAAATAGCAAAAATTAATCTTGAATTAAGCAATGCTAATGAGCTTTCTTCAAAGAAGTATGCTGAAGCACAAAAAATTAGAGCAAAAGCAGATGAAGATGCAGCAAGTGGAGCTGTTAGTAGAGAAAATAGAATACAACAAGACGCATTAAATGCAGAGAGGTCTTTTAATAGGTCTATTGAAAATATTTCTGAATTAACAAAGAAAAGAGGTGATATTGAAGACGAAATAAACAAGTTAATTGAAATGATACCTGATATGGGGGATGTGTTTTCAGACCCAAAAAACAGAGGTAGAGCAAATAAAGTTTTTAAGAAACAGGCTTTAGACTTGCAAAAATTCATTACTTCACAGAACAGGTCTAATGCTCTACTTGTTGAAAAAAATGAAGTTAAGCAATTAGAGATAAAACAAAAGTATGCTAAAGAAGATTTAGATAATACAAAACAAACATTTATAGATAAACAAAAACTAAGATTAGAGGAATTTAAGGCAAGTAATGCTTCGAATGAAGATAAGTTGAAAGCTCAAGCTGCTTTTGACAAAATTCAAAAGGATGCTGTAGATGAGCATCAAAGAGCCTTAACTGCTCTAGAAAATCTTCATTTAACTCAAAGATTTGAACAGAGACTTAGTTTGATTAGAGATTTTAATGATAGAATGCTTGAAGCAAGAGCTGAGTCTGCTGGTGCATACTCAGAATTTATTAGTTCAACAGGTGAAGGTACATCTGCTGGTTCTGTTGGTAGACCTATGTCTGCTGTAGGAGCTGAAGGAGTGGATACTCAGACTGAAGCTATGAGAGCTGCTGGTGTTATCGAGGAACAACAATTCGAAGAGGCTTTAGAAGCGAAAAAAGAACAACTTAAACTTCAAGGAATGTCAGAACTTCAAATAAAAATGGAGTTAGGACATATGCAATATCAATTTGACTTAGACCAAGCAACAAGAGAGATAGAGTTAGAGCAAATGAAAATAGATGCTAAAAAGAATATAAACTTAGAGTATGTTTCTTGGGTGTCTAGTCTATCTAGTACGTTTAAACGAATAGCTGGTGACAATGAAGGTTTAGCTAAGGCTGCTTTAGCACTTGAAAAGGGTTCTAAAATAGCTAGTATAGTAATATCTACTCAGGCAGCAAATCAACAAGTTTTAGTAGCTGCTTCAGCGAGAGCAATGTTAGGAGACCCAACAGCAGTTCAAACAGGAAAGTTAAGAGTTCTTAAAAACAATATAGGAGCTGGACTTTCTATTGCTAACATATTAGCTACTAGTTTGAATAGTAAATCTAATACTAGTTCTGGAGGCGGAGGAGGAGGCTCTGTCGGAGGAGGAGGTGAATCGAGAGAGTTTGACTTTAACTTAGTAGGTTCTACAGGTATTAATCAATTAGCTGAAGGCGTAGCTGGTCAATTCGGTCAACCAATACAAGCATACGTTGTAAGCTCTCAGATTAGCTCTCAACAACAACTAGATGGAGTTATACAGTCTAATGCAACAATAGGAGATTAGAAACAAAAACAAACTAAATTGTTATAATATTATGGAAAACTTAGATATATTCGAATTATTTATAGACGAAGAAAACGAATGGGGTGGCATAGAGGCTATCTCAATCGTTGAGAATCCAGCTATAGAAGAGGACTTTATTGCTCTTAAATCACAAGAAGTTAAACTTGCTGAGGTAGATAACGAAAAGCGTATCCTTATGGGTGCTGCTTTAATACCTAACAAAAAGATTTACAGAAGAAATGGTGAGCAAGAGTATTACATACACTTCTCAGAAGATACTGTAAGAAAAGCCTCACAGCTTTTCCTATCAAGGGGTAAACAAAACAACTCAACATTAGAACACGAAGTAGAACTAGGTGGTTTATCTGTTGTAGAGTCTTGGATAATAGAAGATGCAGTACATGACAAGTCAAGAAAGTATAATCTTAATATGCCTGTAGGAACTTGGATGGTATCTGTCAAAGTAAATAATGACGAGGTATGGCAAGAGTTTGTTAAGACAGAGAAAGTAAAAGGCTTTAGTATAGAGGGCTTCTTTAGTGATAAGAAACAAGATGCACCTAATGAAAGTGTAGAAGAAGAATTATCAGCAGAAGACTTAGCTAAGATATACGAGATACACGAGATTTTAAGTGCTTCTAACAACGTTGAACTTAAAACCTATAGTGATTATCCACAAGGAGCTAGAAACAATGCTAAAAGAGCTTTAAAATGGAAGAAAGAGAATGGTAGTTCTTGTGGAACTGCTGTTGGTTGGACTAGAGCTAATCAATTAGCTTCTGGAGAGGCTTTGTCTCGCTCTACGATTGCAAGAATGGCATCATTCAAAAGACATCAGCAACATAAAGATGTGCCTTACTCTGAAGGGTGTGGTGGTCTTATGTGGGATGCTTGGGGTGGTTCTGCTGGTGTTAACTGGGCTATTAGCAAACTAAAGAAAATAGACTCTGAAAAGATGGCTGAAGTAGACTCTGAGGGTAGAGTTAAGAAAAGTCCTAAAGCACCTAAGTCAGATACACCTAATAAGAATCCAAAAGGAGAGGGAACTGCTAAGGGAGATGCTTCTGGTAAAACTGGTGCTAAGGTGTCTAAGAAAGATAGAGAGACTTTACAGAATAAATCAACTGAGTTTAACGAGAAGTATAAAGAGAAGTTAGGATATGGAGTAACTGTAGGTATGTTAGCCTCTGTATTTCAAAGAGGACTAGGTGCGTTTAACACTAGCCATTCACCTAATGTTAAGTCTGCATCTCAATGGGCTTTTGCAAGAGTAAATGCTTTCTTGTATCTAGTTAAGAATGGTAAACCAGAGAATACTAAGTACACTACGGATTACGACTTATTACCTAATAAACACCCTAAATCAAGTAAGAAATGAAAGCTGTATATTGTAAATGCAAAAACACATATTGCATAAGCTGCTGTAAAGGATGCAATGCACCTGACTACTGGAAACAAGGCATAGGTAACATAACAGGCATTCCTGAGGATTATTTGATGCAAGAAAATGGAGATTTAATACTTCAAGAAAACAACAATAAAATAATATTATAATGGCAAATTTAAAAATAAGTCAATTACCAGAAACAACAGAATTAGCACTTACAGATAATTTTGCAGTTGTTAGTGGTAGTCAAACTAAAAGAGTGACATTTAGTAGTGTACAAAAAGAAATTGTAAACTACTTAGTTCCTACAAACTTAACAGTATCCGCTGGGAATAATGTTGACTTAGGGAACTCTACTTATAATCATTCAGAAGTTATAAAGCTAACTTGGTCTGGAGTTAATGGAAACATGACTTTAACTCTTCCAGATGCAACCGCAACAAACAACGTTAATAGAATTGTTAGGTTTTTATCTGACACAACATTTGCGACTAATACAAGAGTTTATGTAACTCCAGCCTCTGGGCAAACAATAGATGGAAATACTAACTACTATGAAATAAATAAAGAGTATGAAGGCATCCAAATGTGGTCGGATGGTACAGAGTGGTTTATTATACAGAAAAAGGCTTAACTGTCTGAAAACGAAACAAACGTTAATTTAATTGTTATACTAATATAAAAATGTTTAATTTATGAAAGCAACAGAAATTTTAGGGAAGCTAAAAGATGTTTTACTTTCTACTGAAGAAGTGGTAACTGAAACTCCTATAGAGGAGATAAAAGAAGAGTTATCTGCTGAAGAAGTAGTAGAGAACGTTGAATTAGAGTCTCAAGAAGAAGTGGTTGAAGAAGTAGTAGAAGACACTACTGAATTAGCTGAAGAAGACGAAGAAGTTGTGGAAGAAGTAATAGAGGATGAAGCCCCTGTTATGGAATACGCATCTAAAAAAGACTTAGAAGACCTTAAAAAAGAATTTATGGGTATCATCGAAGGTCTTATGAAAAAAGAAGAAGAGTACAATAAAGAAGTACCTGCTGAATTGAGTGCTGAAGAGCCTGTAGAGGAAATATCTCATTCACCTGAAGCTGGTATTGAAAGTAAGTCTAAGTTTGTTATCGGTGGTAACAGAGCTATGACAACTAAAGACAGAGTATTCGCAAAAATGTTTAATAAATAATTATTTAATAAAAATGGCAACAACAACATCTATTACTACAACTTATGCTGGTGAGAAATTACAAGGTTTTATCTCTGCTGCATTACTATCTGCTAACACTATCGAAAATGGTGGTGTAAGCGTTAAACCAAATGTAAAATTCAAAGCTGTAATCAAATCATTGGCTACAGGAACATTAATTGCTGATGACACTTGTGATTTCACAGACAGTTCTTCAGTAACTCTTGCTGAAAGAATTTTAACACCTGAGACTTTTCAGGTAAATCTACAACTATGTAAAGACGATTTCCGTTCTGACTGGGATGCAATCTCTATGGGGTATTCAGCTTTTGATAGCTTACCTCCATCTTTCGCTGATTACTTAGTAGCTCATGTTGCTTCTAAAGTAGCTGAAGAAATGGAAACTACTATCTGGAGTGGAACTAACGCAACTGCTGGACAGTTTGATGGATTCACTACTTTATTTGCTGCTGATGGCGATGTTATCGATGTAGCTGGAACAGCAATTGATGCTAGTAACGTAATTGCTGAAATGGGAAAAGTAGTTGATGCTGTACCTTCTGCAATCTATGGAAAAGAAGACCTTAAATTATATGTTTCTAAAAATGTCATGAAGGCTTATGTTCGTGCATTAGGAGGATTTGGAGCTGCTGGATTAGGAGCTAATGGTTCTGACAACAAAGGAACACAATGGTATGACAACGGAGCTTTATCTTTCGATGGTGTATCTATCTTTATGGCTAATGGTCTTGCTGATAACAAAATGGTAGCTGCTCAGTCTTCTAACTTATACTTCGGTACAGGTGTATTATCTGACTTGAACCAAGTAAAAGTACTAGACATGGCTGACCTTGATGGTTCTCAAAATGTTCGTGTAATTGCTCGTTTCACTGGAGGAATTCAGTACGGATTTGGAGCTGAGATTGTATACTATACAGCTTAATAACTGTTTAATTTAATATAAAGGGGATGGGTTTCTATCCCATCCCTTTTTTTGTTTAACTATAAAAATATAAAAATATGCCTTGTGATATAGCAACTGGAAGAACGGAAGCGTGTAAGGAAAGTGTTGGTGGATTAAGAAACATCTACATTGGAAACTACGTTGAAGGACTTTACGCTGATGCAACATCTAACTTAGATGCTGACGAGCAAATAACCTCACTAACAACTGACCTAGTTGTTTACAAGTTTGAACTTAGAGGTGACAACAATACTTTTGAGGAAACTAACGAGAACTCAAGAGACAACGGAACTTCTTTTTGGACACAAACTGGAGCTATCGTATTAAAGAAACAAGATGCTGCTACTCAGAAAGCTCTTAAATTACTTTCTTACGGAAGACCACATATCCTAATAGAAGATTACAATGGAAACTTTAGATTAGCTGGACTTCAGAATGGAGTAGAGGTATCTGTTTCTACTGCTACTGGCGGTGCAATGGGAGACCTTAATGGGTATAACTTATCTTTCGAAGGAAAAGAAAAAGAACCTGCTTACTTTGTATCATCTTCAATAGTAGGAGCTGGACTTGACATTGATGTTAACACAACAGTTATCAATCCGTAATAACTAATTACTTTGATATTAAGGGGGCTATGTTAAACATAAGCCCCTTTTTTTATAAATAAAATGAAAACCACTGTTTGTTGTTATAATACTATGACAATAGCAGATATAAGCAATCTACCTACAATAACGCTTAAAGTGACTGGAAGAGAATCCATCGCTACTAAATGCGTTATAATCAACCAAGAGACAAAAGTGTTTCTTGAGATGCTTAGTGGATTTACTTTTAATCAAAATGAAACTGCAACAATAACTATTAGTAGTGAGTCTATAGATTTTATACAGTCTATAGATGAATACACTACTTTATCTGTATTGTTTTTTGATTCAGCAAATATTCCCATTTATAGAGATATAGTTAGATTTAATGAAACAATGGGTGGTTCTGGAGATTACGTTCAGGCAGATTCTTCAGATACATATATTATTTATGGAAATGAATATAATCCTTCTATTGAAAGCTCCCCTGTAAGCACAAGCAATGGAACAGGCGGTAGTTCTGGAGGAAGTGGTTCTGGAGGAAGTGGTTCTGGAGGAAACGGTTCTTCAACTACGACACCAACTACACAAAGTCAAACTTATATTGCTGTTTATGAAGGTGAAACTATTTTTGATTTTGACTCAACACTAATTACAGATACAAATGAATATTCTGTTGCTTACGACTCTAACAATAATGGTAGGGGTCAAATGGAGATTTCTAGTGGTTATATCTACAATCAGGGTGTAGAAGATAATCAAGGAGACTTTAAGGTTCGTTCAGCTCAATACGGAGTTTTCAATAGCAGTCCTTCTAGCTTAGAAGCTGTTGATGTTTTTTATTATGGATTTAATACAAATACAGGTAACACATACGGATACCATCCAAACGCCCTAGATGGAAGAAATCCTAATCTTGTAAATACTTTAGAGAAATCATTTCCTGCAATAAATAGAAATGGTAAATATTACCATTTTAGAAATGGTAGAGACGAAAGATTTAGTGAAACTATATCATACTTGCAATCAAGACAAGAAAATGGTATAGATAATTCTTCTTTAACAATTTCAACTCAAGTTTACAAAGAAGATTCTATATCTGATCGGACTGTTGGAATGAGCGTGTACTCAGATGCAGAGGGAACTTCTATTACAGATAGCCATGTAGATTCTTATGCAGATGTAAACGACCTAGATAGGTATCATTTTATATCTAAAAACTCATCAAATGTATGGGTGTTAGTAAGATGTACCGATGGTATTGTAACTCATGTTGAAGCAGTAGATTCATTAGACTATGTTAGGATGGTAGAAATGTACGAAGTTCGTATAGATTCAACTGTTTCATTTACTAGTGCAGGTTCTAGATTAAGTGATTACAGGTCTTGGCTACAAGGTCAACTTGCATTAGAGGATGCGGTGTTTAATGAAGTAGGTAGTGGTTCATTTGGTGAGTATACTTCATCTAGATTTGGAATAAGTAGAATTAGTTATTATAGAGGAGACTATAGAAGAGCCTTCGATATGGTTAATGGTACTATAGGTGCTGTTGGAGATAAGATTTATCGTGCAAAAGCACCTTTAAACTCAATGAGGGTTTTTCACAAAACTATTGTTTCTACTGATGGAGATAGTATATATGAGGCAGATGAAAATCAATATGCAAGGTATAAGTTTTATACTTTTGCTAATAAAAGGATACTGAATCAATCTTTTCAAGAACAACCTTGGCTTTTAATAGAGTTTGACAAAGTTACTGGACTTATATCAGATAGACAATGGATTAATCCATCGGATTATATTGCTTAAAAAATGAACATACATTAATACAATGGAAGATAATAAACATATTAGAGTAGTAAACTTGGCAGCCTACCAAACACCAGTTGTAAAAGAAGAATACAACAGGGATTGGGTATGCTACGGAGAAGACAACGAATACTTTCAGAATCTTATAGATAACTATCTAGGTTCACCAACTAATTCTAGGTGTATCAATGGAATAATTGATATGATTTATGGTAGAGGGTTAGAGGCTCTTGACCGAATGGACAAGCCACAGGAGTATTTAGAAATGAAGAAGCTCTTTAATAAAAGACAAATAAAAAGAATAGTACACGACTATAAAATGTTAGGTCAAGCTGCTATACAAGTATCATATAATAAAAGAAAGACAAGAATACTTAAGGTATCTCATTTCCCTATGGAAACATTGAGAGCTGAGAAAGCAAACAAAAAAGGTGGTATAGATGCTTATTACTATCACCCTGACTGGGCTAATATAAAGCCTTCTGACAGCCCTAAGAGAATTCCTACATACGGACATGGCACAAAAGGTCAAACTAACGAGATATACGTTATAAAGCCTTATAGAAGCGGCTTTTATTATTATGCCCCTGTAGACTACAATGGATGTTTACAGTATTGTGATTTAGAGCAAGAGGTATCTAACTATCATATCAATAACATAAAGAATGGTTTACAGCCATCTTTATTGATTAACTTCAACAATGGTGTTCCTCCAGAGGAAACACAATCAATGATTGAACGTAAGATATACGACAAGTTTAGTGGTAGTTCTAATGCTGGTAAGTTTATCATAGCATTTAACGAGTCACAAGAGACTAAAGCTGACTTAGAGCCTATTCACTTGCCAGATGCACACGCACAGTATCAGTTTATGTCTGATGAGGCAAGAGAGAAGATAATGCTAGGTCATGGAATTGTATCACCTATATTACTAGGTATTAAAGACAATACAGGCTTTGGTAACAATGCAGAGGAGCTTAGAACAGCTTCTATACTAATGGACAATATAGTTATCAGACCATTCCAAGAAGAAATCATTTCTTGTTTAACTGAGATACTAGAGTTTAACGACATATTTCTAGATTTATACTTTGTAACTTTACAACCTATTGAGTTTACTGAATTAGATAATATATCTACTAAAGTAAAAAGAGAAGAAGAGACAGGAGAGAAACTAAGCCAGAATCTAAAACAGATAGATGGTAAAGAAGTCTATGAAACAATAGAAGAAGCAGAAGCTAAGGCTTTAGAGCAAGGTTGTGAAGGTTATCACGAACACAAAGAGGGTGAAAAAACTTGGTATATGCCTTGTAAGACACATAGCGAGTCCCTAAGAGACTTAGGAGAAGAAATGAACGACAACCCTATAAATGAAAAGATATGAGCTTAAAAGCGTTATTTATAAGTGTTACTGATTTAAAGAAGAAATCTATTATCGATGGAAACGTTGATAGTGACAAGATAGTACAATATATTGAGATTGCACAGGACATTCATATACAGAATTATTTAGGTGGGAGTTTATACAAGAAGTTACAGGAGTTAATTATAGCTGGAACTATAACAGATGTTGCTAATGCTGATTATAAGACATTGTTAGATGATTATGTAAAGCCTATGCTTATTTGGTACACACAGGCTACTTACATACCTTACAGTATGTTTCAAGTAAACAATGGTGGTTTATTCAAGCACAGAAGTGAGAACTCTGACACAGCTTCTAAAGATGAGATGGATTATCTTGTACAAAGAACTAGGGATACTGCTGAGTTTTATACTAAGAGGTTCTTAGATTACATTTGCAACTATTCTAACTTATATCCTGAATATACTAGTGGTGCTAATGAAGACATGGACCCTGATAGAGATGTAAATTACACAGGAGGCTGGTTCGTATAATGAATAAAAAGGATGTAAACATATACAAGCCTAAAGAGGCTAATATCATTAAACTGAAAGAGTATTTACAGAAAGTAAGTAAAACAGAAAACAATAAAAATATTACAGATGGGATACGGAGAAATATATAACACAACGTGGTGGGGTAATGCAATAGAGACAGCATCATCAATAGGCACTAAACCAGATTTCGTTAGTGGACAGTTTACAATGAATGAAAGACAAGAAGTAGAAGCAGTAAAATGTTTAGCAGATTGGACACACACAACAGCATTACAAGACTTAAATAATTAAACAATGGCAAAACCAAAATTAGCATTAATACCAGCAG
>JACSEG010000103.1_pt1 | contig 16460 bp, 12 predicted proteins | sample 8225521 | NCBI WGS metagenome assembly JACSEG01 (sample SAMN15705060, study PRJNA637333) | viral metagenome | isolation source: viral RNA from sea star tissue | host: Pisaster ochraceus | place: USA:Santa Cruz | collected 2018
CCATCCCCTGAGCAAAGTCAGAATTGTCATCGTAAAGTGCCACAGGAATTTGTATCGTTTCTAGAAGTTTTACTACGGTCTGTAGCCCTGTTTTTCCAGCACCAAAAATAGTTACTTTATACGTCATATATGTACAGTATACTACAAGTGACGAATGTGTTGTAGTATTTCTTCTTGTACGTTCTTCGTTGTGTCAAAACATTCTTTGCATTTGGGGAGTGCTCTCATTAATATTTTTCCGTATGATTTTTCTATTATTCTTTTGTCCGTAATCAAGACCACCCCTCCATCTTCGGAGCTACGCATCAACCTACCAAACCCTTGACGCAGTCTTAGTTCTGCAAGCGGTAGCGAAAGATTGCGAAACGAGTTCTCTCCGTTCTGTTCAATGATCGCTGCCTCTTCTTTAAAGAAGAAATCTTCGGGAGAGGTAAAGGGTATGCGGGTTATCACCAGCATTCGCATGGTTTCCCCGGGCGCATCGAAGCCTTCCCAAAAACTACTGGTCGCAACAAGAACGCTTTGTACGTCTTCTCTAAATTTTCTTCCCAGACTAGTGCTGCTATAACGCCCGTCCTGCATCAAAACCCTGCTCTCTTCGTTTACTAGTTCTTTCTTAAGATGCTCGCCCAAGGCTCGCACCATGGAGTTGCTGGTGCAAAGCACAAGACAGCGCCCCGACGTTGCCCGTATCGTTTTTGGAAGCATGCTCTTTAGGTATTCGATGTATTTTTCTTCCCCCTCGGTAGGCATTGGCGCATCCTTTGGTATAGCCATAAGCACGCGCTCTTTGTACAAGAACGGCGAAGGCAGCAAAAGTTCTTCTGATGTCGTTCGCAGCCCAGCGCGCTTTTTCCAATACTCGAATTCTTGAAACACGGCCATCGTTGCGCTCGTACATATGCTTACGGGAACTCTGTTGAAAAAATGCTCTTCCAACACGTCATCTACCTGCAGTCGAACCGTAGCAAACTGTACATTCTTCGTGCCTTCTCCGTATTCACACCACCGAAGTTCCTTGCTCGAAGTTTCATCTTGACTAAGACCCAGGGCGACATATTGCTGCTGTTCCCACCACTGATGCACGTTTCCTATTTGAGAGCTCAAGTTCTGCTTGTCTTTAAATGCGCCTTGTAGCTCGCGCAAGAATTGACGCAGCATTTCTATGTTCGTGCTAAGGACAAAAAAGTCGTCCAAAAGCCTGTTGCCTGTTTCCTGATCTTGAAGGAGGGTGTTGTAATTTATTTTTTCCTGCTTCTTGTTCTTTGTTTTTTGTGATTCGGAAAGCGTCCATTCTTGTATCGTCTTCTGTATGGAAGAAAACTGTTCCATCACATCAGCAAACTTTGTTGTGTACAAGTCTATGGCCTTAAGGGCTGCGTCTTTGAACTCACCTTGCTGCTTTCTCTCCTGAGTCAAAAAACCCTTCTTCCCCAAAAAGAGATCGTGCACCCTTTTACATTCTTGCTCCGACAGAGTCGTGACGAGTCCATTTCGAATAATTTCGGGCAACCGATGTGCTTCGTCTAATATATAGATTGCATCTTCGGGAAGCAACGAGCTGTCCGACGAATCTGAACTTTTCGAGTCTGAGCTCTTTGAGCTTGAGTTTTTTGAGTCTGCGTTTGAACTCTTTGAGTCTGAACTTTTCGAGCTTGAGTTTGAGTTTTTTGAGCTTGAGTTTTTCGAGAATTGCATCCGTAAATGGTACGCAAGTATACTATAGTTTGTGATGACAACTCCTACCTCTCGGGCCTTCCTTCTCTGCTCGAGATAAAAGCACCCCTCAAGACGGCGTTTCGCACAAATGGATCCTCCGCACGCGTACTCGTCTGTGGCGATATCGTTCCACAAGGCTTGGGGAATGTCCAGTCGTTTTGACAGCTCTTCCTTGTCCCCTGTGTTGCTGTTCTGTGTCCAGTCATAGATCTCCTTCATTCCCTCCGTCTTAAAAATAAGATCCTGTTCCTGAGAAAAAAACAAGTCCGCACGGCGCTTGCAAAGATAGTTCCGTTTTCCTTTTAGCACCGTAACGGGAACCTGTAGTTTCAGGAGCCGTTTCATTCGTGGTATGTCGTAATCTACGAGTTGATGCTGTAGATTGATGGTCGCAGTAACGATGATCACCTTGTAGCCTGCGTTAGCATACAAGAGAGCGGGAACGAGATACGAGAACGACTTGCCTATGCCCGTCCCTGCCTCTGCAAGCAGGTTTCCTCCATGTCCCATCGTGTGGTTGATTTTTTCCGCAAGAAATATCTGCTCTTCCCGCAAATGAAACGAGGAGTCCTGCGCGCGCAAGTACTCGGTAAAGAGAGAGCGCATGTCGTGAGGGTCGTAATTTTCTTGAGAATCGTAATTTTCACTCATGGTTTTGTTTACGGTTGTGGGCGTTATGGGGAGTTGTGTTCGCTGTTGCGGGCGTTGTGTGATTGCGATTGCGAGAATCTAGAGCGTTGTCCGTCGCTTGTTCCATCTAGAGACTTATCCATCGCTTTACAGTCTTCTTGTACTCTAGGTATTCCTCTCCGAAAGTTTCTTCTAGTTGTTTTTCTTCGAAGGGTATGTAGTAATGGTTTGCGACTAGGAAGAAGAGAAGCACACCAAGGGCGGGGAACAGTGTAGCCAGAGCAATGTTGATGCCAAGCAAGGCGAGGACGAAACCAAGATATATGGGATTTCTGCTCATCCGAAACAGCCCCACGGTACATAGTTTTCGAGGCACACCAAACGTATGGATTTCTGTTTCCATCTTGCGGAAGCGAACAAGAGTCCAAGCAATCATGACAAGACCGAAAACGAAAAGAACAATTCCTCCTATCCTACCTAAGCCTCTCTGTACAATCACTGGTCCCGGATACAGGAAGTACATTCCTATCATGTAGGCAACGCAAAAACTGAACAGTATGGGGGGAATGATTTTTTTCATAAGAAACACCTCTTTGTAAACTACTTTCGTATAAAAGAAAACTCTCTGTAAGGGATAAGTGCTTGAGCTTTCTCTGTTCTTAGTGTATCGGTTTTGTGTGTTTTCCGTGCTTGCTCTGGGAGTGCTGGTGAGCGCAGCGCGCGGGCGCTGGGGGTGCTGGAGTTGGGTGTAGGGGACCACCGGACTGGTGAGCGCAGTGCGGGTTTAGCTATGTGTTTATCACTTATCGCCGTACAGCGGGGCTGACAGCCCATTTAGCCAGGATATCGGCAAGTGTTGGCTGTGTGTTTATTACTTATCGCCGTACGGCGGAGCTGTATGCATTCGTCTTTATCATCCATATGTTTTTCTCCTGTGAATATATTTGAATATGGAGGGCTCTTTTATCTATAGTCTTCCATAAATTGACGATTAGGCTTACACCTTCTAAACTCTTTGACAAGCTCTATATTAAAGTATAACACAGCAAATCTTTTGCACGTTCTACTGACCACATCGGTTTAATTTGCTATAATAAAGTATTATTTTCGTTCATTTGGGGGGCTGCAAACACACGTAAATGTATGCTTTCCTAAGGCGGATACAACGTTGTTAATAGATTGGAGGTACAAGCTATGACTTATTGGGTATATAGAATAGATAAACGGAAAATTGATTTTTTTCGGGACGAATTAAAACAGGGACGACTGCGCCAAGGCTGGGGACACAAACTAGGGCAAGATTTGCGTAATCTGGAGCACAATAATGAAGGTGCATCTGGAAATTTGCGTATGCTTTATGTTGAGAAAGGCGATATTCTTTTGGTTCCATACCTTTCTGGATGGGGAACAGTTGCTATCGTAGAAGCCACTGAAGATTGGGATAAAGGATATAAGTTTGAAATTAGCAAACATGGCGATTATGGACACATCTTCCCCGCAAAGTACTTAAAGAGTTTTGTACGAGGAAATAAATATGTAACTGGTTCTCTCCGCAAAAGACTAGAATACAAAAGACGATTCCGATGTATCTATCTCGATGAAGATATTAAAAATATTAAACAACTAATGGAAATGAAAGAAGAAGAACTGGACACATGTCAAGAACCACGTGATAGGTTCAAAAACGCAATCAACAAGACTTTTTTTGAGGGTTTTGAAAAAGAATTCAAAAACAAAATATACAATGAATTAAATACACAACTTGATTCCCACGACTGGGAACATGCTCTGGTTGAAGGGTTAGGAAAGTTATTTCCATATTACGATGTAGAACATGTCGGAGGTCACAACGAACAAAACCACGGTACAGATATTCTGATTCGAATACCCTCTTTATTAAATCGTGAATATGGAATTGCCATTCAAGTTAAAGATTGGGGAGGAGTAGCTGGCAATGACCCTATCAAACAGATTAAAAAAGCAGATAAATATTGGGAAAAAGATAATAACTTGAAATTAATAGAAAAGATCGTCATCATTACCGGAGCAAAGAAAGAAGAAAATCTTAAATTGCTAAATGAAAGAGACGATGTAGAAATAATTTTTGCTAAAGAATTAACAGACATACTCGGCAGTATAGCAAAAAGACTGTTGGTAGAAGATGACACTTTCTAGAGCGTACTTTGACAACAGACTAACACCCACGATCTCGCACACAACTACTCCAAGTTTGAAGGCTTGCTAGTCTTTAAACTTGGACACAACGTCGGGCTGTAACTTCTTAATTACTTATCTCTTACATGCATGTCAAGCACGTTCCTATATGATAGTAATCTTTGTTCTGCCAAGGCAACATACTCTTCGTTCGTATCGAACCCTACAAAATTTCTATGAGACCTTAAAGCTGCAATTCCTGTCGTTCCACTTCCCATAAAAGGATCTAAAACAATATCATCCGTAAAAGAAAACAACTGAATCAACCTATGCGGCAGTTCCACAGGAAAAGGAGCAGGATGACCCACTCTTTTTGCAGATTCAGCATTAAATGTCCATATTGATTTTGTCCACTCAATAAAATCTTCTTTTGAAATCGTGTTTTGTTTGTCTTTCTTTTCTTCCTCTTCTCTTTCTCTTTTATAATCTCCCTTAGAAAAAACTAAAATATATTCGTGTATGTCTCGCAAAGTAGGATTAGAGGCGGACATCCAGCTTCCCCAAGCGGTAGAAGGACTTGCACTTGCTGCCTTGTTCCAAATGATTTCTCCTCTCATGGAAAAACCTATGTCAATCATGATTTGAGAGACATAGTCACTGAGCGGTATGTACGGCTTTCTCCCCAAGTTGGCAACATTAATACAGGCTCTTCCGCCGTTTACCAATACTCTGTATGTTTCCTTGAACACATTGGTGAGCAATGCTATATATTCTTTCAAGGATAGATCCTCATCATATTCTTTTGAGACATTATATGGAGGAGAGGTGATCATGACATGTAAAGAATTACAGGGTATCATAGACATGTTCTCTGCGCTTCCCACTATGTTTTTGTTTATGAGTTCCGCAGGAAATTTATTTATGTCCTTTGAAACCGATTTTGGTTTTGTAAGATCTTTATATAACTTTGAGTTATAAAATGTTTCCGAATCATGATTAATTCGACCACTTGTTCCAAAAGCACTCGTTGCCGTGTTAGTCTTTTTCATTTGTTCTCCTTGTTTAAAAGCTTAAGAAATTTTTCTGCTCTCGCTACTTCGCTTGCCTCTTGGGATGCTATTGTTATCAGTTTTCCAAGATCTTTTTTGGGAAGCATAGATGAGAAAAAGTTCATGCGCATTGTTACTAGTTTTGAGATAAAATCTTGAAACGGAGCGTACTTATCGAAGGTCTGAAACCCTTTATGAGATGTCTCCTTGATATGTGTAAGCGTTGGTTTTGGATACAAAGAAACGAAACCTTGAATAACACCTGCTTGTTTTAGGAAATCAACTTTTTTCCTATAACCTTCTGATATCGGACTATTTCCTACAATAACAATTGGAATCTTATCTGATGCTCTCCCTGACACACGAATGTTTATGGATTTACCAATCGCTTTTAACATAGAATCAGAACGAAGAATAGAAGGCGTTCCTTTATGCGTCTTATAATCCCCTTCAAATTTTAACCTATGTGTTCTTTTGTTATAGGAATAGTTGTTTACTATACTCATTTTAACTTCGAAAATCAGCTTTACATTCTCTGCTGATTGATGTGTGTCATTGCTTGTGCAAAAAGCAATATCTGCATTAGAAGTGTTTGTGAGACCTAAGTCTGGACAAACAACGCCGTTGATCGAAAACAGCCCAAGTTTGCGAGCAATAGGTTTTAAAAAGTCTGTGCACCATTTTTCAGTGTATTGTCCGACCAATGAATTTCTGTTTTGTAACGTCTGACCTTCTGTGTTTTTTCCTTTGGGCGCATAAGCAAAATAACCATCTGTAAGTTTATAGAACAATTGCTCTGGTGAAGCAAAACTTTTTAGAGATTTTTCAAAAAAATTGATTTCATTCCGTTTCTGCCACATACACGTCATAATCTCCCATGAAATACTAGCGATAGAAATTCTTCATCAAAGAAATCAACTTCATTAAACCTCTCTGAACGGCTTAGATATCTCTCCCGTTTCCATAATAAATGTTATCAATTATGGTCCGTCCATGTCAATAAATACATGCCACAGATGGTTTTGCTTGACCCAAGTAAAGTCGCCCGTTGTTGTACTAACGCACTGGCCCACCAGCCCGTCAGCCTCGCTACCGCGCTACCCTCGCTACCGCACTAGCTTTTTTCATCTAGGAACAAGCCGCTTCGTGCGACCTCCTGCACTGCCGCCGACCAATGGGAGGTTTCCCGCTTCGTAAGGTAGGGGGGAAGCGTTAAGATATCCTGCACTACTGGAAGATAGAAAAAGTGCGCTGCCATGATTGATCGCAATTCCCCATACGCACTATCATCGAGCTTGGGAAACGACACGTAGATTCCTCGTTGTTTCCACGAACTCGCAGGAAGCTCGAGGAGCACACTGCGATCTTTGCGCTTCTGTTCTGTCTGTTCTGTCTGCTCTGTCTGCTCTGTCTGCTCTGTCTGCTCGGGAGTACTCTGATCTTCCTCGGGAGTTCGCACAAGGACGAAGTCTTTTCTCTGTGCCAAATCCTTGGGCACGCTACGAACATTCATCCCTGCTCTTTGAAGCTGCAACAAGGACTCTGTCAAACCACTCAGAAAGACTGGCGATATCCGTGCCGCAAGGAATGCTGCGAACTCTTCCTCCGCCTCCTTACTTTGCACCTCTGCATTGCCAACACGCATCCGACACAAAAACGCTGGGGCTTCTTGCATGGGAAAGGGAAGCAAGATCGCAAGTCGCTGACCCAGTCGTGGCGAGCCTAGCTTCGGTCCCAATCGCGGCTCATAACGCGCCGCCGCACCAGCTCCTGACTCCACCCTCAACTCAGCTCCCGACGCCACACCAGCTCCCGGCTTCGTCTCCACTTGCAACTTACAACACGGTCCACTCGGCTCCCGCAGAGCTTCACGACTCGGATCACTCGAATCACAGCTCGGCCCACTCGGCGACCCTCTCGACCCACAGCATACACTACAAAACAACCCACACAGCGACTCTAGCGATGTTCCACAATAGGGTCTCCACAAGAAGGGTGCATCATCTGTCATGCTCTTCTCGTCGACTGCTTGAGTTGCAAGATCTCTTATATGCATGAGGCCGCCACCAGACCCGACACTAGGCTCGCCACCAGACCCGCCACTAGGCTCGCCATCTTTTCCTAGTCCGTCCTCAGGTCTATCCTCTAATCCGCCACCAGGTCCACCAGGTCCGTCCCAAAATCTATCCAGGAAAAAAGGAGAGAACGACTGGCAACAAGAAAAGACTTGAAAAAAAAGTTTGCAGAACTGCCTTGCCTGCTTGGTATGCACCCGCGACCAGATGCCCTGCGAAATACTGTTCTTGATCCTTCTTGCCATGCCTTTTGCTGCATGCCCCCAGACTGCTCTTCCTCCACACAGATCGAGATCTACGAACCGGTCTCCTGATCTCGTGTACAGGTGATAGCCTCTTGCTCTTTTAAATTCGGCGAGACCGAAGCCGAGGCCCGCGCTCTTTGTTTTACTCATCGTCTTCATCAAGACGTCGTAGCTTTGGAGTGTACAGGGGAATAAACATCGCCTCGTAATCGTTCGAGAACTCTACTTCCACCACCAGGTGTTTGTCCGTTCGAAGCGTCTTTTTTATAATGCCCGGACCATATTCTTCGTGCTCCACTCGCACCCCCTCGTCCCATCCTTCTGTGTCCCGCTCGCCCGCCTCTTCGTCTTGATACGTCTCTCGAAACCGCATCTCTTTGATAAGATCTTCATCGACTTGTCCAATAAACATTGAAGGTTGGTGACTGTATGACTGGTAGTACCGGCGGCGTTGTGTGCAATGACTGAGAACCAATTTCCTTCGTGCTCGGGTGACACCCACATAGAGGAGCCGTCGCTCTTCCTCGTAATCCGTCCTTTCCCCTTCTCGTTCAAAAGGAATAAGCCCCTCTTCGACTCCGCAAATCAAGACAACATCAAACTCCAATCCCTTTGAACGATGGAGAGTCATCAGCTGTATCTTGCTGTCCCCGCTGTTTGGCCGTTGCTCTACCAAGGTTATCTGTTCAAAAAATTCTCTCCACCCCTCTTCGTCCGCCCGAAACTCTGACGCATAACGAAGTATTTCCTCTAGATTGTAAATGCGCTCCGTGCCTTGCTCTGCGTCCTCCTTTCGGTAATGCCTCAAAAGCCCACTGAACTCGAGCAAGCATTCCAGCACCTTCCCCACGTCTTCTTTCTCGTGGAGCTCTTGTTGAGAGAATATCGATGCAAAATTTTTCGCCCCTTGTTGTGCCTTGGAGGAAAGCTCCGAAAACGACTCCTCGAGAGCCTTCTCCCAGTCGCTTCCTTCCTTCATCTTTAGAAGAATCTTTTCCACCGACTTCGCTCCGATGCCTCGACTCGGCTTGTTGATGATCCGTTTAAAGCTTACGAAATCATGCCTGTTCTTGTACATCCGCAGAAGGGCCAACGCGTTCTTTACTTCCTCTCTTTCGTAAAAGGAAACCGCCCCCACCACTTCGTAGGCTAGCCCCGCATGAATCAGGGCTGTTTCACAGTTGCGAGAGAAAGAGTTGATACGAAAAAGTATCCCCAAGCTTTGGTCTCGCTCTTTTACCCCTTTCGCTATTTCGGCGATGCACTGTTTCTCTACCAACTCGTTTCGAAACGAGTAGAATATTGGCTTCTCGCCTGCCTCCTTCGTGGAGTATATCTTTTTGGAATGCCTTCCCGAATTATGAGAGACAAGCGCGTTTGCAAAGTCAAGGATCTGTGGAGTAGATCGGTAATTCTGTTCTAGACGTATGAATTTTGCACGGGGAAAATGCGTCTGAAAGTTTAGAATGTTTTCCACCACCGCGCCTCGAAACTTGTAGATGGATTGATCGTCGTCTCCTACCACACAAAAGTTAGCCGTGTGCCCACACAACAACTCGAGAAAACGAAACTGAAGCGTGTTTGTGTCCTGGTACTCGTCTACAAGGAACCAAGACCATCGCTCTTTTACCCTTTGCAATAGGTCGTTCCGTTTCTTCAAAAGCAGGTACGGCTTTAAGAGCAGATCACCAAAATCAACGTTTCCCGTTTGCCGCTTTGCCTTCTCGTATTCTTGATAGATTGCGATGTCCAGACCTCGGTCTTTTACAAGCGTGCTATTCGTGTTTTCGGTTTCTCCGCGATCCTTTAAAAACGATATGCTTCGCAAAGCACCCTCTGCCTCTTTTGTGCTGAGGTTGGGGACACTCTCCTTAAGCAGGGAAACTTGATCACTAAAATCATAGATCTGAAACGACCTCGGTAGCTCGGCTTCCTCATGAAACCAACGAAGCATGTAGGCTCCAAAGGAGTGGAAGGTGCTTACAAAGGGGTTTCGCCTGTTCCGCGCATTGCTGGGGCTATTGTCTAGACCGCCGCCGCCACCCGCGTCACCCAGACCGCCGCCGCCTAGACCGTCACCCTGACCGCCGCCATCTAGGCTACCGTCCGCGCTACCCCTAGAACTATAGATAGAGTCTAGGCTCTCTTTCACCCGAGCCTTCATCTCCTTTGCGGCCTTGTTCGTAAAGGTCATCGCAAGAATCTGTTCGGGAGCTACTTTTAGCTGTGAAATAAGCCACGCTATTTTCATTGTGATGACTCGTGTCTTTCCCGAGCCGGGCCCTGCAAGAATAAGCAGGGGGGTGCCGAGGTGCTCTACGCACTCTTGCTGGCTGGGGTTAAGTTCTGAAAGTTGTGTTTCTAAAGATGTTGGGTTCATTACTATGGTCGAGGAATGAACTTCAGCACTTCCTGTCCCTGTTCTCTATTCCAAAAAAGATCGAACACTACAGGAAGATTTTTCTTTTCCAGATTGAGAAGCTTGCCGTTTACCGTAACACGAACAAAGGAGTCCGTGGAAAAAGAAAGCGTTGCCTGTTGGCCCTCTAGAACATAACGGTACGATCTGTCAGCTACACCGTTTGCTTCTACAATGACTTTGTCCTTTGTGCGAATTCTAAAATACGTCTCGTCCGTGAATTCTACGAGAAGCGAGATGGGTGCACGCACGCTTTGAGAAAGCACGTTCTGTATTTTGGCGTCCTCTTCAACACTAGGAAAAGAATCGCTTGTAAGGTTTTCTTGTATGAGGTTTTGGTTGTGCGTCCTCGGATCTATTCGCAGTAAAATACTTTTTTCTTCGATGTTCTTTGATCGCATCACCAAGAGATAATCGATACTTCCGTCGTTGTCCACGTCTATTTGGTAGGGGACATTGAGATCCAACTCGATGATCTGATCTCCAATGGTAACGATTGAATTTTCCACCGAACGCAGGGTAAGGGTCGCATTATATTGGGCTCCTTCTAGTTCTAGCGTGTCTCCTTCCTTGATGTCACTTTCGTACAAACCAGAAATCGTCTTCTGAGCACTGTCCTGTGTGGTGGTGGTGTTTTCCGAAACAGGAATCAGGGAAGCAACGAAGCTTGCTATCTGACTTCGATATTGTATTATCGCAAACGCCACAAGCACGAAAGGCAAGATGATACCAAAAAGCAATCCCCGCCTTCTTCGCTTCTGGCTTTTTTTCTGCTGCAGATTAATCACGTCAAATTCCACTGGCTTTTCTTGCATTTCATTTAGATGAAGGAGCTCGATCATCTTTGAAGTGTCGAGTTGCAGGTATCGTGAGTACAAGTCCAAGGTCCCTATGAGGTAGGCCTCTGCAGGAAACTTGTCCTTCTCCATCTTCTCCAAGGCGTCTAAAAGCTTTGCCGCGATCTTCGTCTCTTTGGACGCTTGCTCTAGAGTGATTTTTAGTTTTTCCCGCGTCATTCGTAGAATGGCACCATACTCATTCATTCAGTCGTTACTCCTTCTGTTTCTTTTGTTTCTTTGAAAAACAAGTCGTCTATGACTGGTGCCGTGGCGGGCACCTCAAAATCAAACTTACTGTCTGGTATTCCTTCGTTTATAAAAATCTTGATGAAATCGAAGCGAAGCTTCTCGTTGTTGTAGGTGTTCGCCTCTACGATCTGGATGAGCTTGTCCTCTCCAATCGAAAGTATGATCTCTTGAAAACTCTGGGTGGATGATTTTCTTCGCAGTCGTATTTGTACCAGCTTGGTGGATGCTTGCGTGAAGCGCCCGTTAGTGGGTCTTTCTTCGTCCTCGATACGAGTGAAATCCGCGTTGTCCACATATGAAACCGTGTAGTTCTTAAGCAGCAGGTCTAGACCTGTCCGCGTAACAAAGGTTCCTGCCGACCCAGATGTCTGACTTCTTTTTTGGTGAAGCACGACGTTCTCCTCTGGAAGAAATACGTAGAAATCCTCTCCATCGCTGCTGATCACCTGCCCTTCGGGTTTCTGAAATACGATACGGAATTTTGTGGGAGGCTTTACATAGAGTTCGCTGTACTCTCGCACTCCGTTTCTGGTAATGACTAGCAAAGATTGAAAGTCGTTCATCTCACCATATCGTGCCGAAACAGATTCCATGAATTCCAGTGCCGTGATGATATAATCATCCTCTGTGGCAGGAATGATTTCTGTGATGCCGGTCTCTGTGGTGGGGGCGGTGCCGTCCACACTCGTGGTGCTCGGGTTCGGGGTGTTGTTTTGTGCGTACACCACAGACGCCATGAGCAGTCCGCAGAAGAAATAGAGAGCCGTGATGTTTGCAATACGATTAATCATGTGTTTTTTTGATACGTCCTTATGTGTCTATATTATAGTATAGTGAATGCACGTAAAAAACACAATTATAGGGCGCCCGCGACACTATAGTGGCGCGGCTACCGTAGCCCGGCGACCACGCACCGCGGCGACCACGCACCACAGCTACGGCGACCGCGGGCGAGCCCGCTACAACGACGACTCGACAGCTGCGAAAGAATATTCTTCTGCGGCGAGTTCCACCTTGTCCTTTAGCCCTGAACTGAGCACCACCGTTTTTTCCCTCGTAATAAATATCGCCTCTAGATTTTCTTCCCCTTCCACAAAAGCAAGACCCTTCTCTAAACCCAGTACGAAGACCCCGGTGGAAAACCCGTCCGCCTGTATGCTTGTGTCGCAAACAAGAGTCACGCTAAGCAAGTCGTTGTCTGCTGGATACCCTGTTTTAGGATCGAGTATGTGAAAGTACTCCTTCCCGTCTTTTTCGAAGTAGCGCTCGTAGACACCGCTGGTTACGACCGACCCTTCCGCTAAGCTTAATATTGCTACGATCTCGTCTGTTATGTATGGTTTCTGAATACCGATCTTCCACGTCTCCTTGCTTTTCTTTTGACCGAAGACCACGATGTTGCCTCCGAAATCTAGGATCGCCGTTTTGACTCCTTGTTCTTGCAAGAGCTTCTTTACTATGTCTGCTGCATAGCCCTTCGCGATGCCACCTACATCTATACTTTGTCCTATGCCAAGTCGAAGCTTGTTCTGATCGACCGACACAACGCTCCAGTCCACGAGTCTCAGGGCCTCGTCCAGCTCTCGTTGTGATGGAACGAGGCTTTCGCCAGAATTGAAACCCCACAAGCGAAGCGCCGAGGCGATGGTCATGTCAAAAGCCCCGTCCGTCATCGAAGAAATACGAAGCCCTTCTTTGATGACGGTCGCGAGTTCTTCGCTCAGCTCGTAGACCTTCGTGTGCTCTTCCTTTGCGTAGTCGATGTCAGCTAAACCCAGAGTGCTGGCCGCCTGAGAAGACCGCCTGTTGATGTCGAGCAAGATGGTTTGCTCGTAGTCATCGGTGGAGACCGACATCTCTTCCTCTATTTTCTGCACACGAGCAAAAACGTCTTCTAACGCCTGCTCTGTCCCCCCTTCGAAAACACGAATGAAAACCGAGGTGCCGAGCAACAACCGCGATGCAGAGTACTCCCTGTTTTGACACGATACAAAGAAAAAAAGTATAATGGGTAAAACTATTATATATAAAATCTTTTTATTAACAGAAAACATACTATAATAGTAGTAGAATCCACTCATGAAAGTTTCATTAAAAAACAATTACTTCCCTAACTTGCATTATTTCGAGTACGACTTCCTAAACATGTACGAAAAGACTTGGCACGACATAGAAGGGAATTGGAAAAAAAAGAAACCCGAAGAAACAGGCCCATGCTTTCTTGACCATGAGAAGATGACAACGCTCAACATCATCGATGCGTCCTGTACGCCGTTTTATCTTTTGTATTCCAATAATCATTTCTCTCCTACCTCTCTTCTTGATTTCTTTTATAGCAAACAAGAGAGTAACGGAGCCATCCATGCAGAGTACGACAAGGAGACGGGAAAGCCTGTGCGTTCAAGAGGCAACCCTCACGGGCTTGCATGTCCTCTTTTGCTTTGGTCGGAGTTTAATTACTTCAACAAGACAGACAACAAAAAACGCCTGAAGGAGATTGTTCCAAAACTGGATGCCTATCTAGAATGGATAAAATCCGTGGCGGCCGACAAGACAGGGCTTTATCATGTTCCTCTGCAAGCGACGCTTATGCCGCAGTCCTTTCGAGGCGATGTGCATTATCCCATAGACTTTAACTCGATCATGGCTTCTGCCTGCTTCTTTATGTCAAAACTCGCGAACTACACCAACCACCGAAACCTTGTCATCAAATACACGAAGAAATATTACAACCTCAAGTTGCTGATCAATAATTTGTTTTGGGATGACACGGACAAGATATACTACGACCTTGATGTCAAGCAAAAATTTATAAAGCGAAAGACCGTTCTTTCCTTCTGTCCCATGATAGCGTTCATACCAACAGAGGAGAAGGTGCTTTCCCTTATGAAATATCTCAATGACCCTGAGCATTTTCAATCTCAACATCCCTTTCCTTCTCTTTCCATGAGCGATCCCGAATTCTCTTCTAACGGAGCCGCACAATGTGGGGCGACCCATCCTCTTTTCAACTTCCTTGTTATAAAGGGCCTCGAGAACTATCACAAATATGACCTTGCTCGCGAAAGCGTAATCAAGCATCTGTATGGCATGCTTTCTGTTATTGATTCTGACCAGGAAGAATATTCAGATACCTTCTGGGAATCCTATAATCCAATCGCGCCCCTCCCGGCAAAATCTGCAAGCAAGCAAAGCAGTCAGGTTCGCGCTAACTATCTTATGCAGACGGCACTCTCTACCATTACCTTGATGATAGAGAACATCATAGGGATCGAAATCAATCTTCCCAAAAAGATGCTGCACTGGGTTGTCCACACCCTAGAAGAAATGGGTATAGAACACATCCAGTTAAAAAAGAACTACATCTCGACCATGATAGTAAAGAGTAATCGTGGCTGGGAAATTCGTCACAGCTCAGAGAAGCTGTACTATTTTTCCGTTGATGTGCTTGAAATGAACATGAGAAAGACACTTCCCTTTCCTTCTGGAAAATGCTCATTGCTCCTTGAAAAGTTATAAGCATGCAACAGGCACAAAGAGAGGCCGCACAGGCTCGATGTCATTCTTACAGAAATACCCCATAGTACATCCATGATTTCACAAGACAAGATTTCACAAGACAAGGTTCAAGGCGCGACTTCGCAAGACAAGGTTCAAGCAAAGCTTTTAAAGGGGTTTCGGGATTTTCATCCTCCGCAGCAAGAAACACGAATCCAGTACATGCAGGCACTGCAAACAACGTTTGCTCAGTTTGGGTTTCAACCCATCGACACCCCCACCCTAGAATACGAAGACATTCTTCTTGGAAAAGGCGGAGGGGAAACCGACAAGCAAGTCTATCGTTTTCTTGATCTCGGAAAGAGGAAGGTTGCATTGCGTTTTGATCTGACCGTTCCCTTTGCTCGTTATGTGGCCATGAATCTGCAGGATCTGACTCTGCCTTTCTCGCGCTACCAGATTGGCAAGGTGTTTCGAGGAGAGAACACGCAGCAAGGTCGCTACAGAGAATTCTTACAATGTGATTTCGACATCATTGGAGTGGACAGTCTTTCTGCTGACCTTAGCATCCTCGAGCTTATCGTTGCTTCCTTTGAAGCGCTCGACATCAAAGGCTTTCGCATTCACGTCTCCCATCGTAATATCATTTCGAGTCTCCTGTCCTCCTTGAAAGAGGAAGAAAAAATCTTTCTTTCCCGCAGCCTAGACAAGCTAAACAAGGTGGGGCTTCAGTCGGTGCAGCAAAGCATCCGGGGGCGTCTCTCCCCAGAATTGTACGATACTGTCATGGTCTGTATTCAAAAAGAAGAGAGCAATCAAAAGACAGCAGAAAAAGTACGGAGGCTCTTAGGGGCCGACCACCCTACCACTCGCTACATGTTTGATCTGCTTGCCTGCCTCGAAACGCTGGGCATAGCGGAGCACTTTCTGTTTGACACCAGTATTACTCGAGGGCTAGATTACTACACGGGGCTTGTTTTCGAAACTTTTCTTACGGAGCAACAGGACATCGGATCCGTGTGTTCTGGAGGAAGATACAACAACCTTACTGCTCTCTATTCAAAACAATCGGCGCCTGGTGTTGGGGCGTCTATTGGACTGGATCGTCTGCTCGCTGCCTGTCAACCAACGGCGACCACGAACCCCAAAACGCTTGTGGTGATTTTTCCTCTGTACGCACAGTCCCTTGCATACTGTCATACGATCATGAGGAAATTGCATCAGCACAATCATTCGGCCGAGGTGTTTTCTTCCCCAAAAGGGGACAAGACTACTTTGAAGGATTTCTTTAAATACACCGACAAAGTAGAACCTCACTATAGTATAGTTATTGGCTCAGAAGAGCTAGAAAACAACACTATAAGTATCAAGAATTTAAAAAACAAAAACTATGCCCAGAACATATCATTGACTGCTGGATTGGAATTTATACATGAACAAAAAAGAATTTAAAAACGACTTTCTTTCGCTTCCCATATACCGTGAAAAAAACCGTATCGTTGAAGCGCTAAAAGAAAATCAAATCATTATAGTCGAGAGTAACACTGGATCAGGGAAAACAACCCAACTTCCACTTATACTTC
>JACSEG010000104.1_pt1 | contig 16370 bp, 17 predicted proteins | sample 8225521 | NCBI WGS metagenome assembly JACSEG01 (sample SAMN15705060, study PRJNA637333) | viral metagenome | isolation source: viral RNA from sea star tissue | host: Pisaster ochraceus | place: USA:Santa Cruz | collected 2018
TAGCTACAATCTTTACATACACTTTTTCTTATTCCTTTTGCTTTATTTGAGTAATGGTAGCTTTCTACTGGGTATTCCTTCCCACAACATGTGCATTCCTTCATTTCCATATTATTGTTCTTTATTTTTCTTCATTATATCATTATTGTAGTTATAACCTTTTTCCTTGTTTTTCCAACCATATTCGCTTAGTTTTAGACTATCGTAATACTCATCTAACGGCAGGTCGTTGTAAATATAATAATCTACTTCTTGAACATCAAGTGTTCTTCTACTAACTCCAGTATCCCATACAACTCCATTTTTGTATTGGTCTACAGACATACTATTTGTAGGTCTTGAGTTACGAGGTCTTTTTTTATTTTTACTTCCCTTTAGTCGTGCCATTTTTCTTTCTACCCTTCTTAGGCTGGATTAGTTGTTCTATTTCTGTTTGGTATTGTTCAAACATACTATTTGCCATCGCTGCTAGTGCTCTACCTTCACAACTACTACACTTGATTACTCTTTCTGTTCCTTTCATTAGATTATAGGCTTTAAGATACGTTCCTAATGTCCCATTATCTATTCTATACTTCCTCATTGGAGCATAAACCTCCAAGAGCCATTTTGCATCTGCTTTACTTATCTTGGCTAACATATTTAATGATATAGTTGGTTAGTAACGCGAAAATAGACGATATAATCGCATAAATAAGGTTTTGCGTATAGATTAGCGCCCCTAGAAAAGCCATACATTTAGCACAGTTAAAAACAATAGCTATCTCTGCTGTTCTATACATTTTTCTCCTAACAAAAAAGTTAATCCATTTATCTGTAATCCATTCTCTTGCTGGATCTAATGGTCTATAATATCCTGTTAAGAATACACTAATCAATGATATCGAAATCAGTATCTCCAATGTCTGTTGTGTCATCTTCTATGTTGTTAAAGTTAGGTAATATGTTGTTCTCCCAAATCATGTATTTGAACATGATATCACTATGTTCTTCTATGAACATTCTATGTTTTTCACAATCAGTCATTTTGAAGCTCTCTTAAGTATTCGCGAACGTCGCGTTTTATATTATTTCTTCTATTTGTATCTCTATTATATTTAACTTCTACTAAGTTGTCTATTTGAGATTGTAGATCATCGATCTGTTTTTGGATGTTAGTTGGCGTTGAGTTACGTTTTATACGCAGTTTAAACGATTTTAACCACTTACCCATATGAGGTAGTGCAGTGGTTACTATACTGGATAATACCGCAGTAAATAAAATGATAAACACCATGGCTGGAAATGTTAACATTGGTTGCATTTTTTTCTTATTTGGTTAATAGCTTTATTTAATGTGCTTACTAATGAGTATTTTGGAATGTTATAGTATTCGTATGTTTGCTGGAGGCTCCATCCTTCATAGAAATATTTATTCATTATTTCCTTATCATACCAAAATAGGTTAGCATATTCTTCCTTAAAACATTCATATAAGGAATCATCATATGGTTCATCAGGCCTATCAAAGATACTTATTAAGGTTCCTTCATATCCATCTTCTCTAGCTGACATTCTTTCTCTTCTATGGATTCTGTAAAATGGGCTGGTAGAGGAACGTAGCTGTATTCCTGCTCCTGTTAACAAATACCACCCCATTGCATCATCATCTAACAGTTGTTCTACCTTCTCAGCTGGGAGGTTATAGATACTCTCTATCATAAACACTGATAAGTCAAGGGCATATTGGTTCATCTGTCCCTTCGCTATCCTAGTGCTTATTTGTTGATGGAACCATTCCCAGTTCCCCTCTACCCAACTATTTATTCTATCTTTTAACATTTTCTTATTTTCATTATTTTCAAATACTGGTTTTTTCCCCCCCAAATCCTAAAGAAACAGATTTTGACAAAACTTTAGGCATAAAATAATATAAACGGAATACTCCCATAGCTCAGCCACCATTATTGGTTGTTCGCTATCGAGTAACATTTTACAATGTGATAGGAGGTTGATATACCCACTGCCTATCTGTTATACGTATATGAAGATAAGTCAAAAATCGAGGGAATCCAAGTTATTTTAGAAAAGGAAATGAGGAACGGTTATGCCAGCCGTCCCTCATTCACAAGAAGTATATTTAACAGTTGTTTACTAACTAATCCATGGTTAATAAATCTTTAAACATGACATAAATGTAAGAAGGAGGCTTTACGCCTCCAACTTACTTCCCCAAGTTTTAAAAAAATCTAAACGTTCTTACTCTCTAAAGTTTTTCCACAAGGAAAGTTATTTACCTAAGGTAGCCTCCGTTAGGAAAATGCGTTTATAAACGTTATTTATTGCGTTTCTTATACCATTCATATATTCGACCGACGTTAAGGATTAACGCGGTTATAAGCACTAAAATACTAACCATAGATTGTATTTCCATAAATGTTAAACCCATGCCAGCTGCACTAGTTACATTTGCTATTGAGTCTTTTGTTGATGAATCCATTAGTTACTTACAGAGTTTAAGTTAAATGTTGGGTAAGCTGTGCTGAAGTTTGCTAATACTGCATCTATATTTGTATTGCTAAGTAAAGATGGGTATACTACTACTTGTGCTATATCAAAAGTATTTGGGGCATAGGTAACATCATTTCTTGCTCTACCACCAATAGCAAAGTTTTCATTATTACTTGCAGTCCTTAATCTAAATGCAGTAGAGTTAGTTGCTGTGCTTGAAGTATCTCTTCCTACTTCATTTCCACCAGTTGTTAAGTTTGCTTTTGTAAACCAAGATTGCCAACCTGTTGGTGTAGCTCCATCAAATGAATATTTGGTTGTTCTATTCCCACCAGTTGATAAATAGTGACTTGTTAAGTTTTGATATGTGCTTGTTGTATCTGTAGAAACAAACTGATTTGATGAAGAAAAAGTCCCTGTAAATAGAGGATTAAACTCTTCAGGAGAGTTTGTTAGATTATAAGCCTTATATGATACACCTGGTAAGTAAGTTAATCCTGAAGATCCAAAGCTAGCCATATTAACTATTTGTATAATAGTAAAATCACTTAGCCATACTGCATCTAAACCACCATCTGTCCCATCTGTAGAGTATCTCCTTGCTAACTTTGATGTTAACCCACTACTATTATTTCCAAAAAATCTTGAAGAATCACCATTATGGGTTGGTGCTGTAAATGCAGCATTAGTAAATGCTCTTATCTCTCCTGTATTACTACCTTTAGAAACAATAGCTTCAATGTTATTAGCACTACTAAAAGTCATTGTAGATGAATCACTAAAATCATACCAAAAGTATGGTGTTAATGTTCCTCCTAATGTTGGGTCAAATGCTGCCCCACCTGCTGCTGGTGCTTTATAAAATCCAAATGGAATAAATGCCATATATTATGTGTTTAAATGTGGAGAATATGTGGTTATATCACATACCCCCCACTATTCATATATCTGTGTTAGCTGAAGTTCTTAGCACCTACACACTGAACACTTGTTCCATCAAATGTAGTAAGTGTTAAAATATCTACTGCACCTGTTGCGGCTGTAGCTTCAAATGCTGTTCCCTCTTCAAACTCGAACTGCGAATCAAAGCTAATAGTTCCTGCTGCTGTAGCATTGTTTGTAATCTTAAGCTGGAATGTTTGTCCTGCTGTTTGATTTTCAATCTCTAACTGTGTATCAACACCATTTCCTAATGTGATTTCAAACAAGTTACCTGTTGAAGCATCTAAACTACCTGTATTAGAGGCAATAGTAATAGATTGAACGTGCTGTTTAACTGTTCCTTCATCTACATTTAAACCATCAACTATGATTCCATTAGCATCTCCTAAAATCTTATTACCAATGTTTAGAACATATGAACCTGTAGCATTTGTATTAGCACCAATAGCAATACCATCTGTAGTTGAAGCATTTGCTCCACTACCTAATGCTGTTGTTCTTGTTCCATTTGCTTGTGTTCCTCTACCAATAGCTAAACCAAATGACCCTGTAGCATCACTATCATATCCTATGGCATCACCAAATCCTGCTGCTGAAGCATTTCTACCAATCGCGACACCTGAACCATCCATAGTAGCATTTTGCCCTACTGCTACACCAAATCCATTAGCTGAAGCATCTGCACCAATGGCAACATTATTTCCACCTGTAGCTGAAACATCATCTCCAATAGCAACTTCATTTGTTGTTGAAATGCCTGTTGCTGCTGCAACATAGTATGAAGAACCTGTTATCAATAACCCAGCAGAACCTGCTGTTGTTTGTGTTGTGCCATCATTAAATGTTAATGTAGCACCACTTCCTGTTAAATGTAGATTAGGAGCATATACTGTATCGTGGGCATCACTTGTAATGTTTGTAGTTCCTAGCATTACAACAGAGTTATGCTTTGAAGAGTTGCCACTACCACCTAAAATAACTGAACCACTATATTCTGCTACACCACTATCATATCCTAAGGTATTGTTTTTACCAGCAATGATAGCTCTGTTATTACCTTCTACAATAGTATTATCGTTACCACCAGCAATAACATTTCTTTCACCAGCACCTATTCTATGGTTTTGACCAGTAATAATAACATTGGAATCACCTAAACTATCTTCAGTATCCATAGTGTTATTAAAACCACCTACAAAAGCACTTCTATTACCACCATCAAAAGTAGCACCTTGTGTAGCAATAAAGGCACTATATTCAATACCATTACCACCAAAATCAACTTCTCTAGAACCTAAGGCACCACAAGTTTGTGTATTACTTTGTGCTGTGATTCTTTCACCAAATAAGTGGTTATTGAAACCTGGGTCTGTAGATAATGATTCATCACTACCAGCCATAATACCACCTCTTACAATAAGGGCAAGTTTTTCATCCGGATTAATGATATTAACATCACTAGCATCTGTTGGTAATACTATATCTAATGAACCACTAATAACAGTTTTAGATCCACTTAATACCATATCAGCTAATGGGACTGTAGAAGTTACCTTTGAACCATCATCTGTGATACTTGAATCTAGTAAATGATGTCCACCATCACCTTTTAATAATCTATTATTTGTTGGGTATACTGGTGAACCTTTTGTGTTGTATTCAGGTCCAAACATTGCAACACCATGGTCTACTGTAGCACCACCATCATCTGTGTATTCATAGAACCAATCATTGGTTTGTCCGTCAAACTCTAATGAAGCTGTATTTGCTGTTGAACCACTATCTTGAACAACTATACCAGCAAATCTCTCTGTTGGTGTATCATTATTTAAGATGATATAAGCATCACCTATGATTTTAGCTGAACCTGTAATAGCTTGTAAATAACCAATACTTGCTGATTGGAATGAAGCATTACTTGCTGTAATACTATTGATATTCAAGTTAGTATCACTTGGTAAGAATGAAGCTGTATCTGCAAAAATAGCATGTGATGAACTTGTTGCTGTGTCAGCATTACCTTGTAAATCACCAATAAATGTTGTTGCTGTAATATCACCTGTTAGGTTAATGTCTTCTGTAGCTGTGTTTCCTGTATCTAATACTGTTTGTAATGATACTCCACCTTCTAAAGCTTGTGCTAAAGATGCTGTTGTAGCATAAGATGCACTTGTAGCTGTTGCAGCATAAGAAGCACTTGTAGCAGTTAAAGCACTATCTGCTATTACTGCATGTGAAGCACTTGTTGCTGTTAAAGCATCATCTGCTGTTAATGCTGTAGTTGCAAATGAAGCATTGGCTACATTATCTACTACTAAGTCAAATGTTGAAGCATCACCTTTAGTGAATGTTAAAGTAGCATCTGTAGCACTACCTGTAACCATAAAGCTACCTGTTGGAGAAGGTGTTACATTTAGAGCAAATGATGCTGTTGTAGCATAGCTTGCTGATACATCTAATGATGGTATTAAGCTACCACTTCCATCTGTAAGTTCTGACCCACTTATTTGGACTAGTCCTTCATATGAATCTTTAATATTTAATGGTCCTAAGTTTCTTCCCATCTTAATCTATATTTGCACCCCAAGGGTATTGTGAATATGCTGAATCTGTTACTCTTAATCCTGCTTCTTTTGCCCACTTAGCATTACCTGCTTGTTTAGTTGATCTATTGAACACTATTGGTGAACGATACTGGGTAGAGTAGTCAGGCGATTGTTCATAAGCTTTGTTGTTTGTGTTGAGCTCAGGGAACGCTGCCTCGTTTTCACTTATATATTGTGAAAGTTTTTCTGCGTAAAACTCTTGTTTATTTTCTACGCTTTGTCTTTTTACATTATACATTGAACGGTCAACTTCAATACTATTCTCACCACCAGTAGGTGTGAGTAAACCGTTGTTACGTGGTCTTAAATAAATAGCCTCTAATGACTCATAGTAGGCCGCGTATAATAAGAAGTCTTGTAAATAATCATCTACTAAAGTTTGATAAGCACCTGTTAAGGTATTTGCTGTTATATCACTTAGTAGTTTTTCGTAAAGTTTAGTCCCGATGATTCTCTGAAGATGTATATCTTGGGCTTCACGTAATGCGTTTTTGATTAAAGCTGAATCCAACATATCGTTTACATCTGTAAACTGTCGGAACTTAGCTTCACTTAAGATAAATACTGTGGTCATAATAATGGAAGTTCTGTTATAGGTTGATTATCATTTACTTCTCCTGCTGCTTCTTCATCTGCTTTTTCGATTTCAGCTTCTAACCCAGCATCATCACCTATTTGAGCATCTATTGAAGTTACTACATCTGTTTCTTCTTCGCCATCATTAAATAGCTTAAGTTGTTGAACACCTATTGTTATGTCTAACTCCGGGTATTTCGCTTCTAACAGCGTTTCAAATACACTTAATATATCCTGCTGGAACGGACGAATAACTGTGTTAACTAACAGTAAATACGCGTCTATTACCTCATCTCTACCACCAAGTTGACCTGCAGTTTTAATACCTAAAATCATAGGTGAAGTAATGCGGTGACTTGTTAAAATCTTTTGTGTTACCATATCGTTTACATTCGTATAGTAACCATCTGCTCCGTTTTGTGGTATAGGAGTAATCTGTGGTGCATTCTCTGGTGAATCCACGTCAATATACATTAATGAACCAGCGTTATTGGTTCCAGCATATTGTGTTTGTAGCATTCTTTCAATGGCTTCTCTTTCTTCTTCATCTGCACCTGTAAAGGTTGTGATTTGAAGTGACGGAGCTAAACCATTTTTAATATTGTTAATGTGGAAGTTATCCACTTCTGTATCTAAATCTATTACCCTTAAAGCACCTACGTAATCAGGCAACGGATAATACTTCATCCCTGGTCTATAAGGATTGAAAACATAGATTTGTGACGGTTCTAATGCCGCTGATTTTGGGTTGTATAGAGGTAAGTAAGGTATGTCCTCTACATTTGTTTGACCATATCTGTATTGTGTATCCCATTCGTCAAAAACGAAGTAACCTGGGATCTGTCCTCTATGGTTTTTCTCTTTAGCTCTAAGGAATGAGTAATCGATGTGATAAAACTCAACTGGTTTTGTTCTTGCTTTGTTCCAAATAACTTCTAAACTGAAGCCACCGTATAGTTTATAATCTTGAGCTACTTTCTTGAAAATATCATTCCAAGTCTCTCCATCACTATTTGCACGATCTAAGACGATCTCTGGTTCAGCTACTAAGCCTTCACCTACAATACCATCAACGATTGCATTTACACAAGTGTTGTGGATAGAAGAGTTATTATATAGCTCTATTAGTTGATTAGGAAATGAGTTATATTCACCAAACTTAACGTAGTTTTTTCCTTTTTCTTCTTTTACGTTAACTCTAGAACCTAGGTCCTTGGTGATGTTTGCAAACTTAAGTTTATCCATTGTAAGTTATATATTTGCCATTTTCGTTTGACGATATGTAGCTGGTTAAACTACTTTCATTACTACCACTGATGTATGCTCTATCACTATAAAGTAAATCTGTAGGAAGATCTTGACCTGCTGTATCCCATACTTCATCATATGAGTCCCATGCTACAGCTACTTGATTCCATACTGCTGCTGTAAACTCATTTGTCCAAATACCTATATCATATTGACCACTGGGTGAAGGAACAACACTACCTGTATTCTCTATTATTAAATAGTTTCTATAAGCATTAGGTATTGAGGTTGCTGTTATGGGAAACTTTCCACTACTTTCATCAAATGACTGGGAATAAACAACAACTAAATCGTCATAATATGTGGACCCAGTATCAACTGTCTCTAAATAAACAGCATTCTTATTAGTAGGTAATGATTTATTAAACTGTAGCATAGAAGTTATCAAAGGAAGATTAAGGGGGCACGCTCAAATACGAAACCCCCTTTATCTTATGTTATTTTATTTGTTACGCACCTACTGGGACAGTAATACCCGTAACAACGTCGTTTAAGCTACCGCTAAGTTCGCTAGCTGGTTCTGGTTCTTGACCAGTGAATGTAAGATTATATCCGTTCAGATCGCCGAAGGCAGTTCCTGTAGCCCCCGTTCCTGTTAGAAGTTGAACACCATTTTCCTCACCTAATAACCAGTATCTACCAACGTTGTCTTGCGACCCGTTATTAGTTTCTACGATGATTTTTAAGTTTGGATTTTTAGCTAATACTCTTACTTGGTTTCTAGTGGATGATTGCATCTTGAAGAAAACCGCATTTGCAGTTTGCTCATAAAATACAGTTCCGTTCTCAGGAGTCGATGAAATAGCTTCCGTAAAGTCACTCGTTTGACGGAATAACTCATATTGGAAAAACTCACCTGCTCCGCTAATCTCGCTGATTAACCCTTCACTTGCATCAGTGATGCTATCAATAGAACCAGATAGAATATAAAGGTTCTTAATACCCCCGGTGTTATCTCTACACCCGAGTTCAAATCCGCTTGTAATATCACATGTTGACATATTATCTATTTGGTTTATTTTGGTTTGTGGGGGCCGAAACCCCCACTTCCCAAAGGGTTATTATTATGCTAAATCGTTACTCGCCCAAAACTCTGGGTATGCAACTTGAACACCTAGTTTAGTAGAGATTCTATGACGGAGTTGATCAGAGTTTATGTCATACCATAACTGGAACTCACTAAAATCACTCATCAAATCAGTTCCTGCTACGATTTGTTTTGCAGGACCTACTACTAATCTGCTACTACCAGCAAGACCTACTGTTCCTACTACTTTTACATTTTGGAATGGGTAAGCCATTTCCAAGATACCTCCACGATTTGAAATCGCGTTCGGATCGAAGTAATAGTTGTTAGCAGCGCGTAATGCGTTAGTATAGATTCTAAATGAAGGGATTGACATGAATACCGTCAAATCGTCCCGATCACTTACGTCAGCTGGGATAGCTTCGATCATTGCGTCTAATGCATCAAGTGCAGTAGCAGCTGTGAATGAACCAGTAGCTGCACCACCTACAACATTTACGCCTGTAGTTGAACCACTAATGATTGTTTTAAGACCAGTTCCACCATCGGTGCAACCTGCGTCGCCTGACCATAAGAAGTTATCGTTTGATTTTTGGAACTGATTTACCAATAATCCAGCGTAAGCTTCGGCAGTTTTAAATGTCTCGTTGTATGAACCTGGCTCCAAATCGGCAATACCTAGGTAATACTTATCCATATCCTTTAAACAGATACCATCGAAAGATGTTCTAGGACATACAGTGATGTTACGTTGTGAATACGTTAATGAACCTGAAGGCGTTGATACACATGTTCCGTATTGAACTTGTAGATCTACTTCCATCAGATTGATTGGCTCAGAATGCTTTACGCCTTCTTTTACTGTGATGTATTCCATAGTGGAACCACCATACACAGATTTTACTAATAGTTCGCCAGCGATTTCGTTGTTAAATGCTGACAGAGCTGATACGTCTAAACTCATTTTTATTTATTTTTAAGTTGGTTAATAGCTAACTTGATTCTGTCAGCGTTAGCGGCTGATTCTACTTTAAACTCTTGATATTTAGGTTTATTGGTTGATGAATATTCTTGACGAGTAGTTTTCTTCATAGTTGCCTCAGTTGCTGGAACGTCCATTACTTTAGCTACTGTGTCTTCTAACTCAGCCATTTTTTCTTTCATTCTACCCATTTCCTCTTCAACAGCTGAAACGATTTCTTTAACGATTTCTTCTACTGAAACAGCAGCTTCTTCTTCCATTACCTCCTCGATAACTTCTTCTACTACTTCCTCAGCAAACTCTTCCGTTGCTTCTTCTTTAGATGCTTCTACTTCCTTAGAAATACTTTCAACTACAGAATCTTTAGTTACGATTGTAACACCTCCAGCAAGCTTATGTTCTCCATCAGGAGCATCCATTTCTTGATCGTCAGTAGTAACAACAGTTACCTTATCACCTACTTCTAGCTCATCGCCTGGGAACTTAAGAACAAAAGCAGAGTTTTCATCAGCGATTTCGCCAAATACCTCTACTACTTCTTCTACAACTTCCTCAGTTGTTTCTTCACTAAATGTTTCTGTGATTTCGTTGTTGATAGTCTCTTCAGTAGTATCCGCCTCTACAAGTGAAAAATGTGATTTCACTAGTTCTTTAAGTTCATTAGATGTCATAAGATCCTAATATTTATATGGTTGATACTCAATATTGGAAGCCCCATAGGGGTTCCATATACTAATACATATTAGAATAGCCTCGTAGAGATGAAATATCTACTTAGCCTTTAGATGAGAACCATCACAAAGACCTCCTGTGTGCTGTGTTAAACCACAACCACATTCTCCGTTTTTACGGCATTTGGTTTTACTCATCATCATAGATTCGAACATACCTTCAACAGAGAATCCTTTTACTAAGCCTGTTTTAACGTAGTCTTCCCAAATATTAACATCATCAACTTTGTATTTACCATACCATTGACCTTTTTTAGGGCTGAAACCATAGTTATTGGCTTTATCTTTATCTGCATCCTCTACTAACCAGCTCTCTACTAGGTAAGCATCTACTCTATCACTACTATTGTGTTCGATGTTTACTCTATCAATGATTTTATCTTTCATTGCTTTGTAAGCTAGTTTTTTGATAGTATCTTCTGTAAAATAAACAAAATACTCATCACCATTCTCATCTCTTCTAGGGATAAGTTTATTTGGTGTCATAAGTGGGCCTACCAATACTTGTTGCTCATCAACTGATGCAAATGATTCTTTATCCGCTCTACCAGTTTTAGTCTGTATTACAGGACGATTTAAGGTAGTTCCGTCTAGGATTCTATTGGATTTTGCAAGTGGTTGTTTATCGTTGCTAATAGGATTTTCTCGTTTATAGAATACTTCCTGCCAGTAATGCCTGCAGTTGTAACTACCTTTATATCTAAAGATGTCGTAGATTCCAAACTCTTCATTTGTTGCGGATATTGATAATGAGTTAATATCTTCCTTACGGAATACTTTTTTTAGTTTCATCAAACGAGCACAGAAATCTCTATTACGAGAATCTTGTGGCCCTGTGTATCTGTATCTTACTGCTAAGTTTCCAAAGTCCGCAGTTGATGGTTTATTAGGTGAGCTGGTTATTGCGGCAAATACTTCGTTATAAAACGTTTCCTCATTCATCTCAATATAACCCGCGTCCGTCATAGAGGTATCGCTTATACCCACGTTATCTAAAGCATTGATAAGTGCATCTTGTTTATCTTCACCTAAAGAATCAAATGTAGTTTCAAGTTGTTTATCTGTTGCTTCACTATGCTGGGAACAAGGCATGTAAGCTATCTCACCATCCTCTAAAGTATGCTCGTGATAACCACTACATCCTATTTCTTTTGCTTTAGCTATTGCTTCTTCCTTAGTTGAGTAAACATTGATGCCATCGACTTTATCTATAATATCAAATACCTCTGTTTTAAGGAACTCTTCAAATAATGTTTCTTCAAAGTTATCAATAGGAACACAGTTAGGAACTTTACGTCCGTTTTTGATTTTTAATCCTATTGCTTTATAACCTACTTGACAAGCATCATCTAAACCTTCAAACTCTTCACCTGCTTGTCTTAGTTTCTTTTCCGCCCATGGTAAAGCAGCTTCGCCACCCCATAGTAAATAACTTATGTAACCACATTTGTCATATGCTTTTCTATCACGTTGTAGTTCATAGTTGTCTTTTTGTCTAATAAGGAATGAACGCATTCTACGTATCGTATCTAATGATACAGGTTCTCTGTTAGCAAGCTGTTGTGCTCTAACTTTACCTACTTGCGTCGCGCATTTGTTACCATTTTCCTTATTACGTTTAATCCCTTGCTTAGCTGCATCAACTGCCGCTTGGGGATAATCATTATAAGTTTCCGCAAAGTCTTGTTTTCCAAAATATAAAAAATCTTCTTCGATTGCTGGTTGTTCAACTAATGCTACTGCATCAATACCTGCTAATACGCTGTTTTCGTCAATGTCTAGTTTTACTATCTTCATGTCAATAAATATTTATGGGAACTGTCTTCTAGTGTTTAACAATGATTCGGCTTCTAAACCATTACGAACTTCGCTACTTACAACGTATGCTCTTACTGGAGCTGATGTTCTACCACTTGGTGGAGCTGAGAATGCTGTGCTACCACCACCTAAATCAGTTGAACCAAATCCTATAGCTGCTGGATTAGAAACACTACCAGCACCACCTGCAACATCACCACTAAATGTGCTACTCTTAATATCACCAATAGCACGATTTGCTGCTACAGTTATAGCTGCTACTTGAGCTGTTCCTAAAATAGGTCCTAAAATAGGCCCAAACTGCTGTGCTGCAGCAAATGCTTGGAAAGCTGCTTGTGTAGATGATGTTACTACTTCTGCGATTTTATATTTTTTAGATGCTTCAAATCCTTCCTTTGTTCCGTCATCTACTACCTCAACTAATGCTGCTGTAAGTTGTGATGCAGCGTCTAACTGGGTTTGTATTGCACTTGCAGTATCACTATTTACTGCCTCTTGTAGTTTACCTTGTGCTACAATCAATCTCTCATAGAATGTAGTAACACCTAAATCCGCTTCCGCGAAATCTGGTTTTATGATAGGACGTAATACAGGAGTCTCTATTGCTGTTTGTTCCTCAAAGTATTCTGCTATTGTATCTACTTCTTTATCACCTGCAGGAGTTATGATTTTAGGTTTAATGTATATTGCTAGAGGATCTGCTTTACTACCTCCTGGTGCCTTAGCAGCTGCTTCTTGAATATTTTTATAAGCTACCTCTGTTGCAACTAATAGATCTAATGCTGCTTGAGCATCTTCCTTCTTTAGTTTTTCTGCCTCAATCTGTTTTTCAAGAGTTTCTTGATTTAAACGTTGTGAACCACGTAAACTCTCTAATCTAAGTTTTTCAAGATTTGCTGTATCTCTTACTTCTTTAGCTCTTTCTCTCTCTAACTCAATAGCTTTCTCTAAAGTAATATTCCTTGCTTCAGCTGATGATTGTAACTGGGCTAACTTAACATCTGCTCCTAATGCTGCTGTTCCAACACCTTTATAAGCTGCTATTTGTCTATCTAACGTCTCATTTAGTTTCTCTGCTTCACTTATCTCATCTTTAGTATCTTTGATAAATGTTACTACTGCTGCTGTTACTGCTGTTAATGCAGCTGCTATAGCAAGATATGGATTAGCTACTACTGCTGCTTTTAACCTATTAAATGCTTTTGTAGCTGCACCTGCGATACCTCCAACACCACTTAAACCTTCGTTTAGTTCTTTTACACCTTCAAATACTCGTTTTGAACCATCAGCAAATAAAAGTGCCTCAGCAGCTACTTTTGAAAAGTTTTCTGCTTGTTCTTCTGTTAAAGCTCCACTAACTGATAATCCTGCAGCTAATAGTTCTACAGAACCACCTAAAATGTTAATAGCCCCACCAAGAGTTTTAATCCTTGCTTCTTGCTTCTCTAAGGAGTTATTAAGATCCTCAGCAGCTCTATCTGCTCCCTCTAATGACTTATCAAGATTATTGATGTCATTAGTAGCATCTGTTGTATTCGCGTTTACGTTTACTGTTACTGTTGCCATTTTATTATGCTTTTTTCTGTGTTATAAACCAAGAACCACTTGTTGGGGCGTATAGTGTAACACCTTCATAGTTTTTACTTATTAAGTAGCTACCCCCTACTGCACCCTCTAAATCATCAGTTGATTGTGCTGTAATATTTATTTTATCACTTGCATTAACTGTATTATCAGTAATGAATCTAAGTTCTCTCAAATAACCGTGTGAATCTCTACCTACTACATTACTAGGATCTGCTTCTGGTAGATAAATAGTAGCTGTTCCGCTGCCTGAAACAGCATCCCAACCTAAATCATAGATGTAATCATTAGCATAGTCACTACCTGTTAACTCTAGTGTTGCACCAGCATACATTGTGATTTTCTTATTATCTCTAAATACAGCACCTATAGTTTGTTGTGAACCAATATATGCTCTACCACTGAAATCATTGCCACCTAAGTTCTCCCAAGATTCTAAATCTCTATTAGGATTAATAACTACTGTATTGATTAGGTCTTTAGTTGTTCTTGTATTGGTATCAAAGTTACCTATTACAATATTACTATTACCTCCTTCAATCGTTAAATCCTGTCCTATAGCGACTGACTTATTTGAGCCACTGATTATGGTGCCGTCGCCACCTATAATGGTTGATAACGTGGTATTCTCGCTGATAGACGATGTATTCGACTGTAATATAGCACTGTTTTCTACATTATTAGCAATCGTATTACTTGTTCCTTTAATCGTAACAAACTTTGAATAACCTTCTACTAAGTTATCACTACCTTCTACACGAGCAGTTGTTACGTTATTTAAAATAGTATTATTATCACCTCTTGTATCTATTGTTTCTGCTGATTCGTCAACATTATTTAGACCTAAGTTTGTTTGTGATGTAAATCTTGCATTAGTTGGTTTTAAAGTATTCCATACTACCTTATCTCCGTAAGTAGAGAAACCATCTCTTTGTGCAGCTGGAGTTAATGCCGAGCCTGTGTATATAGCACCTGTCTCAAAATCATCGTAAGTGATAAATCCATCAGCTCCAAAATCATCATCGTTAGCTACAATATCAACGGCTGTATCATCTATGTCTACTCGTCTTCTTGGGAATCTAAGTTTACGAGGTAATGTTTTAATAAGTTCTACTTCAACACTATCTTCTCTAGTTACATTAGCACCTACGATTTTATTGATTCTGTAATAATGTCCATCAATATGGATTTTATCATTAAGTTGAATCTGTGGTATCTCTGTTGGGTTTAAGAATATATTAAGTGTAACTAATCTACTATCTACATCATAAAGTTCATTGATATAAAATGCCCAATAATCGTTAAATGCAGTTGATTTAACTTGTCCGTTAAACTGATTTTGATGATAGTTGTAGTGACCTGGTGAATATGTGTTACCGAAATGTAAATCTCTTGTAGTCCCAAATACAGCTGGAGTTGCTTGTAAGTGTGAAGCTAAACCATAATCACCTTCTTGATGTATAACACCACTTTCATCTTCAAACCAATATCTACCACTTGCAAATAATCCTGTAGAGTTAGTAGATACAATATTACCTACATCTTGTCTACCGTTATGATAAACTAAACGAGGAGCAAATCTTGTTCTTCTATATGCTAAAGCAGCATCATCTTTTTCAGCTAATGTAGGTAAAATCATTTGAGGTGCTCCATCGATCCCAGTTATTGGTGTAGGAGCAAAATATTTACCTATTGTTTTTTCACCATTAGATAAATCACTTTCACTTACATAATCAAACTCACCGTATAACTTACCTTGTGTTCTTTTATGGTATTGTATTAAAGCAATATTATCTTCTACATCCGTAAACTTAATGTTTTTAGGCTGGTCTTGTAGTGGGTGGGATATTTCCCATTTTTGATTATAATCTACCTTATCAGTCCAATCTACTGTCTCACCAGCATCTACCCAATCATTAAACGTTTCAATGCGTAATACATTTCTTTCATTCTTAACTGGCTCAATAACTAGGTTAAACTTCTCAATCAAACCTTGTAGGAAATCTGCTATATTAACATCACGATATATTGGTGCTAAATCTATATTTGCTCCAATATTGGTGGTTGGTCCTTGTATTAGCTCAAATCTTGATTGTGATGATGATTTAACTCTAAATGTTTGGACGCCTGATGCAGTCTCTGTGTATACAATATGTATTTCTATTTCATCACTATCTAATAACTGAAGTGTAGGAGTAGCAAAAGATAGTTGACCACTTACAGCACCTGTTAAATCATATGTGAACTGCACTGCTACATTATTTACAGCAAATGGAGCTCCGTTTTTATATATTTTAAATGTTACA
>JACSEG010000105.1_pt1 | contig 16359 bp, 16 predicted proteins | sample 8225521 | NCBI WGS metagenome assembly JACSEG01 (sample SAMN15705060, study PRJNA637333) | viral metagenome | isolation source: viral RNA from sea star tissue | host: Pisaster ochraceus | place: USA:Santa Cruz | collected 2018
GATGTACGTCGAGAAAATGGATGTACGTCGAGAAAATGGATGTACGTCGAGAAAATGGATGTACGTCGAGAAAATGGATGTACGTCGAGAAAATGGATGTACGTCGAGAAAATGGATGTACGTCTGCAAACTAAAGGAGATGTACATGCACACAGTCAGAATAGGTTCCACAGTTATCATGGCTTTGATATTGATAGCCAGCTGCGATCCCCCGGCAATGAAGCCTGCTACCACAGCGACTGCGGATGATGCTACTACCGCAACGACGTCAGATACCACAACAGTGGCAGATACCACACAGGTAGCAGATACCGGTACCGTAGTGACGGAAAATTCTCAACCGATACCACCGGACGATCAACCAGTACACTCGGAAAATGAGCCAGTACAGTCGGAGAATGAACCGGTACAGTCGGAGAATGAGCCAGTACAATCGGAGAATGAGCCAGTACAGTCGGAGAATGAACCCATGACAATATCGTTTACCGTACTCGATTTGTCGGAGGAAGAATGAACCGGTACAATCGGAAAATGAGCCGGTACCACCGGCAGATCCTGCTGCCAAAGCGGCATCAGTCACAGCAGCCAAAGCAGTCCAAAGCGAAGTGATTCAAATAAAAGCGAACGCAGACATGGTGGTCGAAAATCTCGGAGACACTCCACAAAACCTGAACGCCGACGGGAGAAGAGCCGACGGAGTATATGAAATGAACAAAGCAATTATAACCAGGGCATTACTTGTAGAAGTACTGGATGCACTGGAAAATCCGGCAGCCGGGGGACTGCGAAAGCTTTCAGAGGCAGCAGTCGCAGCAGCCAAAGCACTAACATCAAGCGCAACAGCAGACGATGCGGTCGCGAAAGCTGTGGCAGTTGAAACAGCAATAACGAGCACGGATCAAGCCGCAGTAGTGCCGACAGCAATGCAAGCACTCGTCACTTTCCTGCCAGTCACTGGCAGATTCCCAAGCGCAGGCATATTCCTGACCGCACAAGATGTAGCGAATTACAAAACTGCCGCCGAAGAAGTCCAAACCTTGGTAGACGAACTTAAAAAGCTGGCAGACGATGCAGTCGCGGCAGCCGCAGCAGTACAATAGTTTTACTTAAACCAGATTTACCTATGGTAAAGAACAAACCAATCTGTTGCTTTGAAAAAAGCACCATTGCCTCCTTTTATGACGGGAATGTATTTTTTTTTGCCAATTAATCCGTTTATAAGATCGGGTTTTTGTAAATAATCAAAAGCTACTTCTGCTTGGTCTATCGGCGTGTAATTTTTTGTATTTTTAATATCTATATCAAGTGGTTTATAAAATTTCTGATTATTTCCCGAACAAAAACCAGTTACACAATATGCAACATCTCCGAGGGTCATTTCGCACTCATTTACAAGTTTTCTGATTTTTGTATTTCCACCGATAAAGAAAGAATGGTCAACTGATTTAATTATCTTTTCCTGCTCAATTTCGTCATAATTATCAGAGACTGTCAGCACCGGTGCTGACACACACCCATGCCGCGTACTTTGATCGCCACTTGTAAAACAGTGAGGAACTGCTGCCCTCTTCACAACAGATTTCTGTGATCCGAATGCTGCTTTGAGCCTTCTTGAGAATAGCCATAATCTGGCTGTCCGACAATCGAGACTTTTTGATGTAGAACTCCTTCTGCAGGGTAACAGATTCTCTAATTATGACACCAACCATTTTCGGAGGGATTACATAAATATCGCTTCAAACTTGTTTTCAAACACCTGAACCTCTTCAGCTGTGAGAGCAGCGAATTCTTTGGTACGCGCGCGGTTTGAAAGCTTTCCATCATTTTGATGTAAAAAGCGTATCAACGGATCTGCCGTCCGATCTGGCATATCGATGTAATTATTTACGAAGGCTTTCATTTCATCATACTGCTGGAGATACTTAACCTCATCGGGCAGTGCATTGGTGATGGTTTCATGTACACATTCATAAAAGAACTCCGCTTGGGGAGTTGCGTCAAAGAACCGATAAAGATCAATGGTTTCATTGAGGACTTCAACATTACCTTTGTCAGTGGCACGCCACTCAACAAAAGGCAGACGCGGCGTTGAATACGCTTCCAGCGCTGTGCGGTAGTCTTCAATGCGTTTCAAGATGACCGATGATACGGGGAACACCAATCCTTTTGGTGTAAAGCCTGTGGCAATCAACACATGGTGCAGCAGGTATCTGTGCAGACGACCATTTCCATCTTCGAAGGGATGAATAAACACAAAACCAAATGCAATAAGCGTTGCTGCCAATACAGGGGGAAATTCACTATCTTTAAGAAGTTCTGCGGTTTCAATGAGACCTTCCATTAGCGCATTGAGGTCTTGGTGTCTGGCTGAAATATGGCTTGGGATTGGCAGGCTCGTTGAGCGATCATGTCTGCCGATAAAGCCACCTTTATCGCGATAACCCATGGTAAGGAACCGACCATCAACGATAACTTCTTTTTGCAAGCGCTCCAGTTCGGTCTTTGATAAAGGAGACGTACCCGCCTGACCGATAATCCGTCCCCAGCGCTCCGCACGATTATGGGGCGGTGTTTCGCCTTCAATAGCGTAGGATGCTTTCGAATCTTCCAGCAACAAGAAACTTGCGGCACGCATCAATACATCGGGATGGATCGCATCAGCACTCGCCAGTGCCTTTTGAGACAAGTTTTGATTTATCAAGGCATCAAGTTTTTCTGTACATCTAATAAGCGGGCAAAAGTTTTTAACGCCAGGAAGATTGTTGTTTATGCCGTGTCTTTTGGATGGACGAGAGGGTCCGGGGTATTGGAATTTTGGATCGACAAGGTCAACATATCTACGCGGGATGATATCAGAAACATCCAGAATAATATCGGTCAAGTATTCAAACAAAAACCATATGCGCAACGCGTAACTTCCACCAGGTTCACTCTGGATAATCTGTTCAATCTCGGTTTGAGATATTTTTTGAAACAATGCGTTGAGAACAGAAAGATCAATACCTTCATAGCGAAGCGCAAATGTCAGGTTACCATACAAACTGTCTTCTGGCTCATAGCGCGGGGTAAAAACACGCCAGCTATCTGTTTCATATTTTATATGCTTCTTGCCAATAGCCGAGAGTATTGTCGGCACAGGAATACCAAGCTCATAATGATTAATGAGGTATGCATATCCCGTTAAACGAGCGTCAGTCTCTGGCAAAGCTCTTGTTATCATATAAAAAATATCCCATGAAAAACGTGCGGAGTCCATGAAAAACGTGCGGAGAACGGCGGTTTCATGAAAAACGTGCGGAATCCATGAAAAACGTGCGGAGAACGGCGATTTCATGAAAAACGTGCGCAATTTACCGGTTTTTCGCCACAGTCCGACAGTTTCCCCGGTCTGCGCACCGGGGTCAAAAGGCCTGTTTCAACATCATTTCGGCATCGTCATAGCTATGGGTCAGCATAATCCGTTCCCGCAGTTCGTCGGCTCCCTCGAAATCGCTGAGATATATTTTAAAAAATTTCTTCATTATTTCGAAATTTCGCCGGCCTTCGTATGCGTCCCGATATGCTTTCAAATGCCTGAGAGCCCAGGATATGCGCCGGGATACCGGTTCGCTGTGAAAATCCTTGTCGGCAAAAATATACAGATTGCGAAAAATTCCCCTTCCCACCATAATGCCATCCACCCCGTATTTTTCCGCATAGTCCCTGAACTGCCGGAAGCTGACCACATCTCCGTTGCCGAATACCAGAGTTCCGGGAGAAATGCTGTCGCGGAGAGCAACAGTTCTGGATATTTCATTCCAGTCGGCTTCCCCCTCGGACTGCTGGGCGCTGGTGCGGCCGTGCACCGTGAGCAGCGGCAGGTTCCGCTGAAGGAGAAACCCGCACCACTGTTCGGTTTGCACATTTGTGAACCCGATCCGGGTTTTTACGCTGACGGGAATGGCGCCTCCCCTTTGAATCCTGCCGGGGGGACCTTCGTGGGAATCCCCCCAAAGGGCGAAGGCTGCCTGGGTTCCTTCCTGCGCCGCGGCTATGAGTTCCGCCGCCAAAGCCGGATTGTTGATAAGCCCCGAGCACGCCCCCTTTTTCGTTATTTTTTTCTGTGGACAGCCCATATTGATATCGATTCCGTCAAATCCCCGGCGATGCAATTCCATTGCCCCTTTATAATAATCCTCCGGATTATTGCCCCATATCTGGGCGACCATGGGCCGGTGATTTTGCCTGAATTCAAGCCTGCGAAGTGCTTCTCCGTCGCCCTTGAGCATGCGCTCCGCCGAAACAAACTCGCTGATGTACACCATCGGCCCCCCGGCCCGGTCAACCATGTCCCGGAATACCAGATCCGTCACATCATCCATAGGCGCCAAGGCGATTACGGGTGCCGGCAGTGTTTGCCAAAAATTCTGGAAATTATTCATAGCATCTCTTCATCAGCCTTTTGTGATCCCTTCATCAGCCTTTTGTGATCCCTTCATCAGCCCTTTGTGATCCCTTCTCCGCCGGGTTTTCTGGCCACAATCAGCAGGCGCCGCTGGGCCAGCAGGCCGTGAACCCTTCCTCGCTCCCTCAAGGCGTCCAAACGGGTAGCGAGAGCGACAGCCGCCGAAGCGGCACCTGGAATATCCCCCAGCGTTGCTATATATCGCGAAAAATACCCGAAAACCGATTCGGCGGCCCGATCCCTGCGGCCAAAATCCACGGGCCGCGACTGGGTGGCGAATATGCCGCCGCCGCAAATCACATATCCGCGGCGAACCAGGCTTTCGCGCAAAAACCCGTTTATCGTTGAAGCCTCAACGCAGTAACTGTGGGGAATTCCGTGCAGGCTGTCTATTTCAGCCTTTATGTTGTGTATGCCCGTCCTCACCGCCTGGGCAGGAGGTGGATTTTGATCCGCGACGTATTCCGCCAGAATCAACAATCCTCGAGGGTCCAGCAAATCATCGAGGGCGTCTATAAGGCCCTCGATTTCCCGCCCCAATACCGGAGAAAGATTATGGGAAAATTCCCCGGGCACCAGATGGTGCAATACGTCCTGTAAACCAATGCTGGCGAACCTCTTTTTCGGCAGCCGGTAACTGCGCGGGTCTCCGGTGTGAAAATAAAAGGGAATCGCCGGTTCCTGTTTGAGGAAAAAAGAGGTGGCGCGGGAAATCGAGTCGCCGTCAATATCAATGCCCCGGACTTCCCTGGCAGGGGCAATGCTCAGCAGCTCGTCGATAAATTCGCCGTCACCGCAGCCCACATCGAGCAAGTCACCGTATCCGTCATTGCCCGTTTCCCGTCGCAGCAGCTGCGCCAATGCAATTTCGTACTCGCAGGGTTCCCGGGTTTGTCTCTGGGTTTCGCCGATCATCCCGGGACAGAGGATAGCACCGCATCGTCCATATATTCCCGGGGGGCGGCTTTCAAAGCCTCTTCCAGAAATTCTTTCCGCTTTATTCCCGCAGGGATGGCTCTGCTGAGGGTCTGCTTCCAACGGCGGCTTCCCGGAAGACCCGCGAAAAGCTCCAGCAGCGGCCACACCAAGCTCCGGAGATTTAACCCCGCTCCGGCGGGATCGGACCAGCGGAGCATATAGTCAAAATACCGCTGTATAACCTCGCCCCTGGTGGGCGAAGCAAAATCCCCAGGCAGGGGAGTACCACCGCGCCAGTTGGAGCGGCGATAATAGCGCCGGTCCATTTCCGCGAATTTCCACGGCCGCTCATATGCGAGTCTGCCCAGCATTACTCCATCGCAGTGACGCAGGTGCTCGTCAATTTCGCTAAAGTGCTTTATTCCGCCATTTATTTCTATTTTGAGATGGGGATAGTGCGCCTTGAGCCGGTACACATCTTCGTAGCGCAGGGGTGGAATGTTGCGGTTTTCCTTGGGGCTCAAACCCTCCAGTACGGCTATTCGCGCGTGAACGCTGTAACGCTGCGCCGGGCCGTCGGCGATTGTTTCGATAAAATTCACCAAATCTTCATACGAGCTGCGATCCAGATTCCTGGTTCGGCTGAGGATTCCTATGCGATGCTTCACAGTCACCGGCCTGCTTCCCGCGCGATGCATGGCCCGCAAAATGAGGTCCACCCGTCGCGGATCGGCCATCAAACATGCGCCGAAATTTTTATTTTGCACCCTGTCAGAAGGACAACCGACGTTGAGGTTGTATTCGTCGTAGCCCCAGTCCTCGGCTATGCGCACCGCTTCCGCCATTTCTCCGGGATCGTCGCCCCCCAGCTGCAGGGCAATCGGTCGCTCCACGGGGTCAAAATCCAATAAACGGGAACGATCCCCGTAAATAATGGCACCCGGCGTGATCATTTCCGTATAAAGCAAACTCTGCCTGGTGAGGAGCCGGAGAAACCAGCGAAAATGTCTGTGCGTTTTGTCTATCATGGGCGCGACGGAAATGGGAGCATATGCCACTGAGCCTCCGGCAACCGCGTCTCGCACTGAGCCTCCGGCAACCGCGTCTCGCACTGAGCCTCCCGCAACCGCGCAGGGCTGCCGGGCTTCGGCCGGGCTATGCATGGGCGGGGTTCCCCCCCAGGGTCTGGTTTTCCGCATGATCCAGCGGCTGGTCCTCCGAATGGTTCAGCGGCTGATCCTCCGAATGGGGGCGCAGTATTTTTCCGCTGCCCATGCATTCGTCATCGACGTAAAAGACCGCAAATTGACCAGGAGCAAGCCCCCTGTCGCCCTCGGCCATGTGCACTTCGAGACCAACGCCCTGGGTTGGGCCGACGGTACATTCCACCATTTTCGGCCCGTGGCGAAGTTTAAGCCTGAGAGTTTTGCCGTCATCTGGAGCACCCGCCGAAAGCCAGGACGGCTCCCGATCATCAATCCAACTCAGTTCTTCAACAAAAAAGCCCCTGGAAATTTCTTCCCGCATGTCGTCCTGGCAGGTCACGAATACAATATTATCATCGGTATTTTTGCCCGTCACGTACCAGGGGCCATTGCCCAGCCCCAAACCGCTGCGTTGGCCGATGGTGTAAAACCAAAATCCCCTATGGGTTCCCAAAACCTCGCCGGTTTCCCTGCGAATAATCTTTCCTTCTCTTTCTCCAAGATAATGCCGGACGAAATCGGGATATTTTATTTTTCCCAGGAAACAAATGCCCTGACTGTCCTTTCGATCCTTATTGGGCAAATCCAGTTCTTCCGCCAACCGCCGCACTTCGGTTTTCCGCATCCCTCCCAGGGGAAACCACAGTTTGGAAAGCTGGGTTTGATTGAGCCGGGAAAGAAAATAACTCTGGTCTTTTACCGGATCCGGCGACTGGAAAAGCCGGAAGTATCCCTTTTCCTCTACCCGGGAATAATGACCCGTTACGACCTTGTCGTATGTTTCGTCCACCGCATCGTAAAACGCCCCGAATTTTATGCGCTGGTTGCAAAAAATGTCCGGACTGGGCGTTCGGCCTTTTTTTAGCTCGGAAAGCGCGTAGGAGACGACTTTATCGTAGTATTCCAGCTGGAGGGGCAGTACCTTGAGCTCAATGCCGACCTGCTGGCAGGCCGCCCTGGCGCAGGATATATCATCATCCCAGGGACAGTTCCCCAGAAAACTCACATCATCCTCAAGCCAGATTTTCAGGTAATACGCGGTAATATCCGTGAAGCCCAGTTTTTTTACCTGATTGAGCGCAACCGAACTGTCCACCCCACCCGAGAGCAGCACAGCGATTTTCATGGGAAATAATTATACCAGAAAGACTCATTAATTGGGAATAGACCCGATTTATCCCTCAAAGAGTCGAAAAAAGTCAAGAGAACTGATAGTATTACCACATGCAAATGGAGGAATGTGTACCAATGAACAAAGCAATGCAAAATAAAATCATCGAGGAACTCGATACACTGCCCGATGCAAAGGGACATTCACTCCTTGACTACCTGCATTTCCTCAAAAATGAGGCAACTACCTGCCAGTCCACTTCTCATACAACCTGGGTCATTCATGGGCGTGAAACAAACCTGGACACACTTCACATATATGATTCTTCAGCTGATCTATTGAATGATTTGGGCATCGAGGCATAATCGGCCGTATATTCAATCAAAGTCGCAACTATGCAAGAAAGATATGAAACGCCTCCAAAACCGGTTATGCTTTATTCAAACTCGTTAAAATAGAGAGCCAGCACCAGGAATACTTCGTTGGCTGAAAGTTTGTATTCTTCTTCGCGCAACTGTTTCAGTACCTCGCTCTTGGTCCAGTCGGGATTCTGCTGCTTGAGGACTATAATCCTGTTTACCGCATCTTGCCCGGGAAGCCGAACCGCGCCGAAAATTCCCTTGTTGTGCAAAGCCATTATTCCGCTGACCACCAAATCGTATTTTGTCCGGAGAGCCTGGGTTTCGGATTTCAGGTTATTCACTTCGCCGGCCAGTGCGTGCATTCTGCTTTCCGCCTGACGTACCGCCGCCGCCGCTTCGTTAAGTGCCTGACTTTGAATGTCAAGTCTCTGGGCCAGATACTGGGAATCCTGGTTTCTGGCTATTTGGGTGGGATTATTTACCGCTGCCACCAGCCGTTCGGCCAACAAAACTTCATCGGTGTACTGGCCGAAAAAGCGGAGAAAAAAGTTATCCACCCGTATGCGGAAATCGTATTCCAGCGATGTCACGTAATAAAACTGCATACCCGAGGGCATGTACCGGGCGAGATCCATGCCGTTGTAGTTGAAGCTGGCCGGCAATACCACAACTTCGGTTCGCCCATCGATAAAAACTACCTTGAGTGCCTCTATGTCTATATACTCCATTGCGTAAAAACGGTTGAGAAACTCGTCGAGAATATCCGCCTGCAACTGGCTGACACCGGAGCCGCTGACTCCCACCGTAACCGACCTGTTTTGATCGTCGGTGAGATCGCTATAGGTAATACCGCTGTCCGCATACTGGCGCTGAACGGTATACCCGAGATCAGCAAAGGACAGGGAAAAGCCCAAGGCTCGGGTCAATACAAAAATCACTGTAAAAAAGGCAACTTTTTTTCGCATGGGTAACTCCATATTGGGTTCAGGGCGACACCTGTATGAGGATTTTGTCGAAGGGCATGAGTTTTTTTCCTTCGGCGAGTTCTATTATGGAAGCGCTGACCGAACCTTTCGCCACGTGAAAGCGAACCGTAGCGATAAACTCGCTGTCCTTTCTAAACACATATCCGGTTCCGCCATCGGTGATCTCGCGAATCTTGTCCATATACACCGCGATATTATCATCGTCACGGGGATCGATAATATAACCGTTTTCGCGGTTCGACCATATAAGCGACTCCATTGCGTATGTAAAATGGGAAACGTCTACCGACGACGCCATGAGATCGCCCCACATGGCGTCGAGTTTACCCACTATCTGCCTGCTCCGGTAATCAAGCTGATCAATGGCCGCCTCCACCGAGTGTTCGTGGGGGAGGGCCTGTAAGCGCCCGATTATAGCGCGGTATTCTGCAAGCCGTTTCTGGATCAGGGCGTACTCTCCATCGCTAACGGCGCTGTCTTTCCCCAAAACCGGATCCTGGCTGTATTCGCTCAGCGCAAATTCCAGTTGCGTCTCCCCGTCAATAGCCACCAGGAGGAGCGCGTCTATTTCGGATTCGGTAAATGTCGGGTCGTATTTTTTTTTGAGACCGTCCACGAAGTTTTCGTGAAAGCGCTTTTCAGCAGCACGTTTTTCATTGAACTCATTAATGAGTATATCAATCCTGTCTTCATAAAAGTCTTTTTGCTGTTGATTCTGGAGATCGAACGCGACGCGTTGACTGTTAAAAATCTCCTCTTGCTTTTGCGCTTCTTCAATTTGACGGATATCGTAGCGGGACATTCTGGCCTGAAACACCTGAATCTGCTGGTCGATGAGATCAATTTCCCCGGCGTATTTTTCATTTATCCGGTAAACATCCACATTCGCTTTCTGGTTAATATCTGTGGTATTCACCAAAATCTCGTCGGCACTCAAATCTTCAATTGGGAGAATGGATATTTGCTGCGCGGCATTTGTCCGGATAGCTTCTATTTTGCTGTCTCGTTCGTTTATGAGAATTACCTTGCTCTGAATGGCTTTGGTGATTTGCATATCTATGCGCTTTGCCGTGTCGAGTACTTCCCGGAGATTTACGTCCTGAAACTCCGCAATATTGAGCACAATGTTTTGACTGTTTTCCTGAATGCGGGAAGTGACGAACCACATTCCGGCGCCCACGACTATTACTACTGCGGCGATTATTCCGGGAACCAGCGGAGACCGGTTTTTGCGACTATTTGCGAATTCAAGAGCGAGATCGTATTGAGAAGACTTTTCTTCGCTATCTTCGACGGATTCGTTGAGAAAGAGCGACCTGCTCTGCTCACTCAGATCCGTTACTTTTTCCGTTACTTTCAGATCCGTTATTTTTCTGTCATTGTCCATATTCCATTCCAATCCTTCGGACAAACCGCATTATGCAGCCGACGTTTAAAAACCCCCGACACAGCAAGAGTACATTTCTCAAATAGCTCTGCTGCCGATTTCCAGTCTCCCTGGTAATACGCTTCCAATGCCGCAGAAAAAATCTCAAGCTCCGGCTCCATTTCCGGCGCCATATCTTTTCGCTGGATCGGCCAGTAGATTTTACGGCCCACTGTTTTTCCCTTTACCTGTACAATATCCAGTTCCTGAAAGCAATAGGTATCGTACTGGCCGACTACTTCCTCGCAAATATAATCCGAGACGATAACCGGAACCTTGTAGACTCTGGTAAGTCCTTCAAGTCGCGAAGCCGAGTTTACGTTATCGCCTATAACCGTATTGGTCATTCGCTCGTTGGAGCCGATGGTGCCGTAAAACACGTCGCCCCCGTCTATCCCCACGCCGACTTCCAGCAGCACGGACGTGTACACCCGCTCTTCCAATTCGGTAAGTCCACCGCGGGTGCGCACGATTTGCTCCCTCTTTTGATGCATTTGTTTCCGCAGAGACGCAGCCACTCCCTGAATTTTGTACGCCGCCTCAATGGCCTGATACGATTTGTTCGAACCGGAACTACCCATCACTCCGAATATGGCCAACAGCGCGTCGCCGATAATGGAACCTATATCACCGTCCCGTTCGTGAATATGCCGGATGGCCTGGTCGTAATGCATGTTCAGCAACTTGATGATGTCGGTGCCCAACATTTCCGTCATGTAGGTAAAGCCCTTGATATCGGTAAAAAGTATGGCGAGTTCCCGCCGCGAACCTCCCAGGGGTAGTTGCTTTTCCTTGTACGCCTTTGCGGCCAAATCCTTGGTGACAAATTTCTTGAAAATTTTCATGAGATTATCAATGGTACTGGCGAGAGAATTAAAAGCCATTCCGAGATATGTCACGTCGTCATTGGGAGCACCTTCCATATTCAAAAGGCTGATTTGCTGGTTGGACTGCATGTCCATAATGGCCGAAGTGATGACATTTACAAAGCGCAAGATGAACGATATGAGAAAAACGCCGATGGTGACGAAGACCACCGTCATGACAATGATGATAATTACTACATCCCGGAATATGCGGTTGGAATCCGCATTAAACTCGGTGACCTCGTCGGCGCGGATAAAATACGTATCCCACTGCGCGTTGTATTTGTAGATGCCGAAATAACTGCCGTCGGCGTACTGAAAACGAATGGAACCTTCGAGAATGCCTTCGGCCCGGGAGGTAACCATGGTGCGCAGGGCCTCTTCATCGGAAAAACTGTTTTGCAACGGTAATTTGGACAATTCAAAAAACATGCTCCCGTCCTGATTTACGCCGAGGGCCACAGATTTTTCACCGGTGAGCTGGGACATTGCGCTTTGTTCTATGTTGGTAACCGCCGAATCCTGATCGTCACTGTACTGGAATATTTCGTATTGATTGAGCCCGAAGGTATACAATTCCTTGAGATCTTTTACCAGCAGCCGGTTTGCAAGGTTGAGAAGCTCTCCCCGATTGAGCATGAGATTGATGTAATTTGTGGCAAAGTTGGAAACCAGGAGGAAAACCGTAAAAATGGTTACGATTTTTATCATGAGGGGTACTACACGAGCACCATTAATTTTTTTTCCCAAAATAAGCTCTATTACTGAAGCCATACCCTTCCCTTGACAACTTGATTGAGTTTCTTTTTATACAAAATAATGAAAAAAATAACAACCACTGTCGTCCAGCGGCACACTCTCGGCAAGAACCCCGGTAATGAACGATGTATGCAGCGCATCTTTGGCATTGCCCAGGAAATTAAAAAAATATTTAACAAAAGCAATTATATACCCATTTTAATTGATTTTACTTATCTTTCCTTGTTGTTTATATATTGTTTGGATACTTTATTCAGATTTTGATCAATAATCAAATACTTCCTTCATTCCACCACTGCCATTGAATCATTAAAGCGCAATCCCCACTGCCTGCTGTTTGCCAATAGATTTGCAATGCAGTAGACGAGGCGCCGGTTGAGAAGCTATAGTACTGTAATGCAGCGGGGAAACTCGAGCAGAACGATTTTTGCAGCTTTCACAAACACCCTCCCAGTGCTCGCGGGTTATATTTCCATTGGTTTTGCCTTTGGCTTTCTCTTGTCCAAAGCTCAATTTGCCTGGTATTGGGCGCCTCTCATGAGTATTTTCATCTATTCGGGAACCGGCCAATTCCTTGCGATAACCATGATGACTCAGGGTCAAAGCCCCCTGGAAATGGGCGTTGCAGTGCTTCTCGTAAATGCCCGGCACATGGTGTACGGTTTTTCTCTCTTTGAAAGATTTTCATCCTGTAAAAACCTGAAGCCCTATCTCATTTTCTCTCTCACCGATGAAACCTATGGTATTCTCACCACAGTGAAGCCCCCCGCCGGTTGTAATCTGCGGCTTTTTGATTTTTGGATAAGTGCTTTTAACCACTCATATTACATAATCGGAAGCCTGGGCGGCGCACTTGCCGAATCCATAATCACCTGGGAAGCCAGGGGAATAGAATTTTCCATGACCGCACTGTTCACAGTGCTGCTCATAGAGCAAATACGCAAGATGCACAGAATAGCACCGCTTATAATAACCCTTGCTTCACTGATATTGGTCAACCTGCTGGGCTTGGGAGAACACGCGCTGCTGCTTGGCATCCTGCTAGCGGCGGTGGGGTGTTTCCTGATCGCCGGGGGGGACAATGAGCGAGTTTGAAATAATTCTGGCGATCTTTGCCATGGTCATGGCTACCGTTTTTACGCGGGCATTTCCCTTCGTGGCTTTTTCACTGCGAAAACCTCCCGAACGCCTGCTTGAGGCGGCAAAGCTCATGCCTGCGGCTGTAATGCTCATTCTGGTTTCGACGAGCCTCCCTCTTTTTACCGGTGAAGGTTTTTATCTGGAACGTTTTGCGGCCCCCTCTTTCTGGCTTCCCATGCTCTCGACGTTCATAGTCGCGACGCTGCACCTGATATTCAAACAAACCATTGTCAGCATAGTGGGTGGTACGGCATTTTACATGTTACTTTCGACCTGCACCGGATTGTAGGGCCTGCCGATTGATTTTGATTTAGCGGATTGGTATAGTAGTGGAGTTATGAATTGAGGGAGCTTTCATGGATTTTTCTGATATTCGGGCATATCCCGAAAAATTGTTCAAACCGTATTGGGAGAAAATTACCGGCGATCCCCACTTCACGGCACTTGTTGAAAAGCTGGGCAAAGGTCAGCAATGGATTGCCAAAAAATTGCACCACCTGGCGAACTGGGATCAATTCAGGTACGCCATGGTTCATTTTGTCGACCAAATCGTGCGCCGAACCACCAAGGGCATTAGTTTCAGCGGTGCGGACGAACTCAAAAAGCATCGCGGCGCTATTTTCATGTCAAACCACAGAAGCACCTCTCTGGATCCCATATTGTTTAATTACATGCTCCATAGCGTTACCGGAGAAACCGCATTTAATGCGGTGGGCGATAATCTCTTGAATACACCCTGGCTGGGCCACCTCATTCGCCTTAATCGCGGCTTTATTGTAAAACGCAACGTCGAAGACCCCGACAAAAAAATAGAGGAAGCGGAAAAACTTTCCCTTTACATCCGCCATTTGGTTAAAAACGGCCAGAATGTCTGGATAGCCCAGAGAAACGGCCGGGCGAAGGACGGCAATGACAGAACCGATTCTGCTGTTCTCACCATGCTCAAAATGGCTCACAGGGACAAAAACTGGGCGGAGTTTTCCAACGCGATACCCCTGATCCCCGTTTCAATAAGTTACGAGGAGATTCCCCTGGACACCCTCATTGCAAAGGACAGCATCGGCATGATGGACACCAGCGACGAATCCAGGGACGGCAATCAAATGGTAGCTGAAATCAGGCAGAAAAAGCGTCGCATCCACATACATGTCTCTTCCAACGTCACGGGAAACAAACGAAGCGACATCATCAAGGAACTGGATAGACGTATAATTTGCGGCACGCGAATATGGAATTCAAATAGATACGCCGCCGGACTTCTTCAAAAAATGCAAAGATTCGGAACAGCATCCTTCGACGGTGTCCAATGGTTAAGGAAAAAGCTTAAAGGTCAGGAAGCGGCGGTTCGAACGGCATTGGTGCGTTTGTACGCAGCTCCCGCAATTAACCGCTCGAAACTGGATCGCTGAGTTCCCCCTCACCGGAAAAACTCTCCCAAACTACAAATGAGTGCGCACAAATTCCAAAATTGATTCCCGCCTGGTAAACGCCATTTCTGCGCAGGCAGCCAGTATTGGTTTAATGAGCTCCCCGGGCAAATGTTCCAGAAAATCAGCGGCATCCATTTTTCCGTCTATCATATCCTGGAGCGGCATCAGGTAATCACTTATATTTTTCGTGCCCACGTGAAGATAAATGTACCTGGCCAACGGACTGCGGCTAAGGTCGAATTTGCTATTGCTGCCCCTGCCCTCGGCCAACAGAACGTACACCGTATTGGCCATGGCCTCGTTATGCTGAGCGTCGGAAATGGGGAGCATGCTTTCGAATTTTGCAACTGCGCTTTTATCATTTATATTGCCCATCAGCAAAGCTATTGGAACATCTCCGCCGGAAATATCGGCGACGGCTTCCAGTATGCCGGTGGTCAGCAGTTTTATTCCCAAATAATCACGTGCCGCAAGTACGTTTCTTTTTGCCCGGACATTCAAATCCTTGAGGTCTTCGTCGGAAGGTATGCCCTGGAAAGAGGAATAAATATTGCACGGATCCAGCATATTCATAAACGCCGTCATTTTTTGAAGCGCCAGGCGGTAGTTCTTTACGGTGTAAAGTCCCGTGATGCGCAGCGAAGGATTGGTTTCGGGAAGCAGTTTCCAGGTATTGTCCAGAAAAGCCCCCACTTCTATTTCTGCAAAATTTTCCACATCCTTGTTGGCAAAGCTGATGGCCTGCTGGATTATTTCCACCATTCTCTTTTCATCGAGCTTGATATTTTTGCTCTTTTTGTAAGACTCAAGCCGTTCATTGAGGCAATCTGCGGAACTCTGATCTTTGTCGTTCAGGGGACGAAACGGTATCGTGGCTTCGATATAGCAAATAGTTTCCAACAATCCCAGCTGGTCCAGGTAGATATGGAATTCGTGAACAAAAACAAGGGCAGACAGAAATTCATTCATCCCCCCGAAGGGTTGCAAAAAGTCCCCGGGTTGAAAGCCGAAAATGGACATGGCGATTCCGGCGCAACTTTTGTTGGGCTCTATGTCCGGACGAATGCTAATGCTGTCCCCTTCCACAATTACATAGTCTCCGAGTATGCTTTCGATCTCGGGTATAAACCCCTGGTCGATGGTAAAATACGCAATATCGTGAAAAAGAACCGCCAAATTTTGTATGGGATGGTTCTCTTCAACAAGATTGAAAATGTGCTCAGCGGTATGAAACGATCGCGCCTGGGTCGACATGGCTTTATTGACCATAATGGCAATGCGTTCGATTTCGTTTAACGGCATATTAAGCTGAAGCTGATTTACAGCAGATTGAAGGAGACCAATAGTTCTCAATAAAGTTGCAGCCACAAATACCTCATACTGGAAAAATAAAATACTTTTGTCTTTATTGCAACCTCCCTGATCTTTTAAAACAATAGAGAAATTTTCGGATGTCCGCTATATCCGGATGTCCACCATATCCGGATGTCCGCTATATCCGGATGTCCACCATATCCGGATGTCCACCATATCCGGATGTCCACCATATCCGGATGTCCACCATATCCGGATGTCCACTATATCCATCGGACTTCTCCGCCGATAATGGCGCGCACGCTGCCGTCTCCGGCTTTGCCAAGCAATTCCCCGCCTTCACCGATTCCGCCATAGGCATACCCATCGCTCTCACCCTTTACGACACAGCCAAACAC
>JACSEG010000106.1_pt1 | contig 16341 bp, 14 predicted proteins | sample 8225521 | NCBI WGS metagenome assembly JACSEG01 (sample SAMN15705060, study PRJNA637333) | viral metagenome | isolation source: viral RNA from sea star tissue | host: Pisaster ochraceus | place: USA:Santa Cruz | collected 2018
GTGTTGGGTGTGTTTGGCGACTGTGGTGACCAGCGATTTGCGCGGCAGGCCGCTACGCGATTTGCGAATTTCCGTAACCGATAGCTGTAACTTCAGGTGTGGGTACTGCATGCCCCGGGAAATTTTTGGTGCTCCGGTTGCGTTTATGCCCAGAGAAGAACATCTGAGCTTTGAGGAAATCACAACGGCGGCCACTGCGGCCGCCTCGCTGGGCGTGCGGAAGATTAAAATTACCGGGGGGGAGCCGCTGCTCAGACCCTGGCTCCCCGATTTGATCCGGTCCTTGCATGAGATTCCGGGCATAGAAGACATCGGGCTGATCACCAACGGATACCATTTTGAAGCCCATGCCCGGGTTCTGCGCTCCGCGGGGCTGCGCCGGGTGACCATTAGTTTAGACGGTCTTGATCCCAAAGTATTCGCGGACATTACCGGTACCGGCACTTCGGTTGCCAAAGTCCTTTCCGCCATAGAACTGGCGTACGAAATGGATTTTCGCCCTTTGAAAATAAACATGGTAGTACAAAAGGGAATCAACGATTCCCAGATACCGGCGATGGTCGAGCGATTTCGGCGGCCGGGTATGGAATTGAGATTTATCGAGTTTATGGACGTCGGTTCACATATGAGCTTCGATTCGTCGCTGGTGCTCTCAAACAGCGAAGTACTCAAGCGCATTGCGGAGAAGTGGGAGCTGGAAGCCCTGGGTCAGCCGGAATACGGCGAAGTGGCCCGGCGCTTTCGTCACGTCGACGGCCGGGGCGAGATCGGTTTCATATCGTCAATGAGTGCCCCGTTTTGCGGTGGGTGCACCAGGCTGCGCCTTACCGCAGACGGAACCTTCTATACCTGTCTGTTCGCACGCCGGGGGCACGATTTGCGCGACATAATACGGAATGCCGGATATGAAGAGGTTCGGAAAAAAATCAGCGAGTTGTGGCATGGGCGTGACGATGCATATTCCCGGCAACGCTCGGGGATGCCGAAAGATATCCGGGCTGCCGGAACCTTCCGGCCGCTGGGAACCGGAAAACCGAAAATGTATCGCATAGGGGGCTAATGGTGAAATCGACCCATATAAATGAGGCCGGACTTGTGCACATGGTGGATGTAAGTGCGAAACGGGACAGCAAACGAATCGCCGTCGCCCAAGCCAAGGTTCGCTTGCCGGCGCCGCCGGAGGGTTCGCCCGAGCGGTCTCAAGGTTCGTCCGAGCGGTCGCCGAGTTCTGCTTCGGGAGAATGGTACAGTCCCAAGGGTCCGGTTTTTCAAACTGCTGTTTTGGCGGGTATTCAGGCCGCCAAACAGTGCAGTTCACTTATACCGCTATGTCATGCTCTTCCCCTGGATTCCTGCGAGATTGATATCCGCTGGGATTCTCCCAGCGATATTTATATCCGGACCGAGGTGGTATGTACGGCAAAAACCGGCGCTGAAATGGAGGCCCTCACTGCGGCATCCGTGGCGGCGCTGACTATTTACGATATGGCAAAATCAGTGGTGCAGGGAATCGAAATAACCGATATCCGGCTTTTGAAAAAGCAGGGAGGAAAAAGCGACTATGCGTACCGCAGATAGTTTCCCGATGCGTGACGCCGTCGACCCGGCTACCAGAGATCCCGAGGACAGGTATCACGGCGCTACTGGTCAGCGGATATTGAAACCGGGGCCGGGAAACTGGCGCCTGAACCCATGTGAAATTGGTATTTCCGGCTTTTCCGGTAGTGGGAAGACAACGTTAATATCCGGTCTCCTGGGTTTTTTCCGGGAAGCGGGGATCGATTCGGGATATATCAAAAACAATGCCCACAAATTTCTCATGGATAAAGAAGGCAAGGATACCCATACGGCCTGGAATGCAGGGGCGACTATGGTTGGGATTCGGGATCCCCGGCACCATGCGCTCATTGCTGCGGGGGATTTTGACCAAGCGGTCATCGAACAGGCATGCCTATTGCACGATGTACTGCTGGTGGAGGGAAACAAATCCAGCGGCCTGCCCAAGTTGTTTCTTCTCGACGATCGGGGAGAAGGAACCCAGCTGCTTTCCGGTGCCGCGGTTGAAAATCTCCTGGCCGTCGTCGGTTCGTCCCAGGTACTTGAGGATTGGGACGGGAAATGCGAAAACCCATATCGGGATATCCCCCGGTTCGACCGCGACGATATCGCAGGTATCGCTGCTTTTTTACTGGCGCATTTTGAACGGCGAAAACCTCAGATATCCGCCTTGATACTGGCTGGCGGGCAAAGCAGCCGCATGGGCGAGGACAAGGCCGAAATCCGTTACAGATCGGTTAGTCAGATAGAGCGAATGGTTTCCCTTGCGGCCCAATGCTGCGAGGAGGTTTTTGTTTCGGTTGGCGATCGGGTTTCTCCGTCCCTTGCCCGGCTTGTGGAAAACGGGAAGGTGAGCATTATTCGCGATACGTTTCGCAATATCGGTCCCCTGGGCGGAATTTTGACCGCTTTTGCACGCCATCCGCAGCGGGCCTGGATGGCGTTGGCCGTGGATATGCCCTATCTTACAAGCGGGGATCTGTCCCGATTGCTGGACGGCAGGAACTATCTGGGCTTTGCAACCTCCTACATCACTGAAAAACCCGAACCCCTTTGCGCCCTGTATGAACCCAAGTGCTATCCCAGAATGCTCGCCTTGCTCGGCCGGGGAGTGGACTGTCCGCGGGGATTTTTGATGGAAACTCCCCATGTGGATATTTCCCCGCTGCACGACAATGCCATGCTCAACGCCAACCATCCCCATGAACGGGATCATATGCGAGCGGACCTGAATTCCACGGCAGGTCGCAAAATGCAACAGCCGTCGGCGGGCAATGGAGCTAACAGAATTCCGTCCCTGGCGAACGCCAAGGGAGCCGGTGGAGACAGTGAATGCGCTGGAGACGGGCTGGCATCGGTGGAAGAGCTGGATCGGATTCTCCGCAATCTTGAGCCGGTTGTTCAACGCTGGAGAGAAAGAAGCGAAATCCTGCCGATCCATCGCACCCCCGGCAGGGTTCTGGCCGACGACCTGCGAGCGGATCGCGACCAGCCTCCTTTCGACCGGGCGGCAATGGACGGAATAGCTTTGAGCCACTGCGATGTAGCCGCAGGAAAGACCGAGTTTCCGGTAAGCGGCGTGCTTGCCGCAGGCAGTCCTCCTCAGTCAGTATCGACTTCACCGGGCGATTGCTGCGAAATAATGACCGGAGCCGCGGTACCCCGGGACTACGACACGGTAATCCAGTACGAGGCGTTGGAAATCCGGGATGGCCTGGCTCGTTTGAAGGAGTTCGGCCGCCGGTTCGGTTCCGGCGACAATATACATCACCGTGGAGCCGATTACCGACAGTCCGATTTGCTGTTGCCTGCCGGAAGCTCCGTGGATGCTCCGGCAATCGCCGTATTGGCTTCCACCGGACTGTCACAGGTTCCGGTGGAAAAGCTTCCGGAGATATCCATTGTCAGTACGGGTTCCGAGCTGGTGGATATCGATGAAATTCCCGAGGACTATCAAATACGCCGCTCCAATGTGTACAGTCTGGCTGCCGAATTGAAGGGCTGGGCCGACTATTCGGTCAGATTTCACCTTTTGCCCGATGATCGGCAGAGAATCGAAACCGAGCTGGCCGTCACTTTGGAGAGTTCTGACCTTGTGATTATAAGCGGCGGCGTATCAAAGGGAAAATTCGATTATGTTCCCCAGGTGCTGCGGCTGCTGGGTGTCGAAAAACTCGTGCAGGGGATTAGGCAAAAGCCCGGAAAACCCTTTTTTCTGGGAACATTCGGAAGCGAAACAATTGTGTTTTCACTCCCGGGAAATCCCGTATCATCCCTGGTAAATTTCAGGCGCTATCTTCTTCCATTGATTCACCCATCCGCCAAGGCGTCCGAGCCGCTGCTTCTCGGCGAGGATCTGCGCTGCAAGGGCGGGTACGTTCACTATTATGCCGTGAGAATTGAAACCGCTAGCCGATCCCGAGGCTTGTACGACCGGGCGGTACCGCTGAAGAGCAACGGTTCGGGGGATTTTTTCCATTTGGCCCGATCCCATGGCTTTGTGGAGGTACGCAGCGAAACATGCAAGGCGGGATCCGTTGTTGATTTTTATCCCTGGGCTCATGCCCGGGCGAAAGAGGGTGTGCGAGGATGATCGAAATTACCATGCGTTATTTTTCCGTTCTCAAGCAGCAGCGCAGGATTGACAGAGAGATTCTTTCCATCGAACCATGTTCGGTAGCTGAACTCTATAACTTGCTCGCTGAGCGGTACGATTTCAGCGTACCCCTGCAGCTCGTTCGGGCTGCGGTGAATGGGGAGTATGTGGATAACGAGTACCGGTTGGCGGGAAATGAAGAGGTGGCTTTTATCCCCCCGGTATCCGGAGGATAGGCCAGAAGATAAGCCAGAAGATAAGCCAGAAGATAAGCCAGAAGATAAGCCAGAAGATAAGCCAGAAGATAAGCCAGAGGATAACAATGACGGTTGTTCAGATACGTGACAATACCGACAAACAAACAGGGCTATTCTCCCTGCAGACAGAAAAAATTGATCCTGCAGAATTCAGTCGGGATCCGATCCGTTCGGGCACGGGAAGCAGAGTCGAATTTCAGGGCCTGGTTCGGGATAATCATCGCGGGCGGCAGGTGCTTTCCCTGGAATACAGCGCCTATGAAGAATTGTGCAAAGCCGAGGGGGGCCGAATGCTGAGGGAAACCCTCAAGCTCTTTGATATTCAAGCCGTGTATGTGGTGCATCGATACGGCGTCATTCCCATAGGCGACTGCGCCCTTTGGGTGGAAATACACAGCACCCATCGCCGGGACGGTTTTTCCGCCTGCCAGTACGTTATTGACGAGATAAAAAATCGGCTTCCGGTATGGAAATACGAGACCTATGGCGACGGAACCAGCGAATGGGGATGTTATGCCGGTGCCTGATGAGCAGTCCCCCAAGATCGACGACCTGTTTTTTTCCCGGCAAATCCGCATGCCCGGTCTCGGGCGCAGCGGACAGGGAAAATTGGCGGAATCTTCGGTTCTCATTATGGGAGCTGGAGCCTTGGGCTGTCCCGTCGCCACGGCCATGGTCGGTGCCGGGGTTGGCTCCGTAACAGTTGCCGACGGCGACAGGGTGGAGCGCAGGAATTTGCACCGTCAAACCGCGTACTGTCTGCAGGATGAGGGCCGGTATAAGGCGGAATGTCTTGCCGAGTACCTATCTCAACGCTGTCCGGAACCCGATGTGCGGTTCTTCAATGAATTTATTGCGCCGGAATCCATGAACAGGATAGTCGATACTTCGCTGCGCCTGGTGGTCGACTGTTGCGATAATTTTGCCAGTCGCTTCGCCTTGCACGACTATTGCCGGGATCATTCAATCGACCTGATTCAGGCATCGGTGCAAAATTTTAGCGGCAGCCTCTTGTTTTTTGAGTTTTCCCGGCATGCGCAGCCCTGTCTTGGATGCCTGTATCCCGCGGTTCCCCATGAGGGCTGCGTCGGAAGCTGCGCCCAGGACGGAATTTTGGGGGCAACCGCGCAGATTATCGCATCGGCGGCGTCCCAAGAAGCCATCAGGCATTTATCCGGTATGAAACCCATGACTCATGCCAGGCATATGCTGTTCAATCTGGAAAATTTCGAGGTTTTCAAGCTGCAGCTTCCCCGTTCGCCCAACTGCCCCGCAGGGGTGCGGGGGGATTTGCCGGGAACTTCGCCGGTGCATTCCAGGAATACGGAGGTAGCGGAACCAGCCGTCGCGGGGGAACCGGCCGCGGTAGAGGAACCGGCCGCGGTAGCGGAACCGGCCGTCGCGGGGGAACCGGCCGACCAAACAGCCGGCCACAGCGACGGAGCGGAAATTCTGGATATCCGGAATCCCTGGGAATACCGTGAGATTGACGACCGGCTGGCGCCTAGCCGACTAAAGATTCCCATGGACGAACTGGTCAATGGATCCGATGTACTGGACAAATACCGTCCCTATGCCGTGATTTGTGAAAGCGGCATCCGGAGCGCCAAACTTCTTGATATTTTGAAAAACCGGGGGTTTACTGCGGTGTACCACATTGAGGGCGGATTTGCCGCTCTCAGGTCGCCGATGACATAAGCTCGAGAGCGGGCAAAATTGCCGAATGAGCTGTATCCCATCCCTTAGCGGAATAAAAAGAAGCAGGCGATACTTTTTACAGCAGGTCGTCTTATAGAGGCGTCTTATAGATCGGTAATAAACGTATCAACGGATACGTTGTATTTTTTTGCCAATGCCTTTATTTGGTTTAAGTTTAGCTGTCTTTTGCCATTGAAGATGTCGGACCAGATTGATTTTGAAGCAATATCGTATAGGTCTTTTCGCTCATGCCCGTTTTGATCCATGAGAAATCTTAAAATATCAACGGGATCCGAATTTTCTATTATTGGATATTGGTTCTGTTCGTATACCTCGATGGCTTCACATACCAGGTCATATAAAGGTTCGATTTGCCGTTCTCCGTTGTTAAGACGGATTCCCAAGCCTTCGGCATATGCGAGCTTGTCCTCGAGATCGCTGTCGTTTTTTACTTTTAAGTTGTTAAGCAATTCGAGAACGAGATACTGGGATTTCTTTTTGATTGCAAACATAATTACTTTCTCCTTCGCTATTCCTCTCGTTTCCGATTGGTTCGCGTTGTTAGCAGTATTTTCTGCCATATGCACCATGGGTTAGAAAATCCTTGATAAAAACTGTTTTTCCCCAGGTAATGCGGCAAATTAATCTGTACCGATTATGCAGAATATTGAAGCATATCAGGTCTTTATGTTCACCTACCGCATCTGCCGTTCTAAATATTTTTCGCAATTCAACAATATTGCTGAATTGATTTTTGCGCATTAGTGAATACCAGGACATTAAGTCATTTTTCGCCTCACTATTCTTTACGATCTCTTGCCGGAGCCGTTTTTTTGTCAGGACCGTCATGAAGCAATTCCTTATCCATGATATACCTATTCATTTTTTGTGCTTCCTTCAATGAAGTTATCATATTGCGAACTTAAAGTACAGAAAAAGTTAGTGCCAACGCCCAAATTTTTTTGCACTTTCAAAAATGGCGGGGAAGCTGTCAGGTGAATATCATCACTGTGCATCTTCTATCCGCACAGCACAGCTTGACATATTCATGACTAAATGAGTAAAATACATTAGGCTTAACTTTTAAGCAAATAAAGTATCACTGAATAGCTGATGTCTGAGTTGTTCTGGCAAGTATCCAAAGGCTTGATTCAACAAGAGGTTCATGTATTGTGACACAGTTGTTTGCCAAAGAACTTTGCATTGCCTATGGAAGCCAGATGGTTGTAGAAGGCTTGAATCTGCCTGTGCCTGAGGGAAAAATAACCGCACTTATCGGTGCAAATGGATCGGGGAAATCGACAATCCTCAAGACCATGGCCAGGTTGATGAAGGCCGAAAGTGGATCAGTGGTTCTCGATGGAAAATCAATAACTACCCTGGCCACCAGGGAAATTGCAAAGCGCATGGCAATATTGCCCCAGAATCCTGTTGCGCCTGAGGGTCTAACAACATGGGAACTTGTTTCCTACGGACGATACCCGCACTCGCGTGGATTTGGGACGCTGACAAAAGAAGACAAAGACATGATTTCCTGGGCATTGGAAGTTACTGCCATGGAATCCTTTGCAGATCGTCCCATTGACCAGATGTCAGGGGGGCAGCATCAAAGGGCCTGGATAGCAATGGCCCTGGCGCAGGGAACAGAAATTTTGTTCCTGGACGAGCCGACCACCTATCTTGATATAGCCCATCAGCTGGAAGTATTGAGCCTGATTGAACGGCTCAATGGCGAACAAGGTCGGACCATCGTGATGGTAGTCCATGATTTAAATCATGCGTCTCAGCATGCTCATCATATCGTCGCAATAAAGGGCGGTCGTATTATCCGGGAAGGCACAGCGGAAGAAATTATAACTTCTGACCTGCTACAGGAAGTGTTTGGCATACAGGCGGACATAGTACGATCTCCGCGAAGTGGGGTTCCCCTCTGCCTGCCCTATGCGATGATGGAGGCGGTTCCGTGAGCAGCTGCCGATCACCCTGAATACCGGCCTTTATCCTGTGGGTCTTTAATCCATGGCTTTTACTCCATGGGCTTTACCTCATCGGCTTGTCCACAGGAACTACAAGACAATCAAAACAACCTTCGATACAAACCAAAAAAGGAAAAACCATGACCAAATCCATAACAAAACTGACACTACTGATAATTTTTATTGTTCTCTTCCTGGGTGCTTCTGTCTGGGCTTCGGGTACATCCGAGACTGGAACCAAAGACACATCCGGAAGTGGAGATAATGACGTAATCGCCACGGTGGATCATGCCAAGGGAACGGAAAAATTCACCCAATATCCAACCCGGATTGTCGCCCTGGAATGGTCCCTGGCTGAGTATTTGATGGCCCTTGGTATTCAACCGGTGGGGGTTGCCGATCTGGAACGGTTCTATTCACTTGTAATTACATCCCAAAGATTTGATGACAGTGTGGTTGATGTGGGAACCCGTCAGGAACCCAACCTGGAGGCGATTGCCACATTACAGCCTGATCTGATTCTGACTGTCGATTTCCGATCTGCAAATTCATACAATAAATTAAAGGCCATTGCACCTACCATTGTTTTCGACACGAAAGGCGATTACAACGCTGATCAATATAAATATATGCTTTCCAGCTTTTCAACCATCGCAGAGGTTACTGGAACAACAGACCGGGCCAAAGAGGTTCTGAATAATTTAGAAGGCATTTATGCCGATGCGCGCCAACAATTGAAATCTGCGGGAAAGGATGGTTCGGAATTTGCAATTACTCAAGGCTGGATGAACCAGAATGCCGCTGTCATGCGTCTGTTTGCACCTAATTCCATGGCTTCTGTTCTGCTTGAGAAAATTGGCCTTAAAAATGCATTTCAACCATCTACGCTCGTGAAAAATGGGTTCGAAACCATTTCAATAGAAGGATTGTTACAGGTTAAGGACGCCAGTTTTTTCTATGTTGCCTATAGGGATGATGATGGTAACGATGTTTTAACTGAGCATCTGTCCACCAACAAGGTTTGGAATTCACTGCCCTTTGTTGCGGAAGGCCGTTATTATCAATTGGGTGATGATATTTGGTTATTTGGAGGCCCTATATCAGCTCAATCTGTCATTGAGAACACAGTTAAACTGCTGACAAACTAATGACCGGTTCCACTGAGCAAACTGCTAGCCCAACGGGGCGCGGTTTGTGGAAGCTTGTTGCTCTCTTTGGGGGCGGTTTTGCCCTCCTGATTTTTTTTATGGTGGCAGGGCTGACCCAGGGCGAGGCAACCATTGGTTTTGAAACGGTGGTTCAAGCCTTGGTTGCCCCTGAGGATATCCTGGAGCATCATGTGTTGCGGGTCATGCGCCTTCCCAGGGCTGTTATGGGAGTAATAGCCGGTGTGGCGCTGGCTGTGTCTGGAGTTCTGCTGCAAACCATCACCAGAAATCCTCTGGCTGCTGCCGGCACCTTTGGTATAAATTCCGGAGCCTATTTTGCTGTTGTAAGTGCTGCGGTATTTTTTCCGGCTGTAAAGATGGCTATCCCTCTGTGGTTTTCATTGGGGTTTTCATTGGGGTTTTCATTGGGGCTTGCATTTGTCGGCGGCATTGGAGCTGCCGGCCTGTCCTATATGCTTGCCGGCGGGAAAAAAGGGACGCCGATTCGCATGGCTTTGGCGGGAATGGTGGTCACTTTGGTATTCTCCGCCTTCACCAGTACCCTTCAGCTGTTATACGAAAATGAAACACAGGGACTGTTTTTCTGGGGATCAGGATCCCTGCTCCAGAATAACTGGGCCGGAGTCCGATATGTACTGCCCTGGATCACAGGCAGTTTGATTATCGTCGCGTTTCTGTCCAGGTCTTTGGATGTGATTGAATTAAGCGAGGATACCGCCACATCGCTGGGACAACGGGTAGCTACAATTCGCATGACAAGCCTGTTTCTGGCTGTTTTGTTGGCCGCTGCCACCGTGAGTGTTGTAGGACCCATTGGCTTTGTCGGGCTTATTGCCCCGCATCTCATACGGCTGATGGGCTATCACAGGCACAGGATATTGATTCCTGCCAGTGCATTGGTGGGGGCAATTGTACTTCTGGCTGCCGACATGTTCGCCCGGTCTTTCAGAAGCGGTATTGGAGAATTACCTGCCGGTGTAATGACGGCGGTTCTCGGTGCTCCCTGGTTGATTTGGCTTGCTCTCAGGGGATCAAGGCAAAAATCTACCCCCCAGCGACTTTCCTCGTCGATGCGAATCGGCATACTGCGCACCAGGGTTCCCTTTTTTCTTTGGATGATCATAGCTTGTACCATGCTTTTCGTTAGTCTGTTAATCAGTGTATCCTTGGGCGGCATTCAAATCCCGCTGGAGGAGCTTTGGGCCATTGCCTCCGGCCAGGGGAATGAACTATACACAAATGTACTGCTGATGTTGCGGATACCCCGGATTGGTATCTCCATGCTTGCCGGAGCCAGCCTAGCTGTATCCGGAGCAATGGTGCAGGGTTCCGTGCGCAATCCCTTGGCCGATCCTTCCATTATTGGTGTTATCTCCGGTGCCGGTGTGGGAGCGTTGTTATTAATTGTAGTCTTTCGCGGCAGCCATGCTGCTGTCTTGCCTCTGGCTTCTCTCATGGGGGGCCTGGCCTCAGCTGCAATTATTTATCTTTTAGCGTGGCGCAGAAAGTTTCATACAACAGTTTTGATATTGGTTGGGGTCGCCTTGACGGCAATAAACTCTGCCATTATTCAATTTTTGGTAATTAAATCCGGAATGACTGCTGCTCCGGCTCTTGCCTGGCTGGCAGGCAGCACCTATGGCAGGGGGTGGGCTGAAATTTATATTCTCGCACCGGTACTGATTGTATTTTTACCAATTGCCTGGTGGTTGGGTCGGCGAGTTGAATTGCTGGCGTTTAGTGATCAGACCTCCGTGGGACTTGGCATCAAACTGCAGCAGACGCGGCTGGGAACCGCCTTTATAGGCGTGATTCTGGCTGCCACCACGGTGTCGGTAGTTGGTACCATCGGATTTATTGGATTGCTTGCTCCCCATGCAGCACGAATGGCTGTGGGGCACAATCACCGACGGCTGGTGATACTTTCGGCAGTTTTGGGCGCCCTTCTTTTGGTGATTGCAGATATGCTGGGTCGGACTATTATTGCCCCCAAGGAAATCCCCGCTGGCCTGATTGTCGCGCTGATCGGGACCCCCTATTTACTCTTTCTCATGAATCGCAGCCGGGTGAGATGAAGAGGGAGCGCACCCGGCGTATGTTTGAAACAGATGTTTGAAATAGTATAATAAACACAAAAGGCATAAAGGAATTACGATGAAGCAAGTTCAAGGAATAAAGAGTGCGGAGATGCGCGATCTTGAGGAAGCATTTAAAGCAAGGTCATCAGAGCGCATCGTTCAAATAATCTATGGCGTTCTTGGTCGAAAGCTCGGAACAAAATTTGTAGTGTCGCCATCTCCTGCTGCGTTTTCGAATAAAACTGGATTGTTTTTCGGGTATTACGCCACGCTCGAAAAGCTAACCCTGGTGAGAATTAACTTTCCTCTTGGAAAAAGCGATTTCGTTCATAGCGTGGATATCTTGGGGCGTGATTCACGAACCCCTGATAAAACCATTAACCTCCTGGAACACAATATCCTGGATGTTCTCGATGACATCGTCGATGTTTTAACCGGCGATTACGAGAAGCACTTCAACGTAGATATTGAGAATTCTCCAAAAGATATTCTCCAAGAAGCATCTCATGTCGACATTGCCGTTGCTTGGGTTCGGGAGATTCGAACCTCTGATCCTCAAACATACGGCAAGTTCAGTGGGCGTGTTTGTGATCTTGCTCGTGAGTTTGAACAAGCTGCTCAGTTTTGGCAGATGAACGGGAAGACTCCTGTTGGCACAATTACTCTCTTCAAATCATACGTAAAACGCGCTCTTGAAAGATTGAATGACAGCAACGCTTCTAACATACTTGGCATTCGTCTTGAGAGAGGTCAGACCGAAACACCGGCTACTCCTGACCCCGAAGCGGCAGCAATCTTTACCGAGATCTACCAGAACGAACACTTTCTTAAATTAGCGCTCTTTGAGCATTACTGTAATCAGATTGCGGCCAATAATCCTGACTACAAGGCCATTTACGTGTATGGGCAACTGAGTACCGGAAAGACTCACACGGTAAAGAAGATACTTGGCTCCCATCCTGATCTCGAAATGTTCTCCGGTATAATTGACGGGTACGCCAGTTATGTAAAGCTTTTACACGATTATAAAGACGGTAAGATTTTCGTCCTTGACAACGCAGTAACTACTTCAGATGTGAAGAATGAAACAATAGTAAGTATTTTCAAGCTGGCGCTCGATCAAGGGCGTGCAACCGTTGGTATTAGCGAAGATGAAAATGCTCTGATCGACTTCACCTCTTTTAATTCGAGGCTGATCTTCCTGAACAATTATCCGGGTCCACAGGCGTTAAAAGATCGGTTCTGGACTCTTGAAATGAATTTTTCAAACAAACAGGTGCTCGATCTCATGGGGAAAGCTCACGACTTCTTAGCTCCAAATGAGCTTGTGGATGAGCTTGAGAATGAGCTTGAGCTTGAGAATGAGCTTGAGCTTGAGAATGAGCTTGAGTACGATGTAAACGCTCTTTTCACCGACCTCTCTACCGGAGATTCAGAAAAAGTAGATATTGACGCTGTCGGAGACTACATTTGTCATCAGTACGCCCAAGGACTGGTCACTAAACACCCCTCTATCCGTCTATTTAATAGACTTCTCTCACTTTACATGGCCACCAAGCACACCCCCCGTTGGAAAGTATTCCTGACCATGGAGTTACGCAGCTAGAAACTGCATAATTACACCTTTCTTCAATCGGAGAGGTGTAATATATACAATATCATTGATACATAAAGAGAGGTCACAATATGACATTGGAGCTGTATAAAGAGGGCGCGGTGTGGCTCTTTGATGATCCGTCCAGGAATATTTTACGCGAGCCGTTTGTGGAAGGAGCATCTGAAGCTCTCGACGACGCATTTGCCAGCGACTCGTTACGCGCTATTGTAGAGTTTCGCGATTCCAGGCCCGATAACAGCGACCTCTTTTTCCATGGGAAGTGGATCGCAATGGAGATGCGGGATAACAAACAATGGAATCGCTACTGTGTTACCGAGACCGGCCGCGAGATGATGCTCTGTCCGGTACTATATGACTATTTCGCGGATGAACCGTCCAATATCTGGTTTCGCATGATGGAGTCTGCGTGAGAATCCGGAATTACCCCACCAAGAAAAACGCAGCGAACGAGGCGAATTTGATGGAGTCTGCGTGAGAATCCGGAATTACCCTGATTTTGCAGCCACCTTTTATCCTGGAATTCCCCGGCTTTCGTAGATATCTGATAAACTCATTTTAACAGGAGGCGCAGATGTCAAAGTCGCGCTACACCGATGAATTCAAGGCAGAAGCAGTCGGCCAGATTCTTGAACGGGGGCATTCAGTAGCAAGCTGCGTAGAGATCTTCGTGCAGCCGGAGAGCGCTGTGGTTTGAATTCGCGTGGCCAAAATCATGCGAGCGAACGGGATACGGGCTGTACATCGCCGCAGTGATGGACTTTGAAGACAGGCTCATGGGAATTTAGACACAGTTATCCGCAGAACTTGCACAGGAATTTGGGCGAGAATATTCTGAGACCAACCTTGAGTATATGCGCAAGTTTTATCGAGCCTATAGCTCTGCCATTGAGCTAATACCTCAGACAGTGTCTGAGGTATTGAGTATTGTTTGAATTAGCCAAACACTGTCTGCCCAATTGGTAGTGTCTAAAATCTTTCGCACCTTCAAAAATGGCTATGGAGCTGTCGGGGGAATATCATCGTGGTATACGCCTTGTTTACAGTCAAAAGCTTTTATTTTTAAAGTGGTTTCTGCATCAAATTTATATGTTGTCTTGGCAATTTCAGGAAAGTCTGGGGTATAAGGATAAATCAGATGTATTTCCCTGACATCGTATTTCTTGCCGTAGGCATACATTTGGTAGATATCTGATTGGCTGATCCCGTTATGTCGACACGAAGATTCAAGCAGCTTCCACTTTGTATCAGCAATGATGGATTCTCCAATCATGATATCTGGTTTAAGCTTGAACTTTTTTGGATTTTCGCTCAAATATTTAGTTCCAACTTGAGTTTTAATATCATCGTCGGGGTTATTACGGCGTAGGCATGCAGCCACATAGTCTTCAAAAATCCGATTCATATCAAAGAGAAGAGCGAAAGCTACCGTTGACCCTTTGAATGGGGTAACACTTTCAGAAGACAGGAAAATCTTGCACCATTCCAGAACAACTGCATAATCCCGCATTTGCCGATTCAATTTGATATTTGAAAAAGCAGTACTCCGATCTGTTATTGGCACAACATCATCAAAGATGAATAGAAATTCCCTCAATCGTTTTTTATTACCATTATTCCGGCTCTTCTCATATAAAAGATCCAGAGTAGTTTTGATAATACGATTTTCCATTCGATTTACTTGGTATTCATCGAATTCAACATAAAATCTTTCTTTATGAATGACATTCTTCCTAAGATGCTCTGCTATTTTTAATCGACCTTTGAGAAACCTGGAATTATCAGATTTTGCTATGTAGTCGGATTTTATCCCTTTTTTTACCAGTACAGATAATTCTTCACAAAACATCGTTATAAAAATTTCGAGAATATGCATCTTTTTTGAGTTAAGGGATGCAACATTGAAGTGTTTAAATGGAGAATTTTTCAAGGTTTTGAGCATTTTCAAGAAAATAGCTCTCGTATCCCCATCCCCAGTATCATTATTTGCTATTTTGGGGAGGATTTCAATTGAGATACCGCTTTTTGTCTCAATGACTCCAACAAATTGTTTAGCTTTTAGCGTGTGCCCCAAAGTACGGGAATAACCCGGAATGAGAAATTGGGTCGCATCTCTGCCATTGCTTGTTACGTATGATGCAATATCATTGAATGATTTTGACGGAATTCCTAAATTATCATTGCCATCTGAATGTACCTCCCCAGATTGCGATATATATAGAGACTTGTGTTCAACGATTGTAAATTGTCTACTCGCCATGTTTTAAAATGCGTGTATAAACAGATTTGTCGTAAACTTTTTGATAACATTCAACAGAAAAAAAGTCACTGTTTATCTGATACGAGGTGTGTGAGTCTTCAATTTCTTTATGATCAAATCCCAATACATCTTTTTCAGCAATAATTATACTTTGGATAAATCGATTTGTGTTGAGGGGATCCTCAAATGAGGTTGCTTCTTTGCCAGTTTGAGGCAATTGTTGGTGGTGATCTCCCAGCACAATCTGGATTTTATCCCAATCATCATAAAAATATTCCTGCAATAGAGGGATGATTTTATTCTTCATAAGATGATCAAGCTCTAGCTTGTCATTTATATTAATAAAATACGCATGTCCAATTGTATGATCTCGGTCGTAAAGATACTCTATTCTCTGATTTATGGTCTCCAATAAAGCTTGGCAGTTAATGCCTTCAATATTAGTAGAGATTTGAGGTAACAATGGATTTGGCATTATTTCTTCAAATTCGAATCTTCTTCGTAGAGCTGTATCCATAAGGGCTATAGACCTGTCCGCTGTATTCATTGTTCCTATGATATGTAAATTTGATGGAACACCAAATAGTTCTTTGGAATATGGCAAAGTTACCTTAATCTCGTTTTCCTCTCCGATTCGTTTGTCTGGTTCTATAAGGGTAATCAGTTCGCCAAAAATTTTTGAGATATTGCCTCTGTTTATCTCATCGATAAACAGAGCATACTTATGATCTTTATCCTTTAAGGCTTTCTCACAGATTAACTTAAATATGCCGGGTTTTACGTTGTACTCGATAATTGAAGCATTTTCATCATTTGTTTCTGGCTTTAGACCTTCCACAAAATCTTCATATGAATAGGACTGATGAAAAGTTACAGTTGCATACCTTTTTTTGGTTTCTGATTGAGATTCATAATTTTTATATTTGCCAAGAAGTTTGAATTGTTGTTCGATTGTTAAAAAAGGCACGAGATTCGTCGATTGTAATATAAAACCTATTTCGTTAATTCTTATTTTTGATAAGTGCTTTTCAGATAATATTGATATATTTTTGTTGTTGATGTAAATATTTCCTGAAGTAGGTCGTTGTAAGGCGCCAGCCATAGTTAAAAATGTACTTTTCCCTGAACCTGAAGG
>JACSEG010000107.1_pt1 | contig 16182 bp, 9 predicted proteins | sample 8225521 | NCBI WGS metagenome assembly JACSEG01 (sample SAMN15705060, study PRJNA637333) | viral metagenome | isolation source: viral RNA from sea star tissue | host: Pisaster ochraceus | place: USA:Santa Cruz | collected 2018
TCCCCCCATAACCATCCCCCCCCGCGACTTACCAACTCGAAGAACATAAAGCTTGGGCTTGCCAGGGATATTGAAGTTGATGACATTGTCCAGCATTGGAATGTCTATACCATGGGCAGCCACGTCTGTCACCAGCATGACTTTGGTCTTCTTGCGAGTAGACTTAGCAAAGTTGATTGTTCCTGCGGCATGATCTAGGTCACTGCATATGTATGTGCAGTTAATACCAGCCATTGTAAGGATCTGAGAGAAAAATTACAGGAATTTATTTTTTTTATGAAAAACTTGCAAAGCTGCAAAATTTGTTTGGAACTGGACCAAAAAGCGACAGGCACGAATCAGTATTCATAAATACCTCGGAGAGTTTATTCATTCCGATTGGTCAAGATGTGATCACGTGCTAGTGTTTCGCCACTCTTAAATCACCATTGAATTTGTAGTAGGAAATGTTTAAGACCAGTTGGATGACACAAAAAAGTGGGGGACAAACTTTCCAGGATGCTGCTTCCCACCTGTGCTCAGACCTTCAGGAACATAATCAGTGGTCGATCGTTTAAGAGGAGGAAGGGGGACAGGAGAAGGAGGTGCGCACCGTGGTGTTTCTGATCAGCAGAGTGTGGGTTCCAGTCCTGGTCCTGACACTTGTGTCCTGGAACAAGACACTTGACCAATGTTGCGGCGTCCTTTCGGATGGGACGTAAAGCCGTTGGTCCCGTGTGTTGTGTAATGCAAGCAAAAGAACACAGTGCACTTCTTGAAAAGAAAAAGGGGTTTGCCCCGGTGTTCCTGGTTTAATTGGCTACATATTGCGCCACAGCACCTTGTAAACCATTACATGGTGCTATGTAAAAGAGTAGGTTTCATACTTCAGAAACGTAGCTACACATACCTTGCAGGAAAATGAGGAATGTTGAAGTGCCTTAAGCGTCACTGAGTGACTGATGTAAGAAGTCACTACTTTTTAAAATAAATTTGCCTAATTTTCTGGAAGTTCTCTAAAAAACAAAAACTGCAAACAACTATCTCTACACCCCGTGGTTTTCCAACTTTTTTGCACCATTTTTATTCAGGTTTCCATTTACACGCCTGGGCTAAGAGAAGCACTATGGTTAAGTGCCTTGCTGAAGGACACAAGTGCCATGACTGGGAATCAAACCCACACTCTGACAACCCCAGAACTGCTCTAGAGCGCTCGGTCAAGACAAGCCACTACCGATAGAGGGAGGGCTAGTTTGGCCTCGCAGTGCTCATATTTCATTCAGTGTTTGCGGTGTACAGTGATTCCTTATACCTCTTTCACATTCCACATGGTGTTTGGTTGCCGTGAAGACGACGGTCAGATCGTCTGGTTTGACCACCTCCCGTAGAAGGTACAACAGGGTGGCTATCTCATCAGACTGTCTCAGGAAGAAGAGGAAGGTCTGAAAGGATCAAATGAGGTCATGTTAATGAGCGGCATGGGTGGCTAGTGCGGAGAGCGCTCGCCTCTCACCAGTGTGGCCCTGGTTTGATTCCAGGCTAAGGCCATATGTGACCCGCTCTGCAAAAAAGGCCCGTAAGTCGCGCTATGCCTTTTCACGTAATGGGCTCGTCAATGTTGAAAGGGTGATAAATTTTTCGTTGGTGTGATTTTTTTATTATCCCTTTTTTGACATCGTTGATATCCACACTTTCATAATTTGTAAGATTGAATGTTTATTTTGACCAATAAAGATGAAAAAAACCGTGTTTTGTGTACGTGTTGTTGGTGGTTTGCGCGATCGGTGTCCGCGGTTTCGGTCGAAAGTTGCGTCATTTTACACATCTGGCAGCACATTATTTGGAACCCCCCTATTATAAATTTGGTATCATCTGAAAGCTGAGGACGTTGCCTTTCTGTATGTGGACATAGAAAAGGTTAAAGGTCAAATGCAAAACCAAGGCAGGTTAATTTCTGACACGTATACAAAGGGCGCTTGTTACTAGGAGCGTGGATCTTTTCGGTCACGTGTATACAGTGTAGTGTAACGATTGGACAATGGGCGCACGGTCGAGCGCGCGCATGCGCTGTGAATGGGATTGGTTGTTTATTCATTGTCAGGTGACTGCCATGTGACTGTTTACAGAGTGCGTGCCCCACGAAAACACGGCGCAATACCTGTCAATTCTGTTAAACTCAACTGACTTCTCTTGCTCCGAGCGTAAATATTTTCATAATTATTTACTATTTTAGCCAACATATCTTGTTTTAAGCAACAGGTTTTCTATACTGTTTCGTTAATTATTTGCTTAACTATGGGTTTGAAGAATAAGTGTCTGGCGAAGCTTTGAATGATCTCCGTGAGGAGAGAAACACGATTGGTTTCGTGGAACGGAAGATTACTTTGTTAACTTCCGATGTGAAAATGACGATGTTGAATCAGAAAACGATTCGGAATCTGATTCCACAGCGCCATTTTCAGCAGGAGATAACGATGAAGATCGACCCTGACAGCAAAATGTTAACCCAAAGATGATTTCAAAATTTATTAATTAACTCTAGTTCGATCTTAGTAGAAGGCAAACCATGTTGACTGTGTTAGATTTAATAGAAGGAAATAATTACATTTGTAATTTTTTAATTTTTTTTTTTACAAAAACTTTAATTTTTTAGCCCCAAAATAGTTTTAATCCTGAAAAACGGGCTGATTTAAGAGTTTTATTAAACAACTCAAGCGGATAGTTAAACAAAACAAAAAAAATAAAATAAAATAATTTTTTTCCCAAAAAGCTCTTGTTTTCACAAAAAAATACATAATTTTAATTCATAGGGTTTAAATAGCCAGTGTTCATCTGTTTAACTTTAAGAAAAAGCTAAATTCACCAAAAAAGGTCTTAACTCTTCAAAATAATTCTCAAGTGTGCGTTTGTTATTTTAAAATTTGCAAAAAATGATAAGAAATAGCACAGTATATGCAAATTAATTTTTAAAAATAGCGATTTAGTGCATTAAATGAAACGCAAAATATTTTGTACTTTAAAAGTCATAACAAACACTTGGTGAAATTTTCAGACGAATAGTCTAACGGGAACGTACTCGTTGCTAGGGACTTTCACAAGAACTTTGTATTAAAATACTTTAAAATACACTGTAAAGTTTAAAAGGCTGTTTCTCCATAACCTATTTTGACAAAATTGGCAATTATTTGTATGCAAATTAGAGTATAACTCTGGATTGCAAAATGCTACAGACTTCTAAAATACACCAAATTAAAGCTGAGAGAAAGACCTTTCCATCCATGTATCTAACTCCAAAATGATTTTTTGCGACATAAGGGCCATTTTTGCAGAGCCGGTCACATATATGACTGGAGTTGTGCGATGGTTCTCTCCTATGACACAAAGGGTTTTTTCTCTGGGCCCAGTTTTCTTCCTTTCAGAACATTCTAACACTTTCAATCTCTGGCTGTGCTTCGTGGTCATTTTATAGGTCCATGTAGCAGGCTGCCAAAGGGCGCACTTGCTTGCCTGGGGCTCGAACACGGTAAAGACGCGTCTTTCACAAATCAGCATATTAGCTGCGAGTGCAGATGATTAGCCCCCCAAAGTAGCATAACATGTTGTAATAGACCTTATGCATGACGTTATTTGAGTGGGGCCTTTCACCTACATGTAGAGGTCAAAAGCACGTTGCTCATTGGCCAGTCATGTGTGCTGCTTGTACAAATCTGTACATTTTCCATTGTTTCATCATCAGCTTACCTTACCAGGCGGCTGGATGACGTCAATTCATAAGAGCCCAATTTTATAAAACTTGTGATATAAAAACTTGACAAGCACAAAATTACAATGCTTAGCAAAAACGGGTTACTAGCAAAAATTCCATTAAGTTTTTATTGTTGTGACTGGTGCCCCACTGTCTTTTGCTAAGCATAGAAAGTTGCTTAATGAAAGGTCTTTAAAGAACAGGTTCAAGATACAAGGTTCATTTATTTCAAACCATGCCAGAAACAACGACAGTCCTTCTGATTTGAGGTGTGCGATCACACCCGCACGCCATCGCACGCCTAAAAGCTTCCTCAGGCGTGCAAAAAATCACACGCCTGATCCCTCTATAACGCACGCCTTGGCACACATTTTCAGCGTTATCATACTTCATAATTTGTAAATTAAAATAACGTCATAAAATTAATTGTTTGTAATTTTCAAAACCCTTCAAAATTCTGGTGATAAAGTAGCTAGTCTTGATGTTTACTAGCCGCGATCGTTCATTTCAGTAAACGAACGTTAAAACACGCATGCACATTGTTAGTCTGGCTCTCTCCACGTTCCATACCACAATACGTAGGCGAGTAGAGAAATACACAACTCGATTTTCCAGGGGTTAGAAGACGTGCGATGGAGTCTATTCGTGACCTCCTTCCGGTGATATAGTATACACAATTTTAACCTCAAACTCATAAACACATCGCTCTCGCCACACAATTTTCCCCAATGTGCGTCGTCGACCGATCGTTCGACCGATCGTTCAATTGAAAATATTATGCAAAAGAAGTTTTAAACAAGCGATTCTTTATTCACAAATCCATGAAAATGGTTGTTGATGAAAAAGGTATTATCGTGGAGGTAAAATAGACCTTCATGGTATTATTAAGGGCAGAAATTCGGGGATAAGATCGTTCAAAAACGCAAGTTTGCGAGCTTCACTTCCGGTTTGTTTTTTTTAGTTTTTTTTTTAACTTCGACATCTGTATGCACCTTTGAGTGTTTAGATAAATAAGTACAACCAATTCGACCTTCACAAAGTCCCTTGCCATGTTGTTTTAAGTACATCACTACCCGCTGTTTATAGTTTTAAGAAAACCGACTTTAAAGTGACCAGCCTGTACCACAAAAATCACACGCCTAGAAGAATCCAGGTGTGCTTTTTTTCACACGCCTGGGATTTTCAAATCAGAAGGACTGCAACGAGGACTACACCTTTTAAAAATACTGCAACTGGGTTTTTCAATGTGACATCCTGTGATGAATGCATCTACTCAGTACACATTCAACCCTCTTACGGGTTGACCATTTATCATTATCATCCACTATAGTTTGGAATGATAGATGCACCAAGCCTGCCTCTAATATGACTGATATCATGTGATGAAAGCAAACACAGAACACAGAACACAGAACACAGAACACAGTCAACCCTTCTACTCTCAGACCATTCAATATCATCCGCTGTAGTTTTGAATGATAGATATGTCAGCCTGCAATATGAAATCATGTGGTACACAAATGTACACAGTTCTTTCAGTGCAGAGTTGTGCCACCGTACACTACATAACCCAAGCAGTTGAATGGTTGTAAAATGGCCAGTAAGCTTGCTGGAAAATGATACCAATAGAGGAAGAACAAACAGTCAAAAACTAAAGAGCATTTACTTTATACGTGAGTTTGAATTGTCAAAACGTTGTACCTTGCTTAAAGTAACCCAAATGTACACACAATACAAGTACACACTAAGATATACAGATTTTTGCACTGAGCACTTTTGCCCCAAGACACAAATTATTTTCATACCTTGAGTTAATCTGATATCTTCGTCTCCACGTCAAGTCGTATGAGGGTTGGGTCGTTCAGTCCAGCCTTGGCAAACTCAACAAGAGATTTGGCAGCTTCGCCGAAAAGAGGAGCGTCTGACGATGCTGGGGCAGAGAGTGTAGAATCTCCCGAAGCTGCTCGGCAAAACCCATCTTAAAAAGTCTGAAAGGTACCAAGAGAAACAAATTATAGACCACCATTTGAAATAATCAGGAGAGAAATGGATTCAGTTTTAATCACTCTCCTCCAGAGAAATCCTTTCATCTGACAAACAGTCACAAAGCCAAGGAAGTAATGTTTACATTTTCTTGACATTTTCCTGCAAGTTGACCAACCATTTGAAGCCATCCCATGGTGGTGCAGATGCGAACAGAGCTGTACAACATCCACAGTGCAGATGCAATCACCACATGATATCTTGGTTCAGGCTGGAATAGTTTATCTACCATTCATACATACCTGGGACAGTTTGTCCATTCTGATTGATCAAGAAGAGATCCAGAGAGATCACACCGCCGTGTTTAAAATTGTGATACAAACACAGTCAGAGTGTTTAAACATAGACTTTCTAACAAATGAGGGGCGCTACCAGTGTCATTGTGCAGAGCGCGCAAGTTTCATGACGCGAACTGAAGTTAAACACTTCTTGGAGATCATCTATGAAGGCCGGTGCTGCAAGTTCAGCACTGAACTTCCATGATGTATGCTGGAGGCAACACCTTACCCGACGCCGTCGCAACAACCTGGCAGAGAATCAGATCATCACACAGTGATGGGAGCCATGATCATGATGATGATGACTTCTTAAGGCATTGCATGGTGAGGTATCAATTTAGACTCAGTTTGCGGTAAACACCATGTGTATATCTACTTCGCTGTGTAGATTTGTTCTATGGGAAGTAGGTTTGAATCCTTAGCAGCGGGTACTGCAACAATTTAATAGATATTCTACTTCTCACATGTCTGCTTCGTCAAACACAACGTACTCAATGTACTTCAACTTCATCTCCATCTCAACCAGAATGTGGAGCAGGCGTCCTGGCATCGCGATGATGACGTCCGGGTTCTCATGCAACGCTGCAAACTGATCATCAAGTTTGTCCCCACCGAGGATTATACTTCCGCCTTCAGGGATGTAAAAGGACCTAGCTGCCAAGATACACCAAGAAAAATAAACCATCATTTTCAAGCCGTAAATTGATGTTAATTCTGGCTTGAAATAGCTTTAAAACCCTAAACGGCAGGGAACAGGTTCCCTCCCTGTATACGTTCTCGTATGATGTATACGTTCTCGTACGATGAATAGCACCTCACAGTGACGTCACGATAATTGTGCGCTGTGTGTGTTCGTCTCAGGCGCTATGCAACCACTCGGCTTAAAGGTTCGTTAAGAGTGGGGAGTATGGCGGGAAGAGCAAAGCCCCAAGTAATGGCCATCTAAACAGTAAAAGTATAACCAAATCCTTGCAAGCTTTGTGGAAATACCATAACACAAATCATACAGTGAATGAATGACATTAAACAAAGAGTAACCACAATTAATCTCCATAAAGTTAAGAACTTCTGAATCTCCTTTGCCAACGTTGTTAATAAACTTCCTATATCAATCTATAATTATCTAGCAATGTCTGCCCATTCAAAAATGCCTATGCCAACATGCAACTTTAGCAGAACATTATTAGTAACCAGTTTCACATAAAAAAAAAATTAAAAAATCTTTAGACAAAACTTACGGCTATTGTGTGGGCGAATTCCTTATGGTGTCTCCAGGCTAAGTGTTGCTGTGAGGACCGGAGTTTTGAAAAATCTATACTTTTGGCTCTGTTTTGCCAAAGTTTCTGATCAGTTCAAACTAGGACAGAATTCTCTGGCTGATCGTCAACCTGTTCCTTCAGGAAGCTTCACGCAGTTAGTACGGTCACTTTCTTACACCCTAGCTGACCAAATCATTGCTTTCGGATCGCCGATCAAAATCGTTCTGATCATACACTCTCAAACATTCAATTTCACTCACAAACTCACTCACTCATTTGCATAGATTCAGCAAACGCCGAAAACCAACAAATGAAACATTCTAACAAAACGACAGACTAAACAACAACAATAACATAACTATGTTGGGACAATAACCACGGCCGGTGTTCTTACGTAACTAGCTGTGACAACAGGAAGTGCGTCCTATGTTACCAAAAAGCCCTCGAAAATTACTATTGGATGCGCTTTTGGCTTATGGCCACGTCAGGCGAGATGGCTAATGATGTAATGCTGTCAGGTGGTTTGATTTGCAGGAATATAAAATAATAATCAAAAAAACGCTGCGCGATCCTGACATTCAGCAATGGGAGATTTTTGGGAACACTAGGTGGCAGCAGACTAACCAGGTAAACCCATTGTTAAGTAGGATTTGAAACTTTACATGGTGGAAGTATAACTAAGAGAGGTTTGCGGTAAAACCATGTGAAAATCTCTTTTGAGTAGTGTGTGTGTGTGTGTGTGTGTTGTGTTGGTTCTGAAGAGAACCGGTGGTTATAGACTAAACGTTTCTATCAGTATGCTCTAATTGTCTTCAGGAGACGATCAGAGCAAATAGGAAAATAAACAAAACCCTAGAAGTTACCTCTTTTGAAAATTTCAAAGTCTGAAGCGCCAGCTCTCTGGTAGGAGAGAGAATGAGGGCTTTTGCTCCGGACTTTGCCGACCTCTGATGGAGTTTCTCAAACATGGGGAGGAGAAAAGCCGGCGTTTTACCACTGCCTGTCCTTGCCTTGGCAACAACATCTTTACCCTTCATAATCACCAGGATACACTGAAACATTCAACAAAGTATGTCAGTCAAACGATGCCAACTTAAAGGTATTATACAGGATTGGTAAGGAAAAGTTGAATTTCAGTCTGAAAGCTTACTGATTATGATAGAAAGATAGATCAAAATGGTTGGATTACACTTTATAAAAACTGTAGAACCTTAGGGGAGGTATGAAGACATCAAACAATGCAACTTAAACAAAATTAACATCAAGAAAATGAAAAGAAAGGTCAATAAAAACTAAAGCAGCAATAACAAATAAACAAATTATTGTGTGTACGTGTACCGAACAAATTTAAAAATGGAGAAACATTAAGTTCATAAGCACTTTTAACTGTGAAATATTTCCCTCTGAAATGAAGTCATAGTCATGAAAACTGTATCTGAAAACCTAAAAATACTTCACAGCTGATTTTGGTTATTTCACAACCAAAATTGAGGACAATGTGTTTACAAGCTGGAAGTTGTGAGTGGTTTGTCACTATTTTCTCCTGACTCACACAATGGATTAAGCCCAAATTGTCACAGGTTCGTTGTTTCATGTACATGTACACAGATTATCACACAAAACTTGAGCACTGTCTGTCACTATTTTGTCAGGTCAACCAGCTTTGTATAATACATTGATGTACCTTTACCAAGTATTTTTGTTGATTTTCTTTATAATGAAAACCTACTACACACTGACTGTAAAATGTCATCCATTATGGTTTGGAATGATAGTTGTAGTGATGTGAAATTATATAGTTGTGAAAAGCTGTGTGTGTGCGTGCATGCGTGAACGCATATGCGCGCATGCGATAGAACTAAAAAAATAATATTATTAATTGGAATTAAGTAGAAGTTATTAAGAAATAAGGCAGTTGGGATTTTGCTGTTGAGGAGGAAAGACGTATGATTGAGAGACCAGGAGATTGGAATAAAATTATTTAAAAGGATTTGGCGAACGTTATATTTGTATTCCATTTGTGTCTTCTTTCACCGTACTTCATAAATCCCTGCATCCACCCGCTTCCCACGAAGCGTTCCGCATTAATTAGCGAACCTGAAACTTTACAATGGTAACACGGATGGGGTGGAGATTTAACGAATAGAAGGACCTCCTCCGATTTACCCCTCTGACGAGAGGAGACTGCTAGCTGTAGAAGAACTTCAATTCTGGAGACGACGATCCGACTCCTCGATCCTCATACTACGACGACGACACTGATCAGTACAGTGTGGGCCGCCGATGCACGAAATCTGGGAACCAATCTGGAGACGAACCCCGACGGCGAACATCAATTACCGTTACAGGCCAAATCTCCGGCTGGCTGAATAGTGAATCGTCTGCTTGTTGACTGAATGCTTCGAGGTAGCTCGTCCACTGGGAACCAGACAAACTCTGAACTCAAACTTGTATTGTAAACAACTTTAACCACCGGCCGCCATCGTCTTTCAATTGTTTTACTGCTGGATACCCAGTTCAACCAACCGAGAACCATAGAGCATAGAGAAAGGACTGCACAGAGTAAGAAGGACGGATAAGAAGACAGGCAAGAAATGTGAACACTGCATGGTTTATTAATATTACTCACATATAATTATTATAAATATTAGTCACTCAGTCATAATAATTAATAACACTGTTATTGTTAACGTATGTAATCGTAATGGCTGAAGGAGATAGACATGATAGGATTGGGAATGAGGGGGATCAAAATTTGTTGGGAAATGCACGTGAAGAAGTAAATGTTGTCACCCAATTGGTGGAGGGGTTGGTTAAGGCGTTTGATGGGTGCAGGGTCATGCCACAGACGGTGGCTAGACCGGGGAAATACCATGGACGTTTTGGCGATGTGAAAGTTCAGGAATGGTTGAGGGAATTTCTTAATTACTGTGATCAATGTCATGTACCTGAAGAGAGCCGCACAGGTTTACTGTGCTCGTTACTAACAGGGCCTGCATTAGAAGAAATGTTATGCCATTCAATAGAGGTAAGGGGAAATTTGGAAACTGTAATGGACATATTGTGCCGGCAGTTTGGAGCTCACGAAACTGTGCAGGATTTACAGAGGTTATTCTATGAACGTACGCAAAGAGAGCATGAGTCCCTTATGGATTTTTCACGCTCCTTGATTCGTAGTTATGATAAAGTGATAAAGGCTGTAGCTGAAGCTGAGAAACCAGCACTGCAATCTTTGAAAGATAAATCCCTCATAAGGCAGTTTGTATCAGGTGCTCGGGGAGCCTCAGTAAGGCTTGAGTTGCGTAGACTAGAGCTGGCAAAACCAGATCAGACATTTGTGCAATTGCGTACTGCAGTGCTTGACCTGATTGAAGAATCTGAAAGAGTAAAGCCACGTCAAAGTCTTGTCAGGGAAATAGAAACTGAAGCACTATCAGTTGGGTTGAACTCTCAGAAAACTGCCTCGAATCCAGCTCTACATCAACTTCTCCAACAGCAGCAAAACATGCTTTCAAAAATGGTTGAGCAACAACAGCAACAATTTGTAATGCAACAACAGATTATGCATATTGTGCAAAACTTGACTACCACTGGTCAAAAGGCGCAACTGCAAAGTACTGAAATGCCCATCCCTTATCCGTTAGATAGATATCCTGAAAGTTCTTTCACCGTGCCACCAGGTCCCCAGACGGGTCCTGTGACATGCTATCGATGCGGAAAACAAGGGCATATCCAACGCTTTTGCACACTCAGAACAAATGACACGAATGCGAAATGGGGACAGCAACAGAACAATCGGCAGGAAAACTAATGACCTTCACCCCTACAGGCCGGGTGGTGAAGGAAGTGAAAACAAAGGCCTCATCTGTGCAAAACAAAGTTGAACCAAGTCAACAAAAGACCAGGGCTGAAGCTAAGATCGCTGGTAAGAGCTTGCCCATACAAACAACTCAGAAATCAGGTAGGGAAGCCAGAACTAAAGCCCCTTCCACACAGAAAACAGTGCACAAAATTGAAAGTAACATAAACAGCATGAGCGGTGATGACATCCTGTCCAAATTGGTAAAAACAAGTCCAGTAGTCAAAGTCATGTTTGGCAACACTGGTGTGAGTTGTGTGTTGGACACTGGGGCAGAGACATCATTGATTTTAGCATCATTTTATAATCAACACCTCAAAAAAACACTTGGTGACCCTCAAACTGTTGGCACATATCTTCAGGTATACGGAGCCAACGGGATGGAGATTCCGATCAAGGGTTATGTGGAAATACCCCTTAGTTTGCTTGGTCAAAATTTGACGGCATACTTTTTGGTGGTTGATGACTGTAGTACGGGTGAGGCCTTAGGACGGGGAAAGCGTGCTCCAGTGCTAATTGGGTGCAATATAATGCATGAGCTCAAAGAAGTACCAATTGACAAAAGTAGGGCGGATGCTGATGTTTGGAGTACGGTTCTTCAGTGGTATCGGCTTACAAAAGTCTTCCCTGAAGAACGCATTTAAAATAGTGGTAGCGTTTACAATGCAAATGTACGCACAAGTAAAGAACCCCAAGTTATATGGCCACGAGAGTCACGGTCGTTGATATGCAGGATTGGGGCCCCTATGAGTAAATTTCAAGGACAAACCATTGTAACTGAAGGCTGCCAAATCAGTCCTTTGTACAGCAATGGTAGTGACACTGTGCAAACAAATAACATTCCTAAGGGTTGCCTAGTTTACGACAGTGTAGGGAAAACTGATGGGAGAACCGTACAGGTGACAGTTGCAAATCTGAGTGCGCAAATGATTGTTATACCACCCCACACTAAACTTGCTTCTGTTACAGCAGTGCAATCCACCGGTCAAATTCAGCTCAAACAAAAAGAAGATGGCATTCAGGTTTCACTTGATAGAGTTATTGTTGCTCAACAGGTTCAGTCCGAAATCAGTGACTTAGAGGCTGAGAAAAATGTGAACTCCTCTGACTCTGAGAAACGACAGTTATATACTTTCAAAGATGGCTCCAATTACCGATTGCCTACTGGGTTATCTTTATCCCTGTGTAACTTAACAATTGATGAGAGGGACGAGGTAGTTCGTCTCATACAGAAACACGATTCAACCTTCTCAAGAGATGACTTTGATGTGGGTTTATGTTCTAAGATACCACACAAAATACAATTAAGTGATAAGCAGCCAGTTAGGCAACCATATCGAAGGATCCCACCTCATCAACTGTCCGAGGTAAGGGAACTATTACAAAAACTGGCAGATCAGGGTGTCATCCGGCAAAGTGAGAGTCCATATGCAAGCCCCATCGTTCTTGTTAAAAAGAAAGATGGTTCTCTTCGTACATGTATGTGTATAGATTATAGACAGCTTAATGCAAAAACTGTCAAAGATTCTTTTCCCCTCCCACGTATCCAAGAGTCATTGGAAGCATTGAAAGGTGCCCAGTATTTCTCCTCTCTAGATCTTGCTCATGGTTATCATCAAGTTACTATGGACAAAAAATCTATTGAACAGACAGCGTTCCGAGTACCTTTTGGTCTCTATGAATATACTCGGATGCCATTTGGATTAGTTAATGCTACAGGTACTTTCAAGCGGGTTATGGAAAGTTGTTTGGGTGACTTAAACCTCTCTGAACTCCTGATTTACCTGGATGACATTCTGGTCTACTCTGATTCAATTAGCGATCAGATTAAGCGTCTTGACAAAGTATTAACAAGACTTGGGGAATTTGGATTGAAAGTAAAAGGAAAAAAATGCAAACTTTTCCAGACACAAGTTTCATACCTGGGTCATGTAGTATGTGCAGAAGGGATCAAAGTAGATGAAGAACAACAACTGAACAGCAACTGAACAGCTTCATTCCTTCTTGGGATTAGCAGGGTACTACAGCCGATTTGTCAAAGGTTTTGCACAAATTGCAGCTCCCCTCCATGCTCTATTGTGTCAGGGTGGTGATCAGATCTATAAGAAGAACAAAACTGATATAAAGCGCCCAAAGAAATATACCACGTTTTTGTGGTCAAATGAAGCTCAGTGTGCATTCGATAATTTGAAGAAAATTCTGACCGAAGCACCAGTTTTGGCTTATCCAGATTTCACCCGCCCTTTCCTCCTTGAAACAGATGCTTCATTCAAAGGGTTGGGGGCTTGTTTGTCTCAAGAAGGGGCAGATGGGAAACAACATCCAGTGGCATATGCAAGTAGGGGACTTAGAGGTTCAGAAAGCCGGTACCCAGACTTAAGTGCCTTCAAATTGGAGCTACTTGCAGTGAAGTGGGCAGGTGTTGATAAGTTTAGGGATTATTTGTTGAGTGTAGCCTTTGTAGTACTCACGGATAATCATCCTTTGGCGTACTTAAAGACTGCAAAACTTGGGGCTTGTGAAATGCGCTGGGTTGCACAATTAGCTGCATTTAACTTTGACGTTAAATATAGAGCAGGTGCAAAAAACAAGTGTGCTGATGCTCTAAGTAGATGCCCGGGGATGACAGATGTTAGTATGATACAGGTTGAAGCTATGTTCCAGCAAAAGACACATAGTACTTGCATACCTGTAGAATCGACGGAAGGTGTGCATAGTTGTCTTACTCAGGCTGCTGTAGCTGCAGAACATATTATTCCAATAGTGTTTTCAGAAGTCAATGCAAACTCAGCGCTGTATCCATCATGGAATCCTGAACAATTAAGACGTTTTCAGGAAAGTGATCCTACTCTGAAATTAGTGTGGAAACTGTGGCAGGAAAAATGGGGCCCTCGGGAAAACATACCGATTCAAATTGATTCAAAGACAATGAGTGACCTAAAACCATGGCTGAGAGAGTGGTCAAGATTTGTTGTGAGGCAAGGTGTTCTCTGTCGTAGGGTTATTGACCCCGTAAGTGGGGAATTTCATCAGGTTCTGACTCCAAAGACACTGATTAAGAAAATATTGTCAGCAGCACATGATGAGTGGGGTCACCAGGGCATGAAAAGAACAACAGAAATTGTTCGTAAACGTTGCTTCTGGCCGCATTTGAATCGCACTATCAATGAGTATGTGTCCCTCTTGTATCCTTGCTAAAGCTCCACATAATGAGGGGGGATCACCAATGCGACACCTGCTTGCTTTCAAACCATTAGAGATACTGGCTATGGATTTCGTGAAGATAGAGAGAGGAAAGGGTGGCTTTGAAGCTATTCTTGTGTTGACTGATGCTTTCACGAAATTTGCCCAAGCAATCCCTTGTAAAGACCAATTAGCGTCCACAGTTGCAAGAGTTTTGCGTAACAACTGGTTCACTAGATTTGGAATACCTATCAGGCTACATAGTGATCAAGGGAGGAATTTTGAAAGTGAAGTGATAAAGGAACTCTGCAAGTTGTATGGAATAAAAAAAAGTCACACTACGCCTTACCACCCAGAAGGTAATGGGCAAGCTGAACGCTTCAATCGAACTCTTTTCTCATTGATTAAGTCGCTAGAAGAGAAAGACCGGCGTAAATGGCCAGACCTTCTCTCCCACTTGGTGTATGTGTACAATACTACACCACACACAGTCACCCGAGTAGCCCCATTCACCTTGCTTTTTGGTAGGGAACCCACGCTTCCCCTTGATCACCTGATAAGTAATTCCAAACAAAGCTGGGATAATGATTTTGTTGAAGAACAAGCAGCACTGTTGCAAAGGGCAGGAGAACTTGTGGGGCAACGAATTCAAAATCAGGCAAACACAAATGAGAAGTATGGTGAGAGTAAACGGACATTCTGTCCTATCCCAATAGGTGCTCAGGTACTTCTGAAGAGATGTTCCTTTAAAGGGAGACATAAATTAGAAAATCACTTTGAGACAGAGCCATATGTGGTTGTTAATGTAAATTCACATCGGGATGTATTTACAATTCGACCTATCAAAGGAGGTCATGAGAGGGTGGTAAATAGAAAATATCTGCGTATCTGCCCAGTCACTGAAATCCAAAATCAACAACTTAACCAACAAATGATGGAAAGAGTTGATCCTAATCTCGATGTTGAGCTAAACAGTGAGTTTTCTTACTGTTCTGATGATAAACAAGAATTTGTATTAAGACTGCAAGGAGATCAGATACAAGATAGTCTGAGTCAACAATCGGACACAGACAGACCAGTAGGAGACCTCAGACGGTCAAGAAGACCAAATCTGGGTAAACACAGTAATCCTTTCCACTTACCACGCTCTATTCTTTTGTAGTTTGTTCAGAACCCTGACCCTACATACCTACTATAAGTCTTGGGTCTACAATAAAATAAGTCAAGGCTCTACAATAATATAATATATAGTAATTGTTAAAGTATTGTACAATAATATGTATAATTTGCATAAGTGTCTGTATTCTGCTCGTGTTGTATTTCCACAGAATACTGCATTGCGAATTTAATTAAGTATTCTTGTTTGTTTCATTGATTAAGGAGCCACACATTGACAAAGTATATTGGTTCAGTAATGTGCATTGATGTTATTAGTTTGACTTTTTAAAATTTATGATTTCATGTTTTATTGTAAATATCGCCATTGTTAAAGATTTCCATAATAATCTAAAAAAAACAAAAATGTATATAAAAATTGTATTAAGAAATTACCATAACACTGTATAATTATTTAATTCAATACACACCTCTTGATTCACCTCTTTAAGATTTACCACTTTGGTATCTACAGGGGTAGATACTATTCAAAAACATGGGAGAGTTGTAGTGATGTGAAATTATATAGTTGTGAAAAGCTGTGTGTGTAGGTTCATGCGTGAACGCATATGCGCGCATGCGATAGAACTAAAAAAATAATATTATTAATTGGAATTAAGTAGAAGTTATTAAGAAATAAGGCAGTTGGGATTTTGCTGTTGAGGAGGAAAGACGTATGAT